>JACCDT010790196.1_pt1 | contig 38605 bp, 47 predicted proteins | sample 7446291 | NCBI WGS metagenome assembly JACCDT01 (sample SAMN15323446, study PRJNA562643) | freshwater metagenome | isolation source: river surface water | place: USA:Blue River Watershed | collected 2017-08-17
CTGAGTGGCAGTGCTTCTTCTGTAGCAAACTCAGTTACCTTTAATAACGGTGGAACAGGAGCAGCATCAGGAACTACATTTAATGGAAGTGCTGCTCAAACAATTTCACACAACACGATTGGTGCATCACCTTTAGCAGGTTCCACTAGTTTAACCACAACTGGTACGGTAACTACTGGTACTTGGTCTGCTTCTTTTGGTGCCGTATCTGGTGCTAACTTAACGAGTCTTACTGCAGGAAACTTAACTGGAACAATACCCTCAGCAGTATTAGGTAACTCATCTTTATTCGTTGGTACTACTTCTATTGCATTAAATAGAGCATCTGCTTCTCAAAGTTTAACTGGTGTAAGTATTGATGGAAATTCTGGGACATCAACTACTTTACAAACAACAAGAACTATTTGGGGACAGAACTTCAACGGTAGTGCTAACGTTACTGGAGCATTAAGTTCAGTAAGTACTATAACATTTACTGCAGAAGCATCTGATGCTGCATCAATTGGACCAACAATTTCAAGCAACCAAACTGCTTTTGATTTTAACTTAGCAGATGATAATAATAATGATTTGTGGAGATGGAGATTTACTCCTTCAGGAAGTACTGTTTATAATGCTATGACATTAACTCCAACTGCTAACGGAGTTTCAAATTTAGCAGTTGCTGGTACTGTATCTGGTACACAACTTATATCAACAGTAGCAACAGGAACAGCACCATTAACAGTATCATCAACCACTCTTGTCACTAATTTAAATGCTGACTTACTTGATGGACTTAATTCAGCAACAACAAACACCGGTTCTACTATTGTTGCTAGGGATGCTTCGGGTAACTTTAGTGCTGGTACTATTACTGCGGCATTATCAGGAAATTCTACTACAGCAACTACACTACAAACAACAAGAACTATTTGGGGTCAGAACTTTAATGGTGGTGCTAACGTAACTGGTGCTCTTTCTGGTGCTACAACAATAGATGCATCATCTGATATTAGTCTTGGTGGAGAACTTAACTTCACAACATCAGGTAATAAGTATATTGATTTTTACACAGATAATGATGCTGGGGCACTTTCTTCAGCATTTTTAAGACTCGTTAATAATGCAAGCACCAGTTTCCATATTGCTATTCGTATGATTCGTGGTGCTGATGTTGAACTATACCACAACAACTCTTTAAGACTTAATACTGCTTCTGATGGAGTTAGAATCCTCCAATCAACTGGATATTGGACTGGATTTGCACCACAAAATAACTATGTTTCTGCATCTTTAGAAGGTGGTTGTTATATTGATTTCAGAAATGAATCTGGAGTTCCTAAGGGGTCTATTCATAATATCTTCTTTACTGGTGGTGGGTCTGAATTAAGATTCTTTACCACTGCCGCTGGTGTAGCAAGGGGAACGGACACTAGAACTTTAGGATTTACACTTCAAAGTGATGGAATTACTAACTTTATCCAGCAGATAAACGTCCCACAAAATAATAACGCTACTGGCGGAGGAATTAACTTTAACAGTGCAGGAAGCGCATTTATTCGTGGAAGAAACCAAGATGGTGCAAGTAGCACTCTCTCAAATCTACAATTACAATCTTGGTTTGGTATAGGATTCGGTCCTTCCATTTCTGGGCAAACAGTTCCTCAAGGAGAAAATGCCTTCTGGATTAATGTAAGAGATGGAAGCTGGGGGTCAAGAGGTGGTGGTTCTATTAATGGAAATACTGTATGGCACGCTGGAAATGATGGTTCTGGAAGTGGTCTTGATGCTGACTTATTTGATGGTGCAGAGTCATTAACAATGACATCATCTCACAGAGCCAATAGAAATATATCTGGTGGTGGAACAATAACAGTTGATGCCTCTTATAATGTTCGTTGGACAACAAGATTTATTATAATCTCAAATGGAATGGGAAGTAATTTCTCAACTAATGGTTACTTTGACATAGATTGCCCAACAACTGGTACAATAACTGGCGTTGGAGGTGCAGCAAACCAAACTGCAACTGTTGCTGGTATTCCTCTTCCTGCTTGGCACGCAATTTACTATATTCTTCCGATTGGTTCTGCTAACGGATCAGTTGCCGCAAACTTTCGTGTTGCTTCTTATACATCAAATTTAGATATTCCGCATACCTGGGTATTGATTTGTGTAAGAAACGGGGATAATGGTACTGTAACATTTAATAATGGTATTACTTTGCTTAATGGAGAGAGTATGAACTCTATTATGCAAGATGATGCAAATACGGTTAATACTCTTGTAAGAAGAGATGCCTCTGGTAACTTTAGTGCCGGTACTATTACCGCTACGTTGAGTGGAAACGCAACATCAGCGACATCGGCAACAACAGCAACTACTGCGAGTCAATTGTCATTTGCTGCTTCATCATCACCATCTACTAGATATCTTGTTTTTACGGACAGTCTTGGTGGGAATAGTGGTGCTAATGTTAACTCTGCAATTCAAGTATTACCTTCTACTGGTACTATAACTGCAACTGCATTTTCTGGAAGTGGAGCATCATTAACTTCTCTCAATGCTTCCAACCTTGGTTCAGGAACTGTTCCAACTGCAAGATTAGCTTCTGGTACAGCAAACTCAACAACATTTTTAAGAGGAGACCAAACTTGGGCAACTATTAGTGGTGGAGCAACTCTTTCCAACGATACGACTACTAATGCAACATACTTCCCAACATTTAGTTCTGCTACTTCTGGTACATATTCAACGGCATTTGTTTCTAATACAAAATGTACATTCAACCCATCTACAGGAACATTATCCGCAACAGTCTTTACTTCACTATCTGACAAATCTCAAAAAACTAACATAAGACCTATTGAAAATGCACTTGATATTACTAAACAACTTGATGGTGTTAGATTTAATTGGATAGATAATAATAAACCTTCAATTGGTGTAATTGCACAAGAAGTTGAAACTGTACTTCCAGAACTTGTTGAAGAAATTAATGAACATAAAACTGTAAATTATAATGGTTTAGTTGGATTATTGATAGAAGCAATCAAAGAACAGCAAGAACAAATAAATATATTAAGTGAAGAAATTAGAAATTTAAAAAAATGACCATTACTTACGTAGTTTCAGAATATACTACAGAAGATAAAACAGTAGAAGTGACTTATGAAAATTCAGCAGGACTTGTTCATAAAAGAACTATCAATATCCCACATCTTGAAGATGGTAGTATTGATGAAAATTACTTTCAAGAAATTCTTGAAGGACAACTAAGGGGTGTAGAAAATAAAGCAAAAATGGGGGTGATTCAATTTATAGATCCTATCGTAGAAGAAGTTATAGAAGAATAGAAAACTTAAATAAATAAATTTGAATCTGAAATATTTAATTAAAAAAATGAAAGAACAACAGCAGCAGCATTTGGAAACTATCTTAAAGCAGCAAAAAGATCTTGCGGTAGAAATTCAAGAATTGAATACTACTGTTGCGATTAAAAAAGAACAATTTTTAAAACTTCAAGGAATTGTAGAGTATTTAAGTTCTTTAGGAGTAGAAAAAACTCAAGAAGTGTCTGAAGTGCAACTAGATGAATAATTAAATGTCTAGACCCAATCAGTTTTTATCCCCAGAAGGAGATTTAGAAGATTATTTTGTGGATGAGTATTGGTTGATTGACCAGTGGGTTGGTGATACTTTATTGTCTTGGGGATTTAATGGTAATGGGTTTCTAGGAGATAATACAATAATCAGTAGATCCACTCCAGTCACCACATTTGCTGGAGGAACCAACTGGAAACAAGTTGCTTGTGGAACTAGACATACAGCAGCAATCAAGACTGATGGTACTCTTTGGACTTGGGGTGGTAATAGTGTTGTAGGAAATAACACAAGCGACATAAACAATAGAGTCACTCCAATTACAACATTTGCTGGAGGAACCAACTGGAAACAAGTTTCTTGTGGGCATAGTCATAGTGCGGCAATAAAAACTGATGGAACATTATGGGCTTGGGGGTCTGGGGGTTCTGGTGAATTAGGAAACAACCAAGGTACAATATCCAGTAGATCCACTCCAGTCACCACATTTGCTGGAGGAACCAACTGGAAACAAGTTGCTTGTGGAAATAGTTTTACAGCAGCAATAAAAACTGATGGAACTTTATGGACTTGGGGGGTTAACAATAATGGACAACTAGGAGACAATACAGTAACACAAAGAAACACTCCAGTCACAACATTTGCTGGAGGAAACAACTGGAAACAAGTTGATTGTTCTAGAGTCTTAGGTACTCATGTAGCAGCGATCAAGACTGATGGAACTTTATGGACTTGGGGACGTAGTAATGTTGGGCAAGTAGGAGACAATACAATAATCAATAGATCCACTCCAGTTACTACATTTGTAGGAGGAACCAACTGGAAACAAGTTTCTTGTGGACAATTTAATACTGCAGCAATCAAGACTGATGGAACTTTATGGACTTGGGGTGGTGGTGGAGTGATAGGAGACAATACATCAGGAATCAGTAGATCCACTCCAGTCACCACATTTGCTGGAGGAACCAACTGGAAACAAGTTTCTCTTGGAGAAACGCATATTGCAGCGATCAAGACTGATGGAACTTTATGGACTTGGGGAAATAATGGTGTTGGGCGACTTGGAGACAATACGGCAATCTTTAAATCTATTCCATCTACAACATTTGCAGGTGGATCAAACTGGAAACAAGTTTCTTCTGCATATCATACAGTAGCAGTCACATCAGGTACTGATCCTACCTTCTTTATTTCATAAATACTTAAAAAAGTCATATGTATGCACTTGTTAATGGTCAAGAATTGCTTTTAGGACCAATTGCATTCAACTACAGAATGATTAATTCAGTTCTTGAGGAAGAACTTGAAGTGGAGTATAGAGTGACTTCACAAGACTACCAAAATGTTCCTATTCATTTTACTGAAGATATTAAAATTCTTCCAGCAAGAAATGATATTCCAGAGTATGATCCGAGATTTCAAACAATATCCCAAACAAGTCGTACTATCACAGATACTGAAGTAGTTTTTACTTATACTATTTCCAATAAAACACTTGAGCAAATCAAAGATGAATATAAAGCAGGCGTAAAACCAGAAAGACAAAGAAGAGAAAATACATCAATTGAAGTTACTATTAATAATTCCGCAATTACAGTATCCACAAGTAGAGAAAGTAGATTAGAATTTATTTCTAAACTACTTGGAAATGAGGGACCATATAACTTCAAGTTTGATGATGGAACTTGGGTACAAATTAGTAAAGTAGATTTGCAATATATTATTTCACAGATTGATTCAAAAGTTCAAGAAGCATTTGATTGGGAACTTGCAAAACTTCAAGAAATTGATGCTTGTGAAACTAAAGAAGAAGTTTATGAAGTAGAGATTGTTCCTTCTGTAGAGATGTCCGGAGTAGTCTAAAATGCCCAATCCAATAACCAACTTCAGAGATTCTTCTGGTCTTGATTTAGGTAATAAACTCATTACCAAAGAATACTTAATGTCTGTGTATCCACAGATTGCAAATCAATTGATTACTCCAGAACTTTGGGTTTGGGGAAGAAATTATGCGGGGAGATTGGGGGACAATACCGCAATTGATAGGTCTACTCCAGTCACTACATTTTCTGGTGGAGCAAATTGGAAACAAGTTTCTGGTGGATATAGCCATACTGCAGCAATCAAGACTGATGGAACTCTATGGGTTTGGGGTGCTAATGCTAATGTACAACTAGGAATTAATGTAGCAGGAAATAGATCCACTCCAGTTACTACATTTGTAGGAGGAAACAACTGGAAACAAGTTTCTTGTGGGAGCAATTTTACTGCAGCAATCAAGACTGATGGAACCTTATGGACTTGGGGTGGTGGAACTTTATTTCATTTTGGGGCACTAGGAATTAATTCAGCTGGAACAGCAGGAGGTAGGAGCACTCCAGTCACTACATTTGCAGGAGGAACCAACTGGAAACAAGTTTCTTGTGGTAATCAGCATGTGGCAGCAATAAAAACTGATGGAAGTTTATGGACTTGGGGACAAGGTACTAATGGAGCACTTGGAAATAATGACCAATTTCCTCGCTGTACTCCGATCACAACATTCGCAGGAGGAACCAATTGGAAACAAGTTGCTGGTGCATTTGGTTTTACCGCAGCAATAAAAACTGATGGAACCTTATGGATTTGGGGGACTGGTACTAGTGGACAACTAGGAAACAATACAATACTCAGTAGATCCACTCCAGTCACCACATTTGCTGGAGGAACCAACTGGAAACAAGTTGATGGTGGAGGTTTACATGCAGCAGCAATAAAAACTGATGGAACTATATGGACATGGGGAAGTAATGGTTATGCTAACCTGGGAACAGGTAATACAGTTGCTAGATCTACTCCAACCACCACATTCATGGGGGGAACTAACTGGAACCAGGTGAGTTGTAGAGGAAATAATATGACTGCATCAATCAAAACTGATGGAACTTTGTGGGTTTGGGGCAATAATGCTTATGGACATTTGGGCATCAATGTAGGTTCCGGCACAAGAAATACTGGAGTGACCACATTTGCTGGAGGATCCAACTGGAAACAAGTTTCTTCTAATTGTGCAATAAGAACTTCAGACGATCTACAAGGAATCTAAATACCTTCAAATACATTATTCTTTTATGAACCCTCTTGAACTGGTTGCAAAGACATTATATTCTTTTCAGGAACATCAACTTACATTTGAACTTCTAGATGCTTTTGGTAAAAGAGCACAAGTATTCCAGCAATATGATGAGATTGCAAAGTGCTTCTTTGAACTTAAAAACTTCTCCAAAGCAATTGAGTATGGAGAACAAGGACTTAAATTAGCACAAACAAAAGAAGAAAAATATACTACAGCAAAGAATTTGATTAATGCCTATAATCAATCAAATCATCCAGAGAAATCAATCACACAGATTGAAAAATTAAAGAAACAAAATCCTCAAGATACTGAACTTCTTCTTGAGGAAACTTTTGCTTATTCTGCAATTAATCAAAAAGAAAAATCAGAAAAACTTTTATTCAATCTTCTTCAAAAGAAACTATCAGAAGAAATTGAAAGAAAAGCATATCACAACTTATCAGGGCATTATTTCCGTAAGAATGATATTCATACAGGACTTCAACACTTCCTCAAGGCAGGAGAAGTAGAAGCATATAAAAATCAGAAACTTCCAGAGTATGAGAAATGGGATGGAACTATTAGTCCAGGAAGAACTATTATTATTGATAACCAGTGTGGTGCTGGTGATGAAGTGATTCATATCAGGTTTATGAAGAATCTCAAAGAACTTGGAATGAAACCCATCTGGAGTTCAACAAGAAGAGAACTTGTAGAACTTTTTCAATATAATGGTTATGATTCTGTTTGTGTTTATGATAAACCAGAGTTTCCTAAAGATTCCTGTTGGGTTTATGGACTTGCACTTCCTTATTATCTCAATCTAACAATAGATGACTTGGGACAAGAACCTTATCTTCAAACCATTCCAAAGTATGATGAGAAGTGGAAATGGATGCAGGAAGATAATGGATATAAGATTGGAATGTTCTGGGCATCTAGTTCTGGATTTGAACAGAATTCATTTAGAAGTGTAGACCTCAAAGATTATATGAGTGTACTTGGAAAAAAAGGATACTCACTTTATTCACTTCAAACTCATAGTGATAATAAGGATGCTGATGAGTATCCAGAAATCAAACAATCACTTTCAGTAAAAGGTAGAGAATTTGCTGATACATTCTCTATCGTTAAGAACCTAGATATGGTTGTGACTTCTTGTAGTTTTGTTGCTCATGTTGCAGCATCATTAGGAAAAGAAGTCTGTGTCTTTGTTCCTATTATGGAATACTATGTTTGGACAAGTTCAACAGGAAAATCTATGTGGTATGGAGATAATGTCCATCTCTTCCGTCAAAAGAAACCAAGAACTTGGGATGCTCCCATTAAAGAGTTTGGAGAGTTTATGAATGATAGAAGAGTATGATTTATCTTTTTTAAATCTTGAACCTATCAAGAATAAACTTTTACAAATACAATCTAGTTCTCATGGACTTATAACTAAAGGTTATTCTACTTACAATCATGGAATGCCTGTTCTAATGTATCCAGAATTGACTGGACTGAAGAATGTCATTAAGCAATATGTTAGATTGTATTGTAATAAGTATGAGATTCCACCTTTAAAGTTTATTAACAGTTGGTTCAATATTTCACAACCAGGAAATAAACTCAAAGCACATAAGCACGAAGAAAGTATTGTAAGTGGAGCATTTTATATTTCTGGAAAAACTCCTTTGATATTTTCAGATGCATCAATCAATCCTTATCCAGGATTATTAGTCATCTTCTCAAGTGATTTGGTTCATTATACAGAAGAAGAAACAGAAGAAAGAATTATTATTAGTTTTAATACAGATTACCTATGAGATTTCATACATTTTGTACAAACAATCTTCCTAAGCAATTGATAGAAGATCATAAGAAAGTCTGTAGTCATATCGGTATTGAAGTTCGGTATCATAGTCAAGAATTTACTGACTATGATAGTGTTTATACTGCTCACGGAAAGTTTATGACTTCTGTGATGGAAAAGGAAGAGGTTGCTTGTTTTTTGGATATTGATTGCCTTCCTCATAATAAACAACTTCTGGAGAAAGCATATTCCTGGGCAGTAGAGAATCAATCATTTATAGGTAATGCTCAAAACATTTCTCATACACAAATGAGAAATCACATCTATGCCGCTGCTTCTTGTTTGATTGTAACTAAAAATGCTTGGAATACTTTAGGTAATCCAGACTTTTCTTGGTTTATGCAGAATGGAGTGCAGATAGATACAGCACAACTTTTAACTTTAAGAGCAGACCAAATTGGAATGTCTTATCAGTTAATGTATCCAATTGGTTATGATGACAAAGAAGAATATAAACTTTCTGGATATGGAATGTATGGAACAGGAACTTTATATCCAGCAACTTGGCATTATTTTAGAATTAGTAAATTTAAGGATAGTATTCCAGACCTTTGGACAACTCGTGTAAATAATATATTAGAATCCAAAAAAATTATTTCAAATTATTCATCGTGTTTTTATGAATTATAAATTTTTATTTTTAGTTGGTTCTGCAGTCAATCATTTTCAAGAAGAACATTATAGTGAGTTTAGTGCAGAAGAAAGATTTCAACAGACATTAGATACCATTCAATCAATTAGAGATAAAGTTCCTGATGCTTATATTTTGATTTATGAGGCATCAGAAACACAAATAAAACAAGAATATAAGGATAAATTTATTGAACAGAGTGACTTATTTCTTGAGTTTGGAAATGATATGTATATGAAAACTCTTTATGAGAATCTTCACCAAAATCCAAATAATTTTACATTTGTAAAGTCTATGCTTGAGTGTAGATGTTTGGAGTTAGTTTTAGATTATATGATGGAGTATAATGTCTTTAATGATGTTACAAGAATATTCAAATTGAGCGGAAGATATAAACTTAATGAATACTTTGATATTGATGATTATAAAACTAGATTCTTAATGAATAAGTATGTGATAAAGTATTATGACTACGAAGAAAGATTTAAAAATATGGATGATGTTTATACAACTCTTTATGGATGTAAAGGCAGTGTTGTGACTGGATTGTGGTCATTTGATAGGTTCTTGTTTAATGACGTTTATAGTGTTCTTCAAAAAAGTTTTCAGTATATGGAAAGAGCAATTCAAATGACTGCTGGAATTGATATTGAACATTCTTTCTATCATTTTATTGATAGAGATAAAATTCTAAATGTTCCTGTGCTTGGATTGGATTTGATCAAAGGTATGAATGGAGATAGATATTCTCTATGAAAATTGCAATCTTTTACCATACTTTTCAATCTGGTATGAGTGCTTTTGTTTATCAATCTCAAATTCATAGGTTGTATTGTTCTGGATTAATTGATGCTGCTGATTATATTCATATTGGCGTGAATGGTGATAATGAAATGTTTAATGTTCCAGAAAGAGCAAAAGTTGTTTATAATACTAACTGGAAAGAAGAAACAGAAACTTTAATTGCACTCAAGAACTTCGCATACGAAAATTCAGATTATAAAATTTTATATTTTCATATGAAGGGGGGAAGCAAAGAAACTCTTGTTGCTAATTCTTGGAGACTAATGATGGAATATTTTGTGATTGATCGTTGGAAAGAATGTGTGGAATATTTGAATGAGTATGATTGTGTAGGACAGACATTCAAACCATTAGGGCCTACTTTATGGAGTGATGGATCTATTACTTCTAATGAGGGTATTAGTTGTTATTGTGGAAACTTTTGGTGGGCAAATGCATCTTATATTCAAACACTAGATCATAATTATTTGAATACTGATTATCGTTTTGATAGAGAGTTTTGGATAGGAACCAATAAAAATGCAAAAGCAAAATCCTTTATGGAATATGGTCAAGATGATTATATTGCAGATAATTATCCAATTCCATTAAAGAAAGGTATGAGTGATTATGAACCTTATACTCATTATTTTAGAGAGGTAGAATACTTATGAGACCTTGTGGAGATTGTACTGCTTGTTGCACTTGGTTAAAAGGAAATGCTTATGGTTATGAGTTTGGTGGTGGAAAGTCTTGTAAGTTCTTATGTAAATCTGGATGTAGTGTTCATAAGGCAAGACCAAAAGTATGTGAAAGTTATTTCTGTGCCTGGTCTCAAGAACTAATAGATGAAGAAATGAGACCTGATAAATGTGGAGTAATTGTTTCTGTGGAGAATGGTGAGAATGGTCAATATCTTAAGTTAATATTAACAAAGGAAGAAATAAATACAGATATATTAGAATATTTTAAGAACTGGAGTAGTATAATGAATACTCCAGTGATTTATCTAAAGAATAATAACTGGGAAGTCCTCTAATGCCTACTTTTTATAACTACACAGAAAATGGAGTAGTATATTCTTTTGATGATGTCTTTGTACCTGCTGATGCTTTTAGGCAAGGGAACTTATGGTCTTGGGGACGTAATAATAATGGGCAATTAGGAGACAATACTGTAACCACTAAATCCACTCCAGTCACCACATTAGTAGGAGGAGCAAACTGGAAACAAGTTTCTGCTAATGGGTATTTTACATCAGCAATTAAAACTGATGGAACACTATGGACTTGGGGACGTAATAATAATGGGCAATTAGGAGACAATACTGTAACTAATAGATCAACTCCAGTCACTACATTTGCTGGAGGAACTAACTGGAAACAAGTTTCTTGTGGTGGGTATTTTACCGCAGCAATTAAAACTGATGGAACCTTATGGACTTGGGGGAATAATCTTTATTCGCAGTTAGGAGATGGTACAGGAACTCGAAGATCAACTCCAGTCACTACATTTGCTGGAGGAACTAATTGGGAACAAGTTTCTTGTGGATATGCTCATGTAGCAGCAATTAAAACTGATGGAACCTTGTGGACTTGGGGGCGTAATGAAAATAGTGGACAACTGGGAGACAATACAATAACTCCTAAATCCACTCCAGTCACTACATTTTTAGGAGGAAACAACTGGAAACAAGTTAATAGTGGTGCCAGCAACGTTATAGCAATCAAAAACGATGGAACACTATGGACTTGGGGACGTAATAATAGTGGGCAATTAGGAAACAATACTGTAACTAATAGATCAACTCCAGTCACCACATTTGCAGGAGGAACCAACTGGAAACAAGTTTCTGCTGGATATAATCATACAGCAGCAATTAAAACTGATGGAACCTTGTGGACTTGGGGAAGTAATTCTTATGGGATAGTAGGAGACAATACAACAACTCAAAGAAACACTCCAGTCACGACATTTGCAGGAGGAAACAACTGGAAACAAGTTTCTGCGGGATATTATTTTCATACAGCAGCAATTAAAACTAATGGAACCTTGTGGACTTGGGGGAGTAATCTTTATGCACACCTAGGAGTCAATGACAATTTTACCAGATGCACTCCAGTCACTACATTTGCTGGAGGAACTAACTGGAAACAAGTTGAGGGTGGAACTTATCATATAGTAGCAACCACATACATAGACGATTACATCTAAATTATTTTATCCATTATGAAAACATTATTTTTTCTTTCTGGTCTTCCAAGATCAGGTTCTACATTACTTGGATCTATTCTTTCACAACATCCAAAAATACAAGCAACTCCAACATCACCACTTGCAGATTTGCTTTGTTGGATTGATAATGGATTTTCAAAATTAGACTTGCAATACACTTATGATAAACAAAATATTACATATAACACTTATAATTCAATTTTAGAAAACTTTTATAATCATATAGAGAAACCTTATATTCTTGACAAACATCGTGGTTGGTGCAAGAATGTACCTTCTATTGAAAAGTTTTTACATCAAACTCCAAAAATCATAGCAACCAATCGTAGAGTTAGTGAAGTTCTTGCTTCTTATATTTTACTCATTCAAAGAAATAATGAAGCAGATAATTTTGTAGATGCTCATTTAAGAAAAGAAGGAAAAGAAATTAATATTGATAATCGTATTGAGTGTCTCTGGAATAATTATGTATGCGATCCTTATGAAAGTTTGGTATATGGACTTCAACATAATCCACAAAATATTCATCTAGTGGATTATAATGAACTTATACAGAATCCAGAAAAAAGTATTGAAAAAATATATGAATTTTTAGAGATAGAATCTCATTCACATGATTTTTCTCACATTCTAAATACTTGTGCAGAAGACAAGGATTATGCCTGGGGTATTGATAATCTTCATAAAATAAGATCGAAACTTCAAAGAACTTCACCACCTCCTGAAGAAGTGATTGGTGAAGAAAACACTAAACTTTATGATAAATTCAATATATGATTGAAGTATTTTTAAGATATTGTTATACATCCAAAGTTAATCTTTCTGGAGCAAATCGTCCAGATTGGTGGGATAAGAAAAAGGTATTTGAGAATTTCAAGAATACACTTAACCCAGAAACCACCAACTATACAATCATCTTTGATGAATGTTATGGTAAACAAGAAGACACTTTCCTCAAAGATGAAAGTTCAATCACAATTAACTGTGGTAAAGAAAGTTCTAGTTTTTGTAAAACCCTAGATCATATTCTTTCACAAGACTTTGATGATGATACAATCATTTATTTCCTTGAAGATGATTATGTACATCGTCCAGGATGGGATAAAGTTCTTATGGATGCATTTACCCTTCCAGTTCAGTACGCAACCTTGTACGACCACGGAGATAAGTATCAGGAGATGTATAAGGACTTTATGACTAAAGTTCTGGCAACAAAATATTCACACTGGATGCCAACTCCTTCAACAACAAATACCTTTGCTGTTAAGTTTAAAACACTCAAAGAAGATAAAGAAATTCATAGACACTTCTCAACAGGATTTGAACCTTCTGCAGATCATGCTAAGTTTATTGAACTACATAAGAAAGGAAGAAATTTAATATCAAGTATTCCTGGATATTCTACACATTGCCATTCGCAATTTTTATCACCCTGTATTGATTGGAGCACATACTTATGAAAAATCATCCCGTAACTGAAACTGAATATTTCAAAACTATCAAAGGAATTGTAGATAATTTAAAAACATCTGGGATGCTTGAAGCAGGTTCTGGATACTGTTTAAGTATGAGTGATATTATTCTCAAACTTTTACACAAGCAAGGAATTAAATCAAAATTGGTTGAGTGTAATTTGATGGTTACACTTAAAAATCCTCCAGGTATGTTCTTAATGGGATATCCTGGTTTTAATCAAAATAATTATAATTCAGAAAAAATGATGCAAACTCATATTGTTTGTGTCACAGAAACTGAAGTTCCAATTTTGATTGACTTAAGTATTTCTCATATTGACAAGAGTATTCCATATATCTGTGCTCCTGTTCTTAGGAACTTTGAGCATACTAATCTTGCAGAGTATGATTTTGAAACAAGCACTTGGACTTATACTGAGAAGGAAGAAAGTGACATAGAACTACCAAAACTTCACCAAAAGAGCATCATAGATAGAATTAAAAAAGATAGTGAAATTCAAAAACAAATTTCTACCATTCAAAAAATTGTTCTTATTGCTTTGTCTATTTCAAGTTTGAACTTTGCAAGGGGTGCTTATGACTTCTACCAAACTTATGTAAATCTGAATAATGGATGGGGTCCTACAGAGACACATTTTAGGAAATAAAAATAAATTAAATCTATGAACTGGAAAGATATTCAGGGGTTTTTTGGATACCCATCTTTGTTTGAGAGAGCAGTAAAGTGTTGCCCCAACAAATCTGTATTTGTTGAGGTTGGTGCTTGGATGGGAAGATCCACTTGTTGTATGGGAGAGTTGATTAAAAATTCAGATAAGAATATTGAATTTTATTCAATTGATACTTGGGAAGGTAGTATAGAACACTCTGATATTATTGATGATTTAAACTCTAAGAACACTACTCTATTTGAGCAGTATTGGAATAATATTAAATCTTGTGAAATTGATGATTATGTTATTCCAATTCAAGCAACAAGTTTAGATGCTGCCTCTCAGTTTGAGGATGAGAGTATTGACTTTTTGCATATTGATGCGGCACACGATTATGAAAATGTCTTAAAGGATATTCAAAATTGGTTTCCAAAGGTAAAACCTGGTGGAATTATTTCTGGAGATGATTATGAACCTGTTTGTTGGGGTGGCGTAGTAAAAGCAGTAAATGAATATTTTAAAGGTAAATCGGTATTATTAATTGGAAGAGATGATTTTCCACTTGCAAAAATTTGGTATCATAGAAAAAAGTCAAATCAGGAGAATGAAATGAAAGTTACACTATATGCAATTGCAAAAAACGAAGAAAAGAATATTGAAAAGTTTCTCAAGAATGCAGAGAAGTTTGATGATGTCGTTGTAGTTGATACTGGAAGTACAGATGATACAGTTCAACTACTGAAGGATTCTGGTATTAAAGTTTATGAGCATCCACAAACTCGTGAGGAGTTTGATTTTTCGGTTGCAAGAAATCGAGCACTGTCTTATGTAGAAACTGATTGGGCATTTGCTCTTGATTTTAATGAAGATGTTGATGAGTTTCATCCAGACGGTTTTGGTGTAATTTCTGATGAATTCACCACATTCAGACATTTAAGATTTGATGATAATGGAACTGATGAACCTGTTCAATCTAATGAGGTTCATGCTCGTTTTCATAGAACTAAGAATTATACTTGGGTAAATGCAGTTCATGAAGTTCCAAACTTTATTCCAACAGAAGAATATCCTAATGACGTTGGTGTAGATACAACGATTAAAATTACAAAGAAGATTAATAAGACTGTAGATAAGGAATTATTCTACTTTAATATTTGTGAACGAGAGCATGAGAAAGATCCAACTAACTGGTATTGGATTTGGTTTATTTTCAATCATTATTATAATGTCAAGAATTTTGAAAAAGCACTTGAGTATGGACAAGAGTTCTTAGATGTATCTAAACCATACTTTGATAGTTTTAGAATTATTGCCTTCATTCGTCTCAGTCAAATTCTATTGAGTATGGGTAATGTGCAACGAGGAATGAATTATGCCTTCCACGCAGTTAGTGAAGGAATGAATATGGGAGGTTTCCATTTATCTCAAGCATTTGGATATCTGTTTGAACTTTCCAAGAGATTGAATAATCCTAATCTTACAATCTTTGCAACTGGTTTCAATCCAGATATGCTTTCATCACCAGAAAGACTTCAAGCAATTGATAGATTATTCTTGACTAATCTTGAAGATGTTCCTTCTTGTTGGAAAGGGCATCGTAAATTTGCAGAATGGTTAGTAACGCAAGTCAAACCAGAAGTAACTGTTGATCTTGGAGTTGATTGGGGATTCTCAACTTTCTGTTTTGCGATGCCTCGTATCGGTCACGTTTATGGGGTTGATACTTTTGAAGGAGATCAATTTACTGGTGGTAATCACGGATCTTATGAGTATGTTCTTAACAAGCAAGAGAAACTGATTATGAAGGACAATGTGACTTTCATCAAAGGACTTTTTGATGAGGTTGCAAAGACTTGGGATAAACAAATTGATATTCTTCATATTGATGGAGATCACGCATATGAAAGTGTGAAGCATGATTATGAAACTTGGAGTCCATTCGTAAAAGAAAACGGTGTGATACTGTTCCACGATACCTGTATTGAAGAACTGAATGGAAATCAATATGGTGTGAAAAAATTCTTTGATGAACTGGATCTTCCAAAAGTAACCTTTACTCATACTTTTGGTCTTGGAGTTGCCTCTAAAAATAAAGATCTGATTGAATTTATTAAGAACAACTTTGATTTGAATAATCCCCTATGAAGGTAGTAGTTCCTATATCGGTTGGAGAACTATTGGATAAGATTACTATACTTGAAATTAAATCTCTTTTGGGTTATAATGAGTACGTAGAAAAAGAACTTGGAGAACTTAAACAAATTAAAGGTACTATAACATCTTATATTGAAGAATATGCGAATCAGTTACAAAAAGTGAATCAAAATCTTTGGAAGATTGAAGACAGATTAAGAGTTCTTGAAAAGGAACAAAGATTTGATAATGAATTTATTGAACTTGCTCGAAGTGTTTATAAACTAAACGACCAAAGGGCAGAAATTAAAAGAAAAATCAACGAAGAAACTAACTCCATATATAAAGAGATTAAAATTTATTAATATGAATTTTGTAAAACTTGCGTTAGAAAACGGTGGAAGCATTCATCCATTACTTTTTCCGTCACAATATTTAAAAGGACCTGCAATTACAAATCCTTCCATTTATAATGATAATGGAAGGATTTTAGTAAATCTTAGAAATATTAATTATACATTATATCATTCTGAAAAAAGAAAATTTGAACATCATTGGGGACCATTAGTTTATATTCACCCTGAAAATGATGTTAGATTGAGAACAAATAATGTTATGGGTGAAATAGATGATAATATGCAATTAAAGTGGTATGAAAGAATTGATACTTCTAAATTTCCAGATAAAGAGCTTTGGGAATTTGTAGGTCTTGAGGATTGTAGAATTGTTAGATGGAATGGAAAACTTTATGTTTGTGGTGTACGTAGAGATTTAGATAAAATTGGAACAGGAAGAATGGAACTTTCTGAGATTGAAATTTCTGAAGATGGTGCAGTAAAAGAAATAAATCAATATCGAATTCCTACACCTGGACATAAAGGTGATGAAGGATCTTATTGTGAAAAAAATTGGATGCCAATTATTGATATGCCATTCCATTTTGTCAAATGGACTAATGGTACTGAAGTAGTTCGTTATAATTTAGAAGAAAATACCACAGATCAAGTTGTTTTAACTCAATGGAAAGATCTTGGATGTATCGATCTTCGTGGAGGTTCTCAAATTATTCCTTATAATGAAAATCATAGATTCTGTCTTAATCATGAAACTTACCTAACAAGAAGTGATGCAGGAAGGAAGGATGGTGTTTATAGGCATAGGTTTGTTGTTTGGGATAATGATTGGAATATAGTTAAAGTTTCACGTCAGTTTTCTTTCTTAAATGCAAATATTGAATTTGCTGTTGGTATGTGTGAATATGGAGATGATTATTTAATGACCTTTGGTTTTCAGGATAATGCTGCATATCTTCTTAGAGTTTCTCAAAAATTTGTAAAACAATATATCTTTGAAGAATGATATCTTTTAATAAACTTGGAAACAAAGGTAGATTAGGAAATCAAATGTTCCAGTATGCTGGATTAAAAGGAATTGCATCACAAAATAATTATGAATTTTGCATTCCTTTGTGTGGTATATTTGGGACAAATGATGAAAGGGTACAAGCATCTGATGTAAATTTATACAATTTTCCAAATATTATAAACAATAAAATTGGAATGACAAATTATAAAACAAAAGATGAATCTTCTTTTGCTTTTGATGAAGAATTATTTTATAATTGTCCCGATGATATTAATCTATTTGGATACTTTCAAACCGAAAAATATTTTAAACATATTGAAAGTGAAATAAGAGATGATTTTTCTTTTAGTAAGTTTACCAATAAAATGTGCGAAACTTATATTAATGGAATGTTTGGTGATTCGGAAATAATTTCATTACATATACGTAGAACTGATTATGTAACAGATTCAAATTTTCATTTACTTGATTTAAATTATTACCAATCTGCCTTAGAAATTTTTTCTGAAGATATTCCTGTAATAGTTTTTTCTGATGATCCAGAATGGTGTGAAAAACAATTTTTCTTTAAGAATGATAGGTTTAAAATTTCTAAATCTAACAATACTTTAATTGATTTGTGTTTGATGAGTATGTGTAATTATCATATTATTGCTAACAGTTCTTATAGTTGGTGGGGTGCATGGTTATCAGATAGTAAAAAAGTTGTGGCACCAAAAAAATGGTTTTCTGGTGATTTGAAAAACTGGGATACCAAGGATTTATACTGCCCAGATTGGGTAACTATATAAAGTATGATAGGTAAATTTATTACTTGAAGTATATGAACATATCTTTAGTTTGTGCATGTAAAAATCGGTTAAATGCATTAAAAGTTTCTCTTAGTTCTTGGTTACTTTTTGATTGTATAAAAGAAATTATTATAGTTGATTGGAGTTCTGATGAACCAATTAATCATCTAACAAAGTTAGATCCAAGAATTAAAATTATTAGTGTCCCTGATCAAAAATATTTTAATCAGCCACAACCCTTAAATTTAGCTATTAGTTTAGCAAAGGGTGATTATATTTTAAAAGTGGATACTGATTATATACTTAATCCGTATGAAAACTTTTTTTCAAAGTATACGGTTGATAAAAGTAGCTTTGTCTCTGGAAAACACAATTTTAAGAGTCCAGAATTTATTGATAAAGAAACTGGAAATTCGATGGTTGATTTGACTTGTTTAACACTTGATGAATGGAGTACCTATTTTAATTCGTATTGTCAATTTTTTAAATATCTAACTGGATTACTTCTTGTATCTAAAGAAAATTTACTTTCTATTGGTGGGTATAATGAGAATCTTACAAAGTATTATGCATTTGAAGATGATGAAATTTGCACTAGATTAGAACTGTATGGTCTTGAGCATAAAAAGTTAAACTATGATTATAATGTAATTCATATACCACATCCGGATAAAAAGAGATTTGAAAATTTTAAAGGTTTTGTTGAATCTGGAATAAAAAAACAATTGGATTCCTTCCCTGAAGGTGAAGAAAAATGGCAAACGGAATATTGGATTTCTCAAACACACATTAAAAATAATAAAAACATGTGTGCAGAAATAATTAATTATTATGTACAACCAAAAACAAAATGGAATATTCAAAAAATAGATGAACAAAACTATTTTGCCGAAAAGATTATGAGTGATAAATTAAATGATTTGACTTCAGTCTATTATATTTCTCTTGAAGAAAGTCAAGAAAGAAGAGATAATTTAGAATCGGAATTTGAAGTGTATGGTATAATTCCAAAACCAATTATTTCTAAAAGATTTTCGGAATCTAATGACGTAGTGTATGGAAAGTATGTAGACAGTTTGAATGAGGGAACAAAGGGTTGTGTAGTATCTCATTTGAAAGCAATAAAAACTTGGTATGAAACTACGAATGAGGATTACGGATTCTTTTGTGAAGATGATTTAAGTTTAATTACCGTACAATACTGGAATTTTACTTGGAAAGAATTTTTAAATAACATTCCCAAAGATGCAGATTGTATTCAATTATTTGCAATACGCGAAGATTATGATACTTATGAACTTAGAGAAAGGTATTGGGATGATTGGGGAGCAACTGCATATCTTATCACTAGAAATTATGCAAAAAAATTAATAGACACTTATATTCGTGATGATGGATATTGTTTGGAAATTCCAAATCAAACTACCATGCCTTTGATTGAAAATATTCTTTTTGCAAGTCTTGGTAAATCCTATACGATACCATTATTTGTTGAGGAAGTTAAATATCAATCTACCTTTGTTGGTAAAGATGATGACGTAAATGATGGACAAAAGAAAAATCATTACATCTCACATCAAAAAGTTACTGACTGGTGGAAATCAAAAAGTAATGAACCCCCTAAGTTTTTTGTTGAAAAAAAATCTATGAATATAACAGAATCTACTCGCCCGAAAGTTGTTGATTGTTTTACATATTTTAATGAGAAAGAATTGCTCGAACTGCGAGTAAAACTTCTTAGAGATTATGTAGATTTATTTGTAATTATTGATGGTAACTATACTCATAGTGGAATTCCTAAAGAATATAGTTGCAATAAAGTTATTGATGATCTTGGATTACCGAGAAATAAAATAAAAGTTATTGAAGCAGACCTTTCTAATCCTGGACATCCTTCAGATTATGATTTGCACTTTAATCCAGATCAGAAAATAGGAAGTAGAGAAAGAATTCAGAGAGATTATCTCTGCAGTATTTTATCCGAATTTGATGATGATACATTCTTTATAATTAGCGATTGTGATGAAATCATTAATCCCAACAATATCCCATTTATACATGGATCTGCAAAGAATAATAGGGATTATATATTCAAGGTTCCTCTTGTTCATCTTGAAGGTAGAGCTGATTTCCGAGCATATAAATTAGACGGATCTTTTTCTCCTTGGAATAAATCTATGTTTATGTGCTTTAAAAAACATTTGGAAACTAATACTCCAACTGAAATTAGAGCAGAATACATGAAACGAGGATATGAAATTAGATATGTAACTCATAATGGAGAAATTTGCCAAGATTTAGGATGGCATTTTAGTTGGATGGGTGATAACAATAACAGGATTAATAAATTTAAGTCCTTCTGCCATTATGATGAGGATTTAAATTCTTTCTTGGGTAAAGATTATTCTCAAAATGAATTGTGGGAATATATGGAAAAGTATAATTTTGAAAATAATTTAACTTCTCCATCTGGTAATGTTAATATTGTATTAAAACCGTATCCTATTACTGATCTTCCTTCGATAATTTTTAGTTTACCAAATGTGGAACAATACCTTATTCCAGGTATTTTAGATATGAAAAGAACTAAAAACCAACAATTAAGTGATCTTTTAAATAAGTATTCTTTAGACACTGAAAATCCAGAACATAACTTTAATCTTGGAGTATGGTATGAAAATGAAAGTCATACTGCTCCAGCAGTATCTTATTTCTTAAGATGTGCAGAAAGAGCAACTGATAATACCTTGGCATATGAGTCTTTAATAAGAGCATCATATTGCTATACTAAACAAGGTACTCGTGATGGAAGTTCAAAATCTTTACTTGAGCAAGCTTTATGTTTACTGCCTAATAGACCAGAAGCTTACTTCTTATTAAGTAGATTTGCTGAAAAAAGACAATGGTGGCAAGACTGTTATATTCACGCTGACAGAGCTCTTAATTATTGTGATTTTAATTTGGAACCACTTAGAACTGATGTTGAATACCCTGGAAAATATGGACTGTTATTTGAAAAGGCTGTTGGTGCTTGGTGGTGGGGTAAAGTTGATGAAGCAAAATCTTTACTATTAGATATTAAAAATAATTATGAGATACATGAGGTGCATAAAGAAAGACTTGATGAAAACTTAAAAAAAATGAATATTAATGTTGAGTAAAATTTATGGCACATAATGAACAAAAGAGATTTGTAGAAAATCTTAAAAGAAAAGCATCTAATTATTTTAAAGAACAATCTGTTTTAGAAGTTGGTAGTCTAAATGTTAATGGAACAGTAAGAGATTTTTTTGAAGATTGTTCTTATATTGGTATTGATGTTGGACCAGGGGATGGAGTTGACATAGTTTGTCAAGGACAAAAATATGATGCTCCAGATAATACTTATGATGTAGTTTGTTCTCTTGAATGTTTTGAACATAATCCATATTGGGTTGAAACTTTTACAAACATGATTAGACTTTGCCGTCCTGGTGGGTTGGTATTTTTTACCTGCGCTAGTGATGGTAGAATGGAACATGGAACTTCAAGAACAAGTCCTAGTGATTCCCCATTAACTATTGATATTGGTTGGGATTATTATAGAAATTTAAATGAAAATGATTTTCGTCAACATATTGCTTTTGAAGACTATTTTGATCACTTTTCATTTGAAGTAAATAATGAGTCTCATGATTTATATTTTTGGGGATTAAAAAAAGAAAAAAATCCAGTAAAACCTCCAATTCCTATTATTAGTATTCCTATTGTTAATGGTTTTGAATGGATTAAAAGGTTAATTGATAGTATCGATTATCCTGTGGATCAAGTTTTTATATTTGATAATAACGGAAGGGGAGAATTAACTGAAGATTTGGATAATCTGGCAAAAGAAACTTACCAATTTATTAAAGAAATTAAAGTTTGCCATCTCCCAGCAAATATTGGTGTTGCTGGATCTTGGAATATGTCTATTAAGTGTGGTATGAATGCACCATATTGGATTATTTCTAATCATGATGTTGCATTTACTCCAGGATTTTTAGAAAATATGCTTTCTAAGGCAAAGGACTTAGATGTTGGTATGGTCCATGGTAACAAAGGAGCTTGGGACATTTTTCTATTAAAGGATTGGGTTGTTCAAGAATGTGGATTATTTGATGAAAATTGTTATCCTGCTTATGTTGAAGATGTTGACTATTATATTAGAACAATGTTATCTAATATTAAACGAGTTAATGTTGATTATCCATATTATCATGGTGAAAAAGATTATGAAACAACCGGATCACAAACTTGGAGAGTTGATCGTTCCTTAGAAAGTAAGTTGCACCATAGTCGCATTTTAAATGAAATGTGGTATATTTACTATAAATGGGGACCTCGATGGCATACTGGTATTGATTGGGTTAATACTAATCCATACCAGTACCCATTTAATAATGATCAATTACCTTTATCTTATACATTTTATAATTTAGATTTTGTACGTAAAAAACATTTAGGATTTTAAAACACATGCGATTTACAATTTATTCAAAACCAGGATGTCCTTATTGTGATAAAGTAAAAAAAGTTCTTGACTTGACAAATATGACATATGTTGAGTATACTCTTGGTGAAAACTTTTTTAAGGAAGAATTTTACTCCGAATTTGGTGAAAACTCTACATTTCCTCAAGTTATTTGTGATGAACAAAAAATTGGCGGATGTGTAGATACTATTAATTTTCTTAAAGACAAGCAGATCATTACGTGACATCTATAAATAATACTAACCACAGGAATCGTGGTGTTGAACTTATTCTTAATGGAGGAAAACGAAAGCACACCAAACCCTTTCATATCATCTTTGAAAAGATGGTCTGCTTTCTTAATAGGGAAACAACCATCTATTTTGAATTTTCCTTTGTATCCAGGAAGAAAAAAGTAGTTTCCCAAGGTAAAAGAAATGTTAGCAGTTAGTCTAGTATTTGGTTCTTTTTTAACCGTATTGTTTCTTATAGTAGGAATAATAGGTGGTTGGGTTGCCAGAGAATACATGATGAATTATCGGGAAATACCAAGACCTCATCCAGAAATGTTTGATCAACAAGGTAATTTAATTCCTGATGAAGTTATAGCCTTTAGATTTGATAACACTGATTACGATTATGACGACGATAACGAAAACGAAGAGTAAAACTACATCTTCAAGACAAACAATTAAAGAATTGCCTAGCAATCCATTTATTTTTGAGATTTTAAATTTTGTTTCTAAGCAAAAAACAAATCTCAAAAAAATTGAAATTTTAAAGCAATACGAAGATCCTTCTTTAAAATCACTTTTTATTTGGAACTTTGATGAAAGTGTAATTACTTTACTTCCAGAAGGTCCTGTTCCTTATGCAAGTGTTGGGGAGCAAAATTCTTTTAGTGGAACTGTTAGCGATAAGATTAATGATGCAGTTTCAAAAATGGATGAAATGAAATCAGCTTCTCTTGGTGCAAATGATCAAGGAAGAACTACCATTAGAAAAGAATATAAAATATTCTATAATTTTGTACAAGGTGGAAATTCTACTTTGAGTTCTTTAAAAAGAGAAACTATGTTTATTAATCTTCTACAGGGACTTCATCCATTAGAAGCAGAACTTTTGATTTTAATAAAAGATAAAAAACTTCAGAGCAAATATAAAATTACGAAAGAACTTGTTTCAGAAGCTTATCCAGATATTAAATGGGGAGGGCGTTCTTGAGTATGAGTAAACGTGGTGAAGTGATTGAAAAGGCACAAAATATAAAAAAACTTATGGACCATTGGACACCTGCAGAAAAACAAACTTGTAAGACACGATATGGTTGTGACATCATGATTGAAAATGGTTCATATTCTGATGTTTGTACCAAAGAATCTCCAAATGATGCTTATATTATAAAGTATATTGTTGAAGATAAAATTTGTTTTGATCTTACTAGAGGTACAAGAACTCGTTTATTTGATATGTATTGGGATAAATTTCGAGAAAATTTAAAGAGTATTGAATTTGGATATGGTAGACATAATCCAAAGACGTGGGGTTATAAAGCACCCGAAAAGAAAAAACGAAAGTAATTTTCCCTAGACCTGGAAAAAATTTCCGGGTATTTTTTTGTCCTTTAAGATTTTTGAAAATTGTAACAAATGTTACAATAAAACTTATATAAATTCTTACAATAAGGTATAATACCTTTATCGTTCATCTGAAAAAATCAGACGGAAGTAAGCCGACGCGGAACGGATCGTTCATTCGCTATTCGCAAATAGCGAACGCAAACGCCGACTGAAGGAACGCTCTTTAACTTAAAAAACTAAGGAGAAACCTAATGTCAAAAGTCGTATATCGTGGTATCGAGTATGATACTGAAAAGCGTATTCAGTATCAGCAACAAATGATGCAGCAACCCCAACAATACAACGAAACCTATCGTGGTGTTAAGTTTGTAAAGGAGGGGCACAAATGAATACTTACTTCGTTCGATATCTCAAGAAAAAAGCAAAGAAGGAGCAACTCCTCCATAATGCACAACTGAATATGGCAAAGCAACCACAAGTTGCTTGAAGTAAAGGAGGGTTGATCCCCTCCTTTTTTTATGCTAAAATCTTGGAAGAGAATGGTATCTTATGGACAAAGAAAAACTAAAACTCATCGTCCGTAATCTTGAACTGTTGGTTGATTCTCTTAAAGCAGAAGTTTATTCTGATGTCTCTGCTTATAAACACATAGAACCAGAGGTTAGAAAAAGACCACTTTTAGATTACGACGAAATATTTGAGGATTCTGATTTAGATGTCTGAAACGTCAAGAGCAAAGAAACTTGTAAAACTTCTTGAAAGATTGATCAAGCAAGATTATCTCTATAGTGATGATAAAATTCAAGAAATGAGGGCACAACTTCGTGCAGTAAAAGAACAAATAAAAGAACTAGAAGCACAAACATCAAAAGGATTTGGAAAGAAATGACAGTAAAACTCATCAGTGTTACTCCCGATGCAGAAAAGACAATGGCATATGTTGCTAGAGTTAGCAATCCAGCGAATCAAGACAACGAAAACTATGCCAAGTTGCTTGCTTATTGTATTAAGCATAATCATTGGTCTGTTTTTGAACAGTCTTTTATGACGCTTGAGATTGAAACTAATCGTGGTATAGCAGCACAAATACTTCGACATAGGAGCTTTACATATCAGGAATTTTCACAACGGTATGCAGATAGTTCTTTGTTAGGAGAGTATATTCCTGTTCCAGATCTTCGTCGTCAGGATACAAAGAATCGTCAGAATAGTATTGATGATATTGGTGAATATGAAAAACTGTCTCTTCAGAGTAAAATTCAAGAGCATTTTGCGGAGGGTATGCGCCTCTACAAGGAACTTCTTACTCACGGGGTGGCAAAGGAGTGTGCAAGGTTCGTACTGCCCTTGGCAACGCCCACACGCATCTATATGAGTGGCTCTTGCAGGTCATGGATCCATTATATCAATCTTCGTTCTGCTCACGGAACTCAAAAAGAACATATGGTGATTGCAGAGGAATGTAAGAAGGTATTTACCGAACAATTTCCATCAGTTGCAGAAGCCCTTGAGTGGGTCTAAATAAATTATCTTGATATTGTAACTTTATGGCAATTTATCCAATTATTCACAAAGAGACTGGTGAAAAAAGAATTGTTGAAATGAGTGTTCATGATATTCAACAATGGTATAAGGAAAATCCTGAATGGCAGAGGGATTGGTCGGAAGGATGTGCAACTCCAGGTGAAGTTGGAGATTGGCAAAACAAACTAATTTCCAAAAATCCTGGATGGAATGACGTATTAGATCGTGCATCAAAAGCTCCTGGTTCAAAAGTCAAAAAAATTTAATATGAAAGATATTGATAATTCATATTATGATAGGATTTATAATTATAAATCTTTGCAATTTGCAGATATATCTTATTCTGAAATAATTGATTTAATTGTAGATCAAAATGTTGTTGGACTTTTTCAAGGGAAAAGTGAATCTGGACCTAGAGCATTAGGGAATAGATCTCTTTTATTTGATCCTAGAAATTCTTCAGCAAAAAAGATTCTTAATAGTATAAAGTGCAGGGAATCGTATAATCCTGTTGCTGCAACTATTTTGTTAGATTATTTTCAAGATTGGTTTAAGACTGAGGGATTAAAGGAATCTCCATTTATGTCATATGCAATTGACGTTTTAGAGGAAAAGAAAAAATATATCCCTGGAATTATACACGTTGATCAAACTTGTAGGATTCAAACTGTTACAGTGGATCAAAATTATCATTATTATAATTTAATTCATTCTTTTTATATGAGGACTGAAATTCCAATGTTATGTAATACGTCATTTAATTTATCAGGGGAAGTTTTAGTTTATACTCAACAAGACGCTATTGACTTACTATGTAACTCTGCATTAGAATATTTGTATTTTCCGGAAAAAGAAAAATTGGTGATAAAAAGAAATTAAAAAAATGTATATTTTAGCAATTAATTTATCCCATCATGCTTCAATATGTCTCCTTGAAGATGGGGAAATACTTTTTTATCTGGAAAATGATAGATTATCACGTTTAAAGGAAGAAGAATTTAGATATGGGGATTGTATAGAAGTATTTAAATTTATTTTTAAATATACTAATCACATTGACCATTTAATATTTTGTTCTTATGGAAAAAATGTTAATTACTGCAATCCTGATGTAGTGATGATAGATTATTTTAAAGATCAGTTGAATAACTACAGAATTACTTATGATGATCTTCATTTTTATAATGAACATCATTTATATCATGCAACTAATGCATTTTATGGATCAGAGTTTACTGAATCTGCAGTTTTAGTTATGGATGGAGGTGGAACATACTATAATGATTTCATCCAGCTTAGAGAAGTTGAGACTATGTATTATTTTTCAAATTTAGAATTTGAGATAATTAAAAAACATCATAGTTTGTCTCAACTATACTCTAAAGATAAACCAGTAAAATATGATGAAAAAACAATATTTTCATCATCTTTAAGTTGTGGGTGGATTTTTAATACGATGTCGAGTCTTTCTGGTAATAGTCCAGGAAATATAATGTGCTTGTCTTCTTATGGGGATTTAGAACAAATTTCTCCAAAGAGTTGGTTTTTATATGATGAAAATACTGACTCATGGTATACTGATAACTCTTTGATTTTGGAAACATATAAAAAATATTGCACAACTGATAATATTGATCCGTGTAATAGGTTTGAAAATGTATTTTTTCGTGATCATGATTCAGAATTTTCGTATCAAACTATTGCAAATATCGCAAAGAAAGTTCAAAAAGAAACAAAGGAACACACTATTAAATTAATTGGGCAATTATTGCAAAAATGTGATACCAAAAATATAGTTTTATCTGGTGGATATATGTTAAATTGTGTCAATAATTACGAATATCTGAAAGAATTTCCTGGTATTAATTTTTACATTGATCCAATTGCACATGATGGTGGAACATCTATTGGCGCTGCCAAATATTTGTGGCATAATGTATTAAAAAATTCTAAAAGAGAGTGCTTAAAAACACTTTATCTTGGTTAACAATAAATAATTTTTATATTACACACTTCCTATGACAAGAAAGAAAAGAACAAACGATCAACCAATCGGAGTTGGTTTAACAACTCGCCAAGCAAAGCGCAGAAAACCACTTAGTTCTGATTATCTATTAGATATAGAACCTCTTACAGAAAATCAAAAAAAACTTTTTCATTCTTACGCATCCCAAAGACATCTTGTTGCTTATGGATGTGCTGGAACAGGAAAAACCTTTATAACTTTATATAATGCTATTAAAGAAGTATTAAATGAAAAAACTCCCTATGAAAAAGTTTATGTCGTTCGTTCACTCGTAGCTACCAGAGAAATTGGATTTCTTCCTGGAACATATGAAGACAAATCTGATATTTACCAAATTCCATATAAGAACATGGTAAAATATATGTTTCAAATGCCTACGGATTCTGATTTTGAAATGCTTTATGGAAATCTTAAAGGACAAGAAACAATAAAATTTTGGAGTACATCTTTTCTTAGAGGCACAACATTAGATAATTCAATTATTATTGTTGATGAATTTCAAAATTGCACTTATCACGAATTAGATTCTATTATTACTCGTGTCGGTGAAAATTCTAAAATTATGTTCTGTGGTGATGCTACACAGTCAGATCTTGTAAAGAGTAATGATAGAAATGGTATTGTTGATTTTATGACTATCTTGCGTAAAATGCCTTCTTTTGATATAATTGAATTTGGTGTTGATGATATTGTTCGCTCTGGACTTGTTAAAGAATACATCGTTGCAAAAATGGAATCTGGTCTTTAATGTTTAATCACGTTGATTTGAATCTCTCTCAACTTGAGAGAGAAACTATAGATGGAATTCGGTATTATAAAGTTCCTGATAAGGATGAATTGCTTAAATTAGTTTCAATTACATCTGTTACTAGTCACAAAAATCGCCAGTTTTTTGCTAACTGGCGTAAAAAAGTTGGGGAAGAAAAAGCAAATAAAATTACCAAACAAGCAACTAGTCGTGGCACAGACATGCACACATTAGTTGAGGAGTATTTAAAAAATTCTATAGAATTGCCAGAAGTTCAACCCCTTTCAAATTTTTTATTTAAGATTGCAAAAGAAAATCTTAATCGTATAAATAATGTCTATGCTCTTGAAGGTTCTCTTTATAGCAAACATTTAGGTATTGCTGGAACTGTAGATTGCATAGCGGAGTTTGATGGCGAATTGGCGATAATCGATTTTAAAACGTCTAAAAAACCAAAACCAGTTGAATGGATTGAGCATTATTTTGTACAATGTATGGCATATGGATGTATGCTTTACGAACTAACTGGTATTTCAGTTAAAAAACTTGTAATCATTATGGCTTGCGAAAATGGAGAATGCGTCGTTTATGAAGAAAGAGACAAATCAAAATACATCAAACTACTCACCGAATACATTAGAGAGTTTGTTAGGGATAAACTGGAGCTCTATGGAACCAAATAAAAAAATAAGAAAAGACGGAAAGACTAATGTAAGGAACGACTCTTTCTACGAGTATTCTCCTAGATATGAAGAAACTTTAGAACAGGCAATAGAAAATAAGTTTTTGACTCCATCTAAATTTTCTTTAGAGATAGAGAATATTGTTTCAATTGAAAAGATGAATTATATTGACGCAATTTGTTATTATTGCGAAACTAATAATCTTGATATAGAATCAATTACGAAACTTATTTCAAAACCACTTAAGGAAAGGATTAAATGGGATGCCATTCGTCTTAACTTTATGAAAAAAACATCGCGTGCTAAACTTCCGTTATGAGTCCTTTTGAGACATATCAAACTTATCTTTCGATGAAAAGTCATTTTACGAATAGTAAATATGACTTTTTTAAGTATGGGGGAAAATCAAAAGCAACTATCGCATCATTCAATAAACGTAAAGACAAATATTTTTTTGAAAAAAGTTCAAGAAAATACTCTGATAAAGAGATAGTAGATTTTTTGTTAGCAAATTTTGTTGCAACTGACAATCCATCGAATTTATGGATCGGAGAAATTATTAATTCTGGAGAAAGAATTTATGCAGAATGGATGAAAAAGCAACAAAGTTTAACATATCTATTTAAAGATCAATCATTAGATTTATTTTCGGAATATAAATTAGAAAAAATTTTTGATTGTAGCAATGGACATCCAATAATACTTAAAAAATTTTTAGGTGGAAAATTACATTTAGAAATTTTTGTAATTTATGAGAAAATTTTTCAATTTTCAAAAAAATTTGATAATAAACTAACGGATCCTATATGGGAGACTGTAAGTTTAAAGATTAAAAAATATGATCCTTTCATAAATATTAATATGTTTCAATACAAAAAAATTTTGCGAGATATTATAGATGAGTAGTTTTTTTGATTCTGATATAATTCGTGAAGAATTACAAGAAATTAATAAATTACAAGAAGAAATTTACGGAAGTATTTTAACTTTTGCTATAATGACTCGTGAAAGTAAATTGGAACATATTGAGAAATTGTCTCTTTTGTTAGAAAAGCAACGTATAATGTATACACGTCTGTCTCTTTCTGATGATCCAACAGCAGTTGAAATGAAAGAAAATCTTCGAAAGTCGGTTGCTTTAATGGGATTTTCTCCAGAGACTGATATTAATTTACTTTTTAATAGTATGAACAAAACAATTGAATCCCTCAAGCAGTACCTTGACTGATCGAGGGATCCCTGCTATACTATCCAAGTAATCCAACAAATCCAAATTATCCGAGGTATCTAAAATGGCATTTGCCGATCTTAAAAAACAGTCTAAACTTGGTTCTCTCACCGCTAAATTGGTGAAAGAAGTCGAAAAAATGAATACTAGTGGCAGTTCTTCCGATGAGCGTGTATGGAAACTGGATGTAGATAAAAGCGGTAATGGATATGCCGTAATCCGTTTCCTTCCTGCCCCTGAAGGTGAAGATCTTCCTTTTGTTAAAATCTATTCTCACGCATTTCAAGGTCCTGGTGGTTGGTTAATTGATAACTGCCTTACCACACTTAATCAGAAATGTCCCGTTTGTGAGCACAACTCTGGTCTTTGGAATAACGGTACTGATGCTGGCAAAGAAGTTGCTCGCAAGCAAAAGCGTAAACTGACTTATGTTTCTAACATTTATGTTGTAAAGGATCCTGCCAATCCTGAAAACGAAGGCAAAGTGTTCCTCTTCAAATATGGTAAAAAGATCTTTGATAAGATCTCTGAATCTATGCAACCTGAATTTGAAGATGAATCTCCAATTGATCCATTTGACTTCTGGCAAGGTGCTAACTTCAAACTGAAAGCAAAGAACGTTGCTGGTTATCGTAACTATGATTCTAGTGAGTTTGCTTCTCAGGGTGCTCTCCTTAACGATGATGATGCTCTGGAAGCAATCTGGAAAAAGCAGTATTCTCTTGCGGAATTCCTTAATCCTTCCGAGTATAAAACTTACGAAGAACTCAAAAAGCGCCTTAGTTCTGTTTTGGGAACCAAGTCAACTCGGATCGATGAAGAAGTTGAGGACGAAGAAGAATACACCCGTGGTTCTACTCGCGAATTGACTAATGATCTTCGTGATGAAATCAGCAATCTCCAACCTACTCGTCGAGTTTCTACTCCTACAGTTGATGAAGATGATGACAACGATGCCTTGTCGTACTTTGCAAAATTAGCATCTGACGACTGATTATGCTATAATGAGGGGAGCGAAATCTCCCCTCATTTTTTTATGAAATCTGATTATTATATTGATAAGATTTCCAAAAAACAAGCAGAAGAACTACTCCTAGAGTACCACTATCTTAAAGATATTTCAAAAGGATTCAAGTCTGGTTATAATTACGGACTTTTTAAGAAGAATCATTTCAGTCCTTTGAATGTTGGTGGTCTTCTAGGAGTTTGTATTTTTACTGGACTTCCAGTACCAGAAATCGCAAAAGGAGCATTTGGTTTAGCAAGAAATGAACAAGAAGGACTCTTTGAACTTTCACGACTTTGTATACATCCTATCACCCAACAAGGAGAGCATAATATCACTTCTTGGTTCGTTTCGAGAGCGATTAAACAGTTACGAAAGGATACTGAAGTCAAAGCAATCATCTCTTACGCTGATAGTGATTTCCATAATGGTACAATCTATCGTGCTTGTAATTTTAAATATTGCGGACTCACAGACCCAAAAAAAGATTTCTACTATGCAGACGGAACTAAACACTCTAGAGGAAAAATTAAAGGTGCTGAAGGAGAATGGAAAGACCGCTCCCGCAAGCACCGTTATGTATTAGTATACGATAAAAATCTAAAACTCTTATGGTGATGTATTTCTAGTATTTTCCGTTTTTATTAATTTTGTATTAATGTACTGTGAAGATTTTTCATAGTACATAATAGAACGAATATCATTTAAATATTGTTGAACATACTCTGGTTTTAATATATAAATTGTTCTTTTTTTATTGTTTTTTTCTATTTCATAATCATAATATGATATGCCAACAACTGGATTTAATGTAATGCGAGGATTATCAGGGTCTGTTATTGTAAAGTTTTGGTCTACTATTTTTCCTTCTGGTAAAATTAAAAATCCTTTAGAGTTTTTTACTTCAGTTGTCTGGTAATATTTTACTTTATACATTTTTTCAAGGCCATATTTTTCTTCAGTAAATTTATAAACATCTTTGTCAGATAAAGGCCAAGAATCTCTTAAATTTATAATATTTGCAGAAAGTATAACTACCCAATCTAAATCTGAAGATCCATATAAGTTTTCTGCAATTATGTCTGGTCTTTCTCCATCTTTAATTTGATACTTATTAAATAACGTAAATACATTTTGTAAATCATCACGTAGTTTTACTCTTCTGAATAAGTTTTTAACTCTCACATAGTTAAGTGAAGAGTTTTTTGTAGGTAATTGTGATTGATATTCAATATCTGGTAGTTCTCTGAAGTAACTCATTTTAGTATCCTACTCCTGTTCCAGCATCTTCCGAATCATAGTCTTCATTATAAATTGGATTAAGTTCTTTAAATGTAAGTGACATACTTATATGTACTGGGGTTCCATCAGAATATGTTGAATAATTTCCAGATGCTGTATAATCTAGTCTAATATCAAGTAAAGCACATGTTTTAAATACATTTAAGAATGGATGATTTTTTCCTCCACTTTTAAACTTTAATTCGAATACATCAGGAGCACTAATTAATAATCCTGCCCCAGGACCACCAAAAACATTTGTCTTTGCGGACATAGATTTTTTAAAAGTTTTTATAATTTGCTTAACTATTTCACCTTCATAAGAATCTCTTGGAGAAAAATCAAAGGTAAATGTAAATTCTCTTAAGTTTACACTATTGAATAATAGTTCTAGGTTTGGATTTACTATAGTTCCTGTAGATCTAGATAATATACTTGCTGCAGATACGTTTGCTCCAAGACTATTCAGTATTTTTGATGTTACTCCTGCTATTGTTCCTTTTTGTGCCTCTCCACTTTGAACTGTATTTATTGCAGTATTATAAGCATTTCCCAGTATACTTCCTATATTTGCAGGATTTTGCACCAATCCTGCAACTGCCTCTGCACCTAATCCAGAAAGAGGATTTAATCTATCTGGACCCCAATCAACCGAATTTCCATCAGAAAGTTGTTTTGGTATTGGTAAATGAATATATCTTATTGGATTTCTAATTGTTCCAGATTCTTTATTTCTTATTGATCCAGTTCCAGTACCAAACCTTAAAGTACCTTGTTCGGTTTTAAATCCAGGAGCTTTATATTGAACTACTTTTATTTCAAGCCAATCGGTTGTTTCTTCCAATTGAGCATTTGGATATCTTAATGGTAAATTATTAGGCGGTGAATTTGTTACACTAACACTTCCGTTAGTGTAATTTGATAGGGGATTGTTATTAGTATTTCTATATGCATCACCGTAAGCAGGTAAATTTGCTGCGGTATAATATTCAGTACTACCTATTGGGGCACCGATGTTGAGTGGCATTTATAGTATTTTTTAATTATTTATCCGAAAATTTGCAAAAGGTATTGCTCGCAAGTCTTTAATCTCAGATGGATAGACTTCATACAAAGATCCAACAACTTCATCCCAAGTATATTGGCGAATTTCTCCCCAGTGCATATTCAGACCTCTAAATCCCCATTTAAAAACTTCACCTACTGCAACCAACGGATTTTGGTCATATCTAATGTTTGGTGTTTTGGCATTATAAACAAAGATGTAAAACTTACCTGCTTGTGGGATTTTTCCACTTTCTTGAACAACTTCTAAAAGTTTTAACATCAAATCATCACTACTTTCCTTTCCCGTAATACTATTAAGAACAGGACGAATTCTATTCTGATTTAAATCTGTATCTGTCGGTCTTTTTTTCGCTTGCTGTTCAGCAAGTTTTCTTCTTTGTGATTGGAGGAGAGTTTCTCTTTTTTCCGCCATTACTTAATACCCAGTTCATTTTCCGTTAAAATCTTAAATTCATATCCACGATCAGCACACCATTCTCTTGCATATTCCCATTTGGATTGATTTTTTGCATATTCCATCGCTTCACTTATATATGATTTTGTTCTTCTTTTTGGTTGTTTCGGTGGAAAGAGTTGTTTATATGGCTTAATTTCAATAAGATACTTTTTTATTTTACCATCTGGCATTTGTTCTTTAACATAAAAATCTGGAAAATATCTGTGAGGACGATTATCAATTGGTGATTTATACCAAATAACAATTTCTTCGCTTGACCATTCAATAATATTATCGTTTAGATCTAATTGTTTCATATACTTTCTTTCCCACAAAGATCTCCAAACAACTTGAGTTGGATCACCTTTATATTTTTGTGGGTTTTTAATTTTATATTTTCCTTTATATGACATCTAAATAATTATATAATAAATCCTATTAAAGGTATTTAGAGTGCCTATAAAAAGACCAATATCAAGTTTTAAAAGAACTCTTACTAACCTTGCACAAACTTCCCATTATCAAGTTATAATGGATGTTCCATATCCGGTAAGAAAATATTTACTTGAGCGTGGTGTAGATCCTTTTTTTATAACTGAAAACGTTGGTTTGTTGTGCTCTTCTGCATCTTTACCAGGAAGTTCTTTCGCAACTGCAGATATTGTAGGAAATTTTACTGGTGTTGTTGAAAAAATGGCACACACTCGCCAATTTACTCAAATAGATTTAGAATTTTATGTCGATAGCGAGTATCGTACTATTAAATTTTTAGAACATTGGATGGAGTTTATTTCGAGTGGATCCCAAGTAAATCCCGGAAAGGATGGGTATTTCTTTAGAATGAAATATCCAACAGAGTATAAAACAAATCGCACAAAAATTATAAAATTTGATAGAGATTATAAGTCGGAAATTGAATATACATTTTTTGGATTGTTTCCAATTTCACTTAACAATATTGGTGTTTCTTATGATGCTTCAAACATATTAAAAGCTAATGTTACATTCAACTTTGATAGATATGTTTGTGGTCCCATACTTAATGTTGATTTCTTTAGGAATATTAACTTTAATAATTCTTTGAGACCTGGTACAGTTTACAGAACTGGACAATCTCTGGGAAATGAAAGTGGAGTAAGACCTGTTTTAATTGAACCTGGTAATGTTAATCCAACAGTTTTAAGATAAATAAGTTTACTAATGAATTGGTAGATTATTATGCCTTTACCAACAATTTCTACACCGACTTATGAGTTAGAAATACCATCGACAAGAAAAAAGATTACATATAGACCTTTTCTTGTAAAAGAAGAAAAGGTTCTTATTATTGCTATGGAAAGTGAAGATCCAAAGCAAATAGCATCGGCAGTTAAAACAGTAATATCTAATTGTATTTTAACTAAAGGTATAAAAGTAGAAAATTTAGCTACTTTCGATATTGAATATTTGTTTTTAAATATACGTGGAAAATCTGTAGGAGAAACTGTTGAAATTCTCGTAACATGTCCAGATGATGGTGAAACAAAAATTCCTATCGAAATTAATTTAGATGATATTGAAGTTCATAGTGCTAAAGAACATACACGCGACATTAAACTTGATAGTAATTTAACTTTAAGGATGAAATATCCTTCTATGAATGAATTTATTAAAAATAATTTTATTAATATGAGTAATGTTAGTATTGATGAAACTTTTGATTTAATTTGTTCCTGTATAGAACAAGTATTCTCCGAAGAAGAATCTTGGACTGCTTCCGATTGTAGTAAAAAAGAATTGGTTGATTTTCTTGAGCAATTATCATCCAATCAATTTAAACAAATTGAAAAGTTTTTTGAGACTATGCCTAAACTTTCACACACAATTAAATTTGTAAATCCAAAAACTAAAGTTGAAAATGAAGTAGTTTTGGAGGGATTAACTGATTTTTTCGCATAGCGATGGCGCATGAAGATCTTGCGTCATATTATAAAGTTAATTTTGCTTTAGTCCAACATCATAAATATAGTTTGACGGAACTAGAAAATATGATGCCCTGGGAAAGAGAAGTTTATCTTTCTCTTCTTCAGCAATTTATTGAAGAGGAAAACTTAAAAAATAAGATAAATGGTTGAGATTTCATCACCACTTTCCAAAGAAAATAGAATCCAAATATCTAGATCAGCATCTGGATTAACTGGTGATAGATCTCTTATTCTTTCTCAAAATCCTTTCTTACAAAATCAAGTTTCTGGACCAGATCCACAAACTATAAAAATTTTAGAAGAAAATCAAAATTCATTAAGTATTGTATCATCTGGAATTTTATCCCTTAGACAAAGAATAGATTCTCTTACATCATCTTTAAGTTCATTATCTGATATAATTAATAACAATAATGTACTTGAAAATTTTAGAGAAAATCAAAGAATAGAACAAGAAAAAAGATTAGCAGATCAAGCACTTAGAGATGAATCTGAGGCTGCAATAGAAAGAAAAATAGAATCATCTATAACTCCAACAGTTTCGAATGTTGCCGAAAAAACAACATCTGGATTAAATTCTATGATGGATGTGTTTTCGAAATTGTTTTTAGGGTGGTTGGGATATCAAGGAATAAATTTTTTACAAAATCAAATTAATGGAAATCTTGATAGATTAAATCAAATTCGTCAAAATGTAACTGGAGACTTTGATTCTGTAGAAAATGTATTTTTAGGAATTAATAGTGGGTTTAAAAATATCTCTGACACTATTTTGGGTTTATCTGGAAATATTGCAAAATCTGTTGCTGAAGGATTAATTGTAAATCCATTTAAATCACTTTTTGGGTTATTTGGTAATGATCAAAATCAGAATCAAAATCAACAACAAGAGCAACTTCCCCAACCTCAACAACAACCACCAAATAATAGTCAGATTCAAAGTAATAACTTTTCGGAAAATTTTCTACAATCACCTACTCCTACAATTGCACCAGAACCTACAAATACTTTTTTACAAACTCCATCTTTTAATTTAAATGATAATAAGGCGTTAACATCTTCTTTTCTAGATTCTTCACCTATTATTCAAAAAATAGAAAATAGAAATATATTTGATTTTGATAAAATGATACCATCTTTAATGGCATCAAATACTAATCCAAAACTGAATAATACTGGAGAAAGTTTTGATCAGGTAGCAACTTCAAAAGTAAGTCAAAAATCAGAATTAAATTCATCACCATTTTTAACAAGTCAAGTAAATTCTACAAAAGTAGAATCGGATCAAAATCTCACAGTTCCTCCAATTCAACAACAAACACCATTAATCAATCCAAAAAAAGTTCAGCAACAATCTGAAAAATTAGCTGAGAATGTAACCCCTAGAGAAAATCTTTCTATTAGTTTTAGTGATCAAATAACTAATATTAATAAAATACTCACAGAAACTAATAATGAAGATAAATCACTTGCCATGAATATGTCTTCTGTATTGGGTAATGGAGAAACTCCTAAAATAGAAAATTATTATTCTCAATTTGTAACAGAAAATACTAAAGATGAATTTATTTTTTCTAAATCAGAAAAATCTTTTATTGAAAATGTACCAAAAAGTGAAGTTTCTGTTGGACCACTAGCAAAATCTCAACCTAATATTATTATTACTCCAATTCCTCAACCTCAACAAAAATTATCTTCAAAAACATCTTCTTCTACAGGTAGTAATGATGTTCCTGCCATTCCCTCATCTAATTTAGATAATTTTTATATTTTATATTCAAAAGTACATTATAATATAATATAAAATGGCAACTACAAATTTACTTTATAAATCTTTCATTAATGTAAGAAATATTACTAAAGGATTTTTTTCTCTAAATGAAGGGTTAAATAAATCCAATAATTATACTGCAAGAATTGGTAAAGGTATTTCTGAAGGATCTAATATAAAAAGAAAATCTATTTTATC
>JACCDT010173307.1_pt1 | contig 38553 bp, 38 predicted proteins | sample 7446291 | NCBI WGS metagenome assembly JACCDT01 (sample SAMN15323446, study PRJNA562643) | freshwater metagenome | isolation source: river surface water | place: USA:Blue River Watershed | collected 2017-08-17
AACCGATTCACTAACTTGAGTTCCAAAAATGATTTGTAAGATGGTTAAACCCAATGCTGCAAATAAAACCCATCTGAATTCAGCATCCAATGATTTTGTTTCCTGTTTTTCTTGAACAGAATAAATAACATACAATTGAACAGCAACTATAAGTAAGGCTGCCAGCATGTGGGTCGTTATTTTATAAGGATTTAATACTGAATCTACCACTGTTTTTCCTAGCCAAGCTTGGAATCCCATTAAAAAACAAATTAATAAACTATAGAAAAATAATTTTTTATTTTCTTTCCAATATCCGAAAGAGAAAAAAAGCGCAATTATACAAGCAATACCAGCTAATGCACCAACTAATCGATTGAGGTATTCGACCCAAGTATGGAAAGGATTGAAAATGGCATAATCATGTTTGGTATATTTTTCCCAATGAGAGCTTTCAAAACGTGTTGGAGCTGTAAAATTATCTTTCGCTACCAAAAGCGTTTCGTCTTTAATTATAACTTGTCCTTTTGAATATTCTTTTCCAATTGTGTAAAGCAGTTCTTTCTCTTCAGTAGGTGGGATGTAGTATCCAAAGCATTTCGGCCAATCAGGGCAACCCATACCCGAACCTGTCATTCGGACTAATGCTCCAGCAATAATTACTAGATAGACTAAAACTAAAGCTGCTTTTGCGGAGGGTAGAAAATATTTTTTCATTTTTTTTATTTAAGTTTCAAAGTAACTTAGTTTCAAGGTTACAAAGTATCTTTTATTTTGTTCATAAAAGAAGTTAACATTCTCTCTAGTTCTCGACTATCCTCATAAAGTTTATTGAACTTATCTAAAGAAATGTATTTTAAATTATACGCAATTTCTATTTGTGTTTGAAATTCGAAAAGAGAACCCAAAGAAATGGTTAAAAATCTGTAATAATCTTTATTACTTCCTCTTCCAAATCCCTCTGAAATATTACTTGGAATTGAGATTGAACATCTTCTAATTTGAGAAGTTAGTCCAAATTGTTCATCATTAGGAAAATCAGCTGATAAAGTATAGCAATTTGTAACTAAAGCCATAGCTTTCTGCCAAATAAGTAGGTCTCTAAATGTCTTCATTGTATTAGTTTATCAAAATAACACTATTTAACTTAATAACTTTGCTACTTTGCAACTTTACTTAATCCTAATTTTTCAGCTCTTTTTAAAACAAAATCATAGGCTGCTTGGTATTCATTTGGAATTTCGCCTTCTAATATAGCTTCTTTTACTGCTTCTTTCAGCACACCAATTTCTCGCGATGGTTTGAGATTAAAAACAGTCATGATTTCCTCACCAGAAATAGGAGGTTGGAAATTTCGGACGTGATCTCGAGCTTCTACTTCAATAATTTTCTTTCTTACAATATCAAAATTATTGTGGTATTTTTTGAATTTAGCTGGGTTTTTAGTTGTGATATCGGCTTCGCAAAGGGTCATTAAATTATCGACATCTTCGCCAGCATCAAAGACTAATCTTCGCACTGCTGAATCGGTTACAATCTCTTCTGCTAATACAATGGGTCTAGAACTCATCATGACCATTTTTTGAACAAATTTCATTTTTTGGTTCAACGGCATGTGCAATCTCTCAAAGATTTTCTTTACCATTTTCCCTCCTAAAAATTCATGACCGTGAAAAGTCCAACCTTGTTTTTTGTTAAAACGTTTGGTTGGTGCTTTGCCAATATCGTGTAATAAAGCCGACCAACGTAACCAAACATCATCTGTATTAGGGCAAATATTATCTACTACCTCTAGCGTATGATAAAAATTATTTTTGTGCGTATGACCTTCGATTTCTTCGACTTGATTCAGTGCAGTCAGTTCAGGTAAAATAATATCCAAAAGTCCCGTTTTGTATAATAATAAAAATCCAACAGAAGGTTTTTCGGCAGATAAGATTTTATTTAGTTCGTCAACGATTCGTTCGCCAGAAATAATTTTGATGCGTTCTGTATTTTTCTTGATTGAATCTAGTGAATTTTCTTCAATTTCAAAACCCAACTGGGTTGCAAATCGAATAGCACGCATCATTCGCAATGGATCGTCAGAGTAGGTAATATCTGGATCAAGAGGTGTTTTTATGGTTTTGTTTTCCAAATCCCAAACCCCATTAAACGGATCAACTAAATCACCATAAGTCTTTGGATTTAGTGATAAAGCCAATGCATTTATTGTAAAATCACGACGGTTTTGATCGTCTTCTAAAGTTCCGTTTTCAACAACAGGATTCCGACTTTCAAAATGGTAGGATTCTTTTCGTGCGCCCACAAATTCGATTTCAGTATCCTCAAAACGAAGCATGGCCGTTCCATAGTTTTTAAAAACCTGAACTTTTGGTTTTTTAGGAAGTAATTCAGATACTTTCAAAGCGAGTTCGATTCCGCTACCTACAGCAACAATATCGATGTCTTTTTTAAAATCTCTTCCTAGAAGAAAATCTCGTACAAATCCACCAATAACATAGCTTTCTACATTAAGTTCAACTGAAGCTTTGGATATGACTTCAAAAATGGTATTTTGTAAGGCCGATTTGTAGTTCATGTATTAATTTGAAAATTTGAAAATTAATCAATTTAAAAATGGATTTACATTTTCAAATTTTTACATTTTCGAATTGTATTTTTCTTATTTTCTAATAATTTTCACCTGAGCATCGCTCGTCAGCTTAATTATGGTAGATGGTTTACTAGCAATTTTTTCGTGGTGCAAATTTACAACATAGTCCACACCTTTTATAATTTCGAGACTAATTTCTTTAAATGATTTTGGAGTAGGTTGTCCCGATATATTGGCCGAGGTAGAAACTAATGGCTTTTTCATGCGCTCCATTAATTTGAAACAAAAAGGTTCTTTGACTAATCGAATTCCTAAAGTTTTGTCGGGCGCAATTAAATTGGGTGCTACATTCCTAGGATTGTCAAGAATCAAGGTGGTTGGATTCTCAGATAAATCTAGAATTTGCCAAGCTACTTCAGGAATATCTTTAAATACATTGTACATCATTTTCTCTCCATTCATGAGGCAAATCATACTTTTTGATTCTTCCCGTTGTTTTAAAGCATAAATTTTTTGTACCGCCTCTTCATTGGTGGCATCACAACCAATTCCCCAAACCGTATCAGTAGGATAGAGAATGATTCCGCCATTTTTTATGACTTCAAAAGCATTTAAAATTTCTTGATTGATGTTCATCATGATTTTAGTTTAGTTGATACGATAGCATAATACCACCTCTATAAGGGAGCCATTCACCACTTTTATTATATTTTACGGCACTCTCGTATCGTTCGTTTGTACCAATGTAATATCCTTTATAAAAACCTTGGTGCGATCCACCTCCTAAAAAACAGTCTAAATGTAATTTTTGATTAATTTTTGCTTTATAGCCCAATGTTACTCCCATAACATACCCTAATCCTTTTTCGTATTTATTAGTGTTTAAATAATTCCATTTTTGGAAATTGAAAATGGTTGCTCCTACATGTGCTCCTAAGTAAAATCCATTATTTTTTTCTTTAAAATGGTAGCGGTATTCGGGAATAAAAAGATAAAATTCTCTAGGATTGCCTTTAACTGATTTCCAAAATGAAGCGGTAATGTCAAATTGAAAGGTAGATTGCTTACCAATACTTGTTTCAATACCCACATTGGGAATCGTCAATAATGTTGTAAATACATTCCCTTTTAAATAAGTTTGGGCATTTGAATGGATGATACAACTGAAAAAGATTAGGATAACGAAAAATTTTTTCATGAAGGGAGGGAGATTTGATTACGTTACTTAATTGATTTTAGGTGATTTTTTTTAGTAAGCTTAGAACGAAACCAAAAAATGATATTATTGTTGTATTCAACAACTTTCTTCATTAACCTAGACTTTGATTTATATTTGTCAGCAACAAAATGTACTGGGAGGTATTTTATTTTTAACTGATTGTGATATACATACACATTGAGTAATCGTTCAGACATAAAACCTAATACTCTTTCTTGATACGGATTGGTAGAAATTTCTATTTGCTGTTCTACATATTCTAAGATTGAAAATAGCCAAGCTGTATAATCATCAACGAGTTCTTTTTTGGCTACAAGCATATTGAAAGGCGAAAAAGAATTGTTCTCAAACATTACTTTTTGGAAAGATTTCATATATTCTGGATGTAATTTTGCTACTGTTTTAGCGAGAATATCAAAATCTTCTGGTAAATGGGATAATGCGTAATGGCTGTAAAGTGATCGTGTTTTAACTAATGGATTGGGTAAAATAATGTCATACCCGTCTAGGAGGTTTTCTTTGTAGATATAATTTTCAAAATTAGTTGAAAAATATTCTTCTGTAATTTCTATAATTGTATTTGCAGATGTAGTTTCTGAAAAATTAAAAAATCGTCTATAGTGGCAAAGACCAATAGTGTCAACTTTATTTAAGTTCTTCCACGCCCAATACAATGCTGTAAGTTCGCAATAGTTTTTGTTTTTTTTACTGATGTTGCTTCCAGTATTATCAGACTGATAAGGTAAATTCAAGGAACTTATTTCTTTTCCAACATGAATAGGCAAAAAAGAGTTGTCGTGAATATAATTGAATTCTCTGTGTGTACAAATTAGAATTTTGGTGTTCATAAATGAAGATTATAAAAAATCATTACTTTTTTTTAAGGCCGATGCGATTATTTGGTGCATATCATAATATTTATATTCTGCTAATCGTCCTCCAAAAATAACTGAATCGTCTTTTTCAGATAATTTTTTGTATTGATTGTAAATAGCATTGTTTTTATCATCATTGACTGGGTAGTAGGATTCTTTGCCAGGACTCCACTCGTCAGGATATTCATATGTAATTACGGTTTTCTTTTGTGTCCCAAATTCAAAATGCTTATGTTCAATAATTCTTGTATAAGGAATTTGACTTTCAGTATAATTTATGACAGCATTTCCTTGAAAATTAGTTTGATCCAAAGTTTTGGTTTCAAATTTCAAGCTACGATATTCCAAGCTACCAAATTGATTATTGTAATATTCATCAATTTTCCCTGTAAAAACAATTTTATCAGCCAATCGGGTAAGTTCCTCACGTTGAGTAAAAAAATCGACATTTAATCGAACTTCAATTCCGTCTAATAACCCATCAATTAATTTGTTATAACCACCAATTGGGATTCCTTGGTATTTGTCATTAAAATAATTATTGTCATACGTAAATCGAACAGGTAATCGTTTAATGATAAAAGCGGGTAATTCAGTTGCTTTTCTACCCCATTGTTTTTCAGTATATCCTTTAATTAATTTTTCATAAATATTGATTCCTACTAAGGATATCGCCTGTTCTTCAAGATTTTTAGGATTGGTAATACCAGATGATTTTACTTGTTCTTCAATTTTGGTTTTGGCCTCTTCAGGAGTTTTGACCCCCCATAATTGGTTAAAAGTATTCATGTTGAATGGTAAGTTATATACTTCATCTTTGTAGAAGGCTACGGGGGAATTTGTATATCTATTGAATTCAACAAATTGGTTCACATAATCCCAAATATCTTTATCATTAGTATGAAATATATGGGCACCATACTTATGTACATTGATATCTTCAATTTGTTCGCAATAAACATTACCGCCTTTATGATTTCGTTTGTCAATGACTAAACATTTTTTTCCTTTTTTATGTGCTTCATGTGCAAAAACAGCTCCAAATAGTCCAGAACCTACTATTAAATAATCGTATTGTGATAGCGCCATGATATTAAATTTATGGTGTTTACTTTTTAAGATAATTCATAGCGCGAGGACTAGTCCAAGTAGATTGAATTATACAGTTAAAATAATAAAGAATTAAGTGTTTTAGGATTAACAAATTTACTTTTAGTTTAGGTATAAAAAAGAATAATAATCCAATTATTGCTAATAATATTTTTTCTACTAGAGTTGAACTAACTAATATTAATTGAATAAAAAAATGGTGTAACCCTTTAGTATGTTCATTAAAATATACATGTTGTGAAATTAAAACTTCGTTTTTAGTCAAAGCTTTAGTTTTAATATTAATTCTTGAAGCTCCCCCGTGTTTGTGTAGTATTGAAGTATTTCTAATTAATCCAACTCTACCTCCTTGATTACTTACTTTTTTACATAAGTCTACATCTTCAAAGTAAAGCCAATATTTTTCAGTCCATCCGTTCACTTTTTTAAACCAAGTTCTACTCATAAAAATTACAGCTCCTGTTGCCCATTCAGGAAAGACTATTTGCTTTTCAGGGTTGTAGTTCTCTTTAATCAATTGTTTATTGATTACTTTAAACAAAGACCTGAACGGTCCAAATAAAGTTCGTAGACTTGGAAAAAATCGAATTTCATTGTAGTGTTTCCCAGATTCATTGATTTGGGTACAGCAAACAATTCCTAAATCAGGAGTTGTAGAGGCAGTGTTCCATAGTTCGTAAATAGCATCCTCCGTAATAATAGTATCAGGATTTAAAAAGAATAAATAATTTCCTTTTGCAGCTGATGCTCCTACATTACATCCATTAGCAAAACCGTTATTGCCTGAATTCTCTATAAAAAAAATGGAAGGAAAGAGTACTCTAAAATCCTCAATCCTTCCATCATTGGATTGATTGTCTATTACAATTGTTTCTATTGTAAATCTATTACTATGTATAGAAACGATAGACTGAAGACATTCTTTAAGGTCGTTCCAGCTTTTATAGTTTACAATGACAATTGTGATATCAACCATTTGATTTTTTTATTATACTGCTACGTCGTATTCTCTCAACGCATTGTTCAATGACGTTTTCAAATCAGTAGAAGGTTTGCGAGTACCAATGATTAAAGCACAAGGCACTTGAAATTCACCAGCCGCGAATTTTTTAGTGTAACTTCCTGGAATTACTACAGAGCGAGCAGGTACAAATCCTTTCATTTCTTTAGGTTCGTCACCAGTTACATCGATGATTTTTGTTGATGCAGTTAAACATACATTGGCTCCAAGAACCGCTTCTTTACCTACATGAACTCCTTCTACTACGATACAACGAGAACCAATAAAAGCACCATCTTCAATAATTACTGGAGCAGCTTGTAAAGGTTCTAAAACACCACCAATTCCAACACCACCACTTAGGTGAACGTCTTTACCAATTTGAGCACAACTTCCTACGGTCGCCCAAGTATCAACCATAGTTCCTTCATCTACATAAGCACCAATATTAACATAACTTGGCATCATGATAACGCCACTAGAAATGTATGAACCATAACGAGCAGAAGCTCCTGGTACAACACGTACTCCTTTTTCAGCATAGTTTCTTTTCAATTCCATTTTGTCATGGAACTCAAAAATACCAGCTTCCCAAGTTTCCATTTTTTGGATAGGGAAATACATTACTACGGCTTTCTTTACCCATTCGTTTACTTGCCAAGAGCCTGTACTGAGCGAAGTCGAAGTATCTCCTTTTGGTTCAGCAACACGTAATTTTCCAGCATCTAATAATGCAATAACTTCTCTAATAGCATCGGTTGTAGCCGTTTCTTGTAATAAAGCTCTGTTCTCCCAAGCTTGTTCTATTGTTGTTTGTAATGAATTCATGGTGTAGTTTGTATTAATTTTTGACAAAGATAGTTTTTTTGTGCAATTGTCAAAAGAGGAACTCTAGGATACATAGTTATCAATTAACTGAATTAATTCATCATAACAGGAAAGGTTTATGCTGAATTTTAAGTAAATTTACCCCTCCAATTTAAGAGAAAAATTAATGCCAAGAATACTCGCTATAGATTACGGCCAAAAACGCACCGGAATTGCAGTCACTGATGAGCTGCAAATCATTGCTTCTGGATTAACAACGATTCCTTCGGCAACGGCCATTGATTTTTTGAAAGACTATTTCCAAAAAGAAAAAGTAGAAGCAGTACTTATTGGCGAACCTAAACAAATGAATGGTCAGCCTTCTGAAAGTGCTTCGATTATCAAAGGATTTGTGACACATTTCACCAATCATTTTCCTGATATGAAAGTAATTCGAGTGGATGAACGGTTTACTTCTAAAATGGCTTTTCAAACAATGATAGATAGTGGATTGAGCAAAAAAAAGCGTCAAGATAAAGGCTTAATTGACGAAATTTCGGCAACGATTATGCTGCAAGATTATTTGACCAGGAAAATGTATTAGTTTTGGTTTTTTTGATTAGTTAATTATTCGTTTGTTTTCTTACGTTTCGACCTGAATTTGTTACAATTTTATGCTGTTTTTTGCAATTTTAAGGAGTATATTTGCACCTTAAAATTTTGAACCATGTCCGATACTACAATTCGAACCAATCCTGATGTAATCCTTATAGGTGCTGGAATTATGAGTGCCACGCTGGGAGTGATTCTTAAAGAATTACAGCCTAATATGACTGTTGAAATATACGAAAGATTAGATAATGCCGCTTGCGAAAGTTCTGATGCTTGGAACAACGCCGGGACGGGACATTCTGCTTTTTGTGAATTGAACTATACGCCTGAAGCAGCAGATGGGACCATAAGTCCTAAAAAGGCCATAAGTATTGCAGAGTCTTTTGAGGTTTCAAGACAATTTTGGGCGTATTTAGTACAACAAAATAAAGTGGTTTCTCCTGAAAAATTTATTAAAAGTGTACCACATTTAAGTTTTGTTTGGGGAGATAAAAATGTAGCCTATTTAAAGAAGAGATTTGAAGTATTGCAATCGAATCCATTATTTAAAGAGATGGATTTCAGTACTGAATTTTCAACATTGCAACAATGGATGCCTTTAGTAATGGAAGGAAGAGAACTTTCAGAACCGATGGCAGCTACTAAAATGGATATTGGAACTGATGTTAATTTTGGAGAGTTAACAAGAAGTATGTTCAATTATTTACAAACACTTGATGGTGTGAGTATGCACTTCAATAATGAGGTTAGAAAATTGAAACAACGAAAAGATGGTTCTTGGAGAATCAAAGTGCGTGACTTGACTACAGGACAGAAGAGAAGAGTGTATCCAAAATTTATTTTTATTGGTGCTGGAGGAGGTTCATTACCTTTATTAGAAAATGCCAATATTCCAGAAGGAAAAGGATATGGTGGTTTTCCTGTAAGTGGACAATGGCTAAAATGTACTAACCCAGAAGTGATCGCAAAGCATGATGCTAAAGTATATGGTAAAGCTAGTGTTGGCGCTCCACCTATGTCGGTACCTCATATTGATTCCCGAATGATTAACGGAGAAAAGCAATTGCTTTTTGGTCCTTTTGCAGGATTTTCTACACGTTTCCTTAAAAATGGTTCTTACTCTGATTTGGCATTATCAATTAAACCGGACAATATTATCCCGATGGTAATCGCTGGAATTAAAAATATTCCATTGACTAAATATTTGATTGAGCAAGTGCGTCAGAAACCAAAAGATAGAATGAATGCGTTACGAGAATATGTGCCTAATGCGAGGTCAAAAGACTGGAAGTTAGAGCGTGCAGGTCAGCGTGTCCAAGTCATTAAAAAAGATGAAAAAGAAGGTGGGATTTTGGAATTTGGAACCGAAGTAATTACTACTAATGACGGAACTTTGTCAGTTTTGTTAGGGGCTTCTCCTGGAGCTTCTACTGCCGTAACCGTAATGTTAGACGTAGTGCAAAAATGTTTCAAGGACCAAATGAAAACTACAGAATGGCAGTCTAAATTAAAAGTGATGATTCCTTCGTATGGACAAGCTTTGAATTCTAACGCAGATTTATTAGCTGAAGTTAGAAAAAACACTGCTGAAACATTGAAATTGAACTAAATAAATTATACTATAATTAAGAGCATCGAAATGAAAATTTCGATGCTTTTTCGTTCTATGTACAAACTATTTTAAACCTTTAATAGTAATTGAATTCAACTAGAATGTACTTAAACTAAATTAATTATTTAATGCTGTCTATTTTTACTATTTTTGCACTCGAAATTAAGAGATAAAATCGCTTAATTAATAGTAGTTAATACTTAATGCAACAAAAATGATTATACCAATTATAGGTTATGGAGACCCTGTTTTAAGAAAAGTTGGAGAGGCAATTACGCCTGATTATCCTAACTTAAAGGAAACCATTGCCAATATGTACGATACGATGTACAATGCTTACGGAGTTGGATTAGCAGCGCCACAAGTTGGTTTAGCAATTCGCTTGTTTGTGATTGATACAACTCCTTTTAGTGATGACGAAGATATGTCTGAAGCCGATCAAAAAAAGATGAACGGATTCAAACGTACTTTTATTAATGCTAAAATTGTAAAAGAAGAAGGAGAGGAGTGGAGCTTCAACGAAGGTTGTTTAAGTATTCCTGATGTGCGCGAAGATGTCTATCGAAAACCAACCGTAACAATTGAATATTGTGAAGAAGATTTTGTAATGAAAACCGAAGTTTTTGATGGTTTAATTGCAAGAGTAATTCAGCACGAATACGATCATATAGAAGGGATTTTATTTACAGATAAAATTTCGTCTTTGAAAAAACGTTTGATTCAGAAAAAATTAAAAAACATTATTGAAGGAAAAACATTTCAAGAGTATAGAATGAAGTTCTTTGGTAAAAAAGGAAGATAATTAAATAAAAACAGATACAATGAATATCGAAAAAATATTAGCTATTTCTGGGAAACCAGGTTTATACGAATTAAAAATCCAAACCCGTACAGGTTTTGTAGCCGAGTCATTATTAGATGGTAAAAAAATCACAGTAAATTTAAAAGCAAACGTAAGTTTGTTATCTGAAATTTCGATTTATACGTATGAAGCTGAGAAACCATTGGCTGAAATATTGAATACCATTGCCCAAAAAGAAAAAAATGGGCCTGCTATTTCTCATAAAGAAGATGCAGCTACTTTAGCCGCTTACTTCAAAGAAATCCTACCTGATTATGATGAAGAAAGAGTATACGGTTCTGATATCAAAAAAGTATTGAATTGGTACAATTTGTTGCAATCAAAAGGGTTAGTTACTGATGAAGCGCCAAAAGCGTCAAGTAAAGAAGAATCAGTTACAGAAGAAAAACCTAAAAAAGCAAAAGCTACAAAAGCGTAATTGTTAATTGGAAAATTATTTAAATCCTGCTGAGATCGATTTCTTAGCAGGATTTTTTTATTTTTACCAAAACCTAATTTTACAATGAATTCAAGAGAATCACAACTTCAGGCTTTCGATAGATTGTTAACCATTATGGACGATTTGCGTGCTCAATGTCCTTGGGACAAAAAGCAAACCTTGCAAAGTTTGCGTCACCTAACTATTGAGGAAACCTATGAGTTGGGCGATGCGATTTTAGAAAATGATTTGGAAGAAGTCAAAAAAGAATTAGGCGACTTGTTATTACACATTGTTTTTTATGCGAAAATTGGAAGCGAAACCCAAGATTTTGATATGGCGGATGTATGTAATGCCATATGCGAAAAGCTGATTCATCGTCATCCTCATATTTATGGTGATGTGGAAGTGAAAGATGAAGAAGAGGTGAAACAGAACTGGGAAAAACTCAAACTGAAAGAAGGAAAAAAATCAGTTTTAGAAGGAGTGCCAAAAGGCCTGCCTGCTTTGGTAAAAGCCAGCCGAATTCAAGATAAAGTAAAAGGAGTTGGTTTTGATTGGGAAGAACCACATCAGGTTTGGGACAAAGTGCAAGAGGAATTACAAGAATTGCAAGTTGAGGTAGCTGCTGGAAACCAAGATAATATGGAAGCTGAATTTGGAGACGTGTTATTCTCAATGATTAATTATGCCCGATTCTTAAACATCAATCCCGAAGATGCTTTAGAACGAACGAATAAAAAATTCATCAGTAGATTTCAGTACTTGGAAAGCAAATCAGCAGAACTTGGAAAGCCATTGATGGATATGACGTTGGCTGAAATGGATGTTTTTTGGAACGAGGCGAAGAAAATGTAGGAGCTACTCTGCCATTTTTTTTAATTTGCCAATTTCTTTTAGGGTGATTTTTTTACCAGATAATTCAATCAAACCTAGTTTATTGAAATCAGAAAGTAAACGAATACAACTTTCGGTAGCGGTACCAATCATGCTGGCGAGTTCTTCTCTTGATAATTGTACTTTTAGACTGTCATCTTCATTTTTACCGAAGGTATCGGCTAAATAAAGTAAGGTTTCGGCGAGGCGTTCTTTTACTGTTTTTTGAGCCATATTCACGGCATGGTCATCTGCTTCTTTTAAGTCGCCACAAATTGTTTTCATGACATTCATAGAAAACTGATTGTTTTTGTCAAAAAATCCCATGATTTCAGATCTTGGGATAAAACAAACTTCCATGTCTTCTAAGGCAACAGCACTTAAATTGACAGGTTCGTCACTAATGATGGAACGTTGTCCTAGTAATTCTCCTTTTTTGATGAGTTTAACAATATGATCTTTGCCATTGGCGCTCAATTTAGAGAGCTTACAAACTCCGTCTTTGATGCAGTAAATACCATTAATTGTTTCTCCTTCTTCAAAAATGACATCACCTTTTTTAATGGTATATGCTTCTTTGCATTCAGAAAGTTTTACTAACTCTTCTTTGTTTAAAGCCTTCAAAGAGCTGAATTCTCTAACGATACATTGTTCACATTTACTCATAGTACAAAAGTAGGGACTTTATTGAGCACAAATTTAATGATTATTATGACAAATGTCATATTTTTAATGCTAACAATTAGTGACTTTTGTTGCAGGTAAAATGAGCAAAGAGTATGGATACAAAAAACTGTTTCCATTGCGGTTTGGATATTGTAGAAACGGAAGAAATTATTTTTGATGACAAATTATTTTGTTGCACAGGTTGTAAGACCGTATACGAAATTTTTAGTCTCAATGATATGACCTGTTATTATGATTTTGAAAAATCGCCTGGAGCAACTCCGCAAGATATTAATGGTAAATATGATTTCTTAGATAATGAAAGTATTGTGTCAAAACTGTTGGAATTCGAAGAGAATGCAACTGCTATTGTTTCACTTAACATTCCTCATATACATTGTAGCTCGTGTATTTGGATTTTGGAAAATTTACAACGTCTTCAAAAGGGAATAAGTACTTCTCAAGTTAATTTTCCTCAAAAAACAGTCCGTATTACCTACAAACCAGAAGAAGTTTCACTGAAAGAAATTGTCTATTTGTTGAGCGGTATTGGCTACGAACCTTATATAAGTTTAGAAAACTATGTGGCTGGCTCCAATAATGTTGACAGAAGTTTAACCTATAAATTAGGAGTCGCTTTCTTTTGTTTTGGCAATATCATGCTACTTTCATTTCCAGAATATTTTGAGGTAAAAGAATATTGGCTCGACCAATACCGTGGATTTTTCCGTTGGTTAATTTTTGCATTATCATTACCGAGTTTTTTATACTCGGCAAGTGGTTATTATGTGTCAGCCTATAAAAGTATCAAATCCAAAATGCTCAACATTGACATTCCAATCGCTTTGGGAATCATCGTCATGTTTGTGCGCAGTACCGTAGATATTGTAATGGATTATGGTTCTGGCTTTTTTGATAGCTTGACTGGATTAGTTTTTTTTATGCTTTTAGGTAAAATGTTCCAAATTAAAACCTATAGTTTTTTGAGTTTTGAGCGTGATTTTAAATCGTATTTTCCAATTGCAATTACCCGAATTCAAGGAAATCTAGAAGAAAGTGTACCAGTTTACGATATTCAAAAAGGCGATAGATTACTCATTCGCAATCAAGAATTAATTCCTGTAGATGGTATTTTAATCTCTGAAACAGCCGAAATTGATTATAGTTTTGTAACAGGAGAAGCTATCCCGATTACTAAAAAGTCAGGTGACAAAGTATTTGCAGGAGGAAAGCAAATAGGAAAAATGATTGAAATGGAGGTGTTGTACTCCGTCTCTCAAAGTTATTTGACACAGTTATGGAGTAATGATGTGTTTCAAAAAAATGTAGAGCAAAAACATAAAACCATTACCGATCAAATTTCACGTTATTTCACCCCAATTTTGCTTTTAATTGCTTTTGGAGGTTTTGGCTATTGGATTTTAAAAGATGCCAATACCGCTTTTAATGTATTTACGGCAGTATTAATAGTAGCTTGCCCTTGCGCCTTGGCATTAACTGCCCCATTTACTTTTGGAAATATTTTGCGAATACTAGGTAAGAAGAAATTCTATCTTAAAAATGCTTTAGTTATTGAACAATTAGCGAAAGTAGATACTATTGTTTTTGATAAAACAGGAACTATTACGACCAACAAAAAATCAAATATTTCCTATCAAGGTAAGTTACTTTCAGAAAGCGAAATTGTTTTAGTCAAAAATGTACTGCGCGCTTCTAATCATCCACTAAGTAGGATGTTGTATGACTTTTTGCCTGAAACTAAAATTCTTAAAGTGAGTGCTTTTGACGAAATTACTGGAAAAGGAATTCAAGCTCAAATAGATAAAACGATTATACAGTTAGGGTCAGCTTCTTTTGTGGGTTCGATAGAAGAAAATGAGGTTCAACAAACTTCAGTTCATATTAAAATCAACGGAAATTATTTAGGGAAATATGTTTTCAATAATCAATATCGCGAAGGTCTGGCAGCGCTCTTTACTAATTTGAGTCAGCAGTATCAATTGAAAATACTTTCAGGTGATAATGAAGGGGAACGAGATGCTTTGGAACAATTATTACCTAAAGGAACGGAATTAATTTTCAATCAAAAACCAGAACAGAAATTAGAATTCATTAAAAATTTGCAAGAAAAAGGACAAAATGTAATGATGGTAGGGGATGGGTTAAATGATGCGGGTGCTTTGGCACAAAGTAATGTAGGGATTTCCATTTCGGAGAATGTGAATGTTTTCTCTCCAGCTTGTGATGCAATTTTGGACGCAAGTGTGTTTCAGCAACTTCATTCGTTTTTGAAACTTTCTAAAAAAGCGATTACAACTATTAAAATGAGTTTTATATTATCATTATTGTACAATGTGGTTGGACTCTCTTTTGCGGTTACTGGAAACTTGTTACCTCTTGTTGCGGCTATCATTATGCCCTTGAGTACCATTACGATAGTAAGTTTTGTGACTTTAATGAGTAATTACTATGCTAAAAATGTAGAAAGAAAATAAAGATTTTTGTATTCTTTTTTTGATTAATTTTAATTGAATTAGCCTTAGTATGATAAATGTCATATTTTTTGAGAATCACTAAAACTAACTTTGTTAACATAATTTTAAGGTATGAGTGTCATTTATTTATTAATCTCTATTAGTATCATAGTTGCAGTTGGCTTTTTCATTGCTTTTATCAGAGCAGTAAAAACGGGGCAATACGATGATGATTATACACCGTCTGTCAGAATGCTTTTTGACGATGAACTCAAAATAAAACCAAATAAATCAGTACAAACAATAGAAGAAAAACAAATTTAATTATGGAAATGCAACAATTTTATTACGACAACAAAATTGTAAAGAAATTCCTTTATGCCACCATTGTTTTTGGTGTGGTAGGAATGTTAGTTGGACTTATTCTGGCTTTTATGTTTCTTTTTCCAAACGTTACCGACGGAATTTCGTGGTTGAGTTTTGGTAGATTGAGACCTTTACATACTAATGCAGTTATTTTTGCCTTCGTGGGTAATGCTATGTTTGCTGGGGTGTACTATTCACTTCAACGATTATTAAAGGCTAGAATGTTTAGTGACTTCTTGAGTAATCTTAACTTTTGGGGTTGGCAATTGATAATTGTTGCAGCAGCCGTTTCTTTACCATTGGGATTTAGTACTTCAAAAGAATACGCTGAATTAGAATGGCCAATCGATATTGCGATTGCTTTAATTTGGGTTGTCTTTGGTATTAATATGATTGGAACCATCATAAAAAGAAGAGAGCGTCACTTGTACGTTGCGATTTGGTTTTACTTGGCTACATTTGTTACCGTAGCGGTATTGCATATCTTCAATAGTTTAGAGTTACCTATTTCTGCTTTAAAAAGTTATTCTGTATATGCAGGTGTTCAAGATGCTCTAGTACAATGGTGGTATGGACATAATGCAGTAGCGTTCTTTTTGACTACACCATTTTTAGGATTGATGTATTACTTTGTTCCTAAAGCGGCTAATCGTCCTGTATACTCTTATAGACTTTCTATTGTTCACTTTTGGTCTTTAATCTTTATTTATATCTGGGCTGGGCCACACCATTTATTATATTCTGCGTTACCAACTTGGGCGCAAAATTTAGGAGTTGTTTTCTCAGTAATGTTGATTGCTCCATCTTGGGGAGGTATGATTAATGGTTTGTTAACCTTAAGAGGAGTTTGGGACAAAGTACGAGTAGAACCTGTATTGAAATTTTTTGTAGTGGCTATTACAGGTTATGGTATGGCTACTTTTGAAGGACCAATGTTGTCTCTTAAAAACGTAAATGCTATTGCACACTATACGGATTGGATTATTGCTCACGTACACGTTGGTGCTTTAGCATGGAACGGATTTATGGCGTTTGGTATGATTTATTGGTTAATACCGCGAATGACTAAAACTCCTTTGTATTCTACTAAATTAGCTAATTTCCACTTTTGGATTGGTACTTTAGGAATTATATTATATGCACTTCCAATGTATGTTGCAGGTTTCTTACAAGCTTCTATGTGGAAACAATTCAATCCAGACGGAACGTTAACTTACGGTAACTTTTTAGAAACAGTGACTCAATTAATTCCAATGTATTGGATGAGAGCGGTTGGAGGAACGATGTATCTTTCAGGAATGTTAGTGTTGGTATACAACATCATTCAAACGGTAAGAGTAGGTCAATCTATAGAAGATGAATTAGCCGAAGCTCCTGAATTACAACAGATCAGCAGTGGAAGATTAAAAGGAGAGAAATTCCACCCTTGGTTGGAAAGAAAACCAATTCAGTTGACCATTTTGGCTACTGTTGCTATTTTAATTGGAGGGATTATTCAAATCGTACCAACGATTATGGTCAAATCGAATATACCAACAATTACTAGTGTTAAACCGTATACACCTTTGGAGTTAGAAGGACGTGATTTATACATTCGTGAAGGATGTGTGGGATGTCATTCACAATCAGTAAGACCTTTCCGTAGTGAAGTAGAACGTTATGGACCACAATCTAAAGCAGGAGAGTTTGTCTATGACCATCCATTCCTTTGGGGATCAAAACGTACTGGACCTGATTTATTGCGAGTAGGTGGTAAGTATAATGATAACTGGCATTTCAATCACTTTTGGAATCCACAAAGTATTTCAGCAGGTTCAATCATGCCAGGTTATAAATGGTTATTCGATAATGAGGCTATGGATATTTCTATGACTCAAAAGAAAATGGAAGCGATGGTTACTCTTGGAGTGCCTTATACACCAGCGCAAGTGGCGAATGCTCAAAAAGATTTAAGAGCTCAAGCTATTACAATTGAAGAGAGCTTGAAAAATGATCCTGACTTTGTGAAAAGTTATGAAGAAAGTAAGAAAAAAGCAGTAGCTAAAGGTGAAAAATTTGTTCCAATGAATGAAAGAGAAATTATAGCTCTAATAGCTTATATGCAACGTTTAGGAACAGATATTAAAGTAAAAAAATAATATGGTAAGCTATGTTTGAACAAATAAAACACAATATGGAAACCATCGCGGGAGTTGCGATTTATCCAATACTATCATTGTTAATTTTCTTTTTATTTTTTGTAGGATTAGGACTTTGGGTATTCTCATATAAAAAAGAGAAAATAGACGAGTTAAGTCAGATTCCGTTGAATGAGAATCCATCATTATAATTTTTTAAACTTTTTAAAATGAAAAAATTAATCCCTGTATATGTAAGAGTACCTCTTATCTTCTTTGGCGTTTTTGGCGCAATGGAATTTTTTATTGATTCTGGAGATCGACCTGCTTTTGTAAAGTTTCCAATGGTTTCTGTATTCTTGTTTGTTTTTCTATTTCTTTTAATCGCAATAGAAATTACAGTAAGTGCAATTGATAAAATAACATATCAACTATTGACAGAAGAGCAAAAAGCAAAATTAGAATTAGCAGCCCAAGTAAGTTTTAAAGAGAGCCAATGGTATACTAAAATTGTCAAATCTTTGACTAAGTCAGAATCAATTGAAAATGAAAGCCAACTTTTATTGGATCACGATTATGACGGAATAAAAGAATTAGACAATAATTTACCGCCATGGTGGATTTATCTGTTCTATGCTTGTATTGGTTTTGCTGCTATCTATTTAGTTCGTTTTGAAATTTTAGGTGCTGATGACCAAGAAATGGAATTGAAAAAAGAAATGGCACAAGCTAAAATCGAAGTAGCTGAATATATGAAAACGGCTCCTGATTTGATGGATGAAAAAACAGTTACTCTTATCTCAGATGCACCTGCATTAGCAGAAGGTAAAACAATTTTTGAAACCAATTGTGCGGCTTGTCATAGAGCTGATGCTGGAGGGCAAATTGGACCTAATTTGACTGATGAACAGTGGATTTTAGGAGGAGGAATTAAAAACTTATTTCACACTATTACTAATGGTGGTCGTGATGGAAAAGGGATGATTGCTTGGAAAGGTACTTTGAAACCAAAAGAAATTCAAAAAGTGGCGAGTTATATTATTTCTTTGAAAGGAAGTAATCCAAAAGATCCAAAAGCTCCAGAAGGGGAAGTTTGGGTAGAGGAAGTTGCTGCAACATCAGCAAAATAATTACACTAACTAAAAGACCAATTTCGATTTTGAAATTGGTCTTTTAAAATTTCGACCTAATGTCAAATTTGCTAGACGAATCTTTTAGAGACAGTATCGGAACCATAGACGAGGAGGGAAAAAGAAAATTTATTTTTCCTAAAAAGCCTTCAGGTAAGTTGTATGAGTACAGAAAATTAGTTAGTTATTTTTTGTTAGCGATACTGATTGCCAATCCGTTTATTAAAATCAATGGAAATCAATTTATGATGTTCAATGTATTGGAACGTAGATTCAATATTTTTGGTTTTCCATTTTGGCCTCAAGATTTTTATTTATTCGTGATGTTCATGATTGTTGGGGTCGTTTTTGTCATTCTTTTTACGGTAATTTTTGGACGAATATTCTGTGGCTGGATTTGCCCACAAACTATTTTTTTAGAAATGGTTTTTCGTCGAATCGAATTTTGGATAGAAGGAGATCGAGGGGCGCAAATTCGTTTGAGCAAACAAGAATGGAACGCCGAGAAAATAGGAAAAAAAGGAATCAAATGGTTTTTGTTTTTGGTTATCTCTTTTTTTATAGCCAATGTCTTTTTAGCGTATTTAATTAGTAGTGATGAACTCTTTAAAATGATTGAAGAAGGACCCGAAAGCCATTTTAGCACTTTAATCGCGTTGTTAATTTTTACTGGAGTTTTCTATTTTGTTTTCGTTTGGTTCAGAGAGCAGGTGTGTATTATTGCATGTCCTTATGGAAGATTGCAAGGGGTACTTTTGGATAACAAATCGATTAACGTAGCGTACGATTTTGTTCGTGGCGAAAAAGAAGCAGGAAGAGCTAAATTCAATAAAAATGAAGATCGTGCTAAAGCCGGAAAAGGAGATTGTATCGATTGCCACCAATGTGTTCACGTTTGTCCAACGGGAATCGATATTCGAAACGGAACGCAATTAGAATGTGTGAACTGTACGGCATGTATTGATGAGTGCGATACTATTATGGAAAGCGTTGGTTTACCCAAAGGTTTAATTCGGTATGCCTCAGAAGACGAAATTGAGAAAAAATCCAAGTTTCAATTCACGGCAAGGATGAAAGGATATTCTGCTGTGTTGATTATTTTGGTAGGTGTTTTGACTGGTTTGTTGTTTTTAAGAACCGATGTAGAAGCGTCTATTTTACGATTGCCAGGTCAGTTATACCAACACAAAGGGGATAACATTAGTAATGTATATACATTCAAAATAATTAACAAAACTAATGATGAATTTAAAGACATTCACTTTAAATTAGTGGGCATTAAAGGAACTTTGAAAGTAGTGGGTCAACAAGATTTTAAAGTGCCTAAACAGGGTATGAATGGCGGGACTTTATTTATTGAAATCAATCAGTTTTTATTAGAAACGGATAAGACTAAATTAGAAATTGAGGTGTATAACGGAAATAAAAAAATTGAAACAGCAACGACTAATTTTTTAAGTCCAAGAAGTTTTGATTAATTACTTTTTAAAATAGTAAAACGATGAAAATCAATTGGGGAACAGGTATTGTAATAGCATTTGGATTATTTATGGCGTTTATTTTGTATTTTGTAATTGAAGTACAATCGAATTCAAAATACGACAATGATTTGGTTATAGAAGAGTATTACAAGCACGATGCGCAATTTGGAAAAGAAATGCAACGCACTCAAAACGCGCAGGATTTGGTCGAAAAACCAAAGGTCATAGTAACTCAGGAAGGAGTTTTGATTACTTTTCCATCAGTGTTTGTTCCAAAGAAAATTAAAGGAACAGTATCCCTTTATAGGCCATCTAACAAAAAAATGGATTTCGAAATTCCGATTTCTATTTCTGAACCAACTTTGCTCATACCTAAAAAAAGTTTGGTAGGTGGCCGTTGGGATATTAATATGGAATGGCAATACGAAGGAAAATCGTATTTAACTAAAGAAACAATCTATATTAATTAGCTGTCTATGTTGTATTCTGCTTTTATCTTTGGTTTAATAAGTAGCCTCCATTGCATTGGGATGTGTGGGCCAATTGCTATGATGATTCCAGTAGATAGAAATAATCCAACGAAAAAAGCGAGTCAAATCATAACCTACCATTTCGGACGTTTGTCTGCCTATGCTATAATTGGTTTGGTTTTTGGTTTGGTAGGAAAAGGTTTTTTTCTTGCAGGAATTCAGCAAAAAATGTCTATCTTTATTGGTGTAGCGATGATTATTACGATCCTAACACCGGAAAGAGTGTTGGCCAATTATAATTTTTCTAAACCCGTATTTCGTCTGATTTCGAAGATTAAAATAGCTTTAGGGAAACAGTTTAAAAATAAAAGTTACCAATCACTATTTACTATTGGTTTATTAAATGGTTTTTTGCCTTGCGGAATGGTATATGTAGCTTTATTTGGCGCCATTGCGATGCAAAGTGTCCCTTTTGGAATAGTGTATATGTTGCTTTTTGGATTGGGTACTATTCCTATGATGAGTAGTGTAACCTATTTGAATTCTTTTATGACACTTTCATTTCGTAATAAAGTTCAAAAAGCGATTCCTTATGTGGGTGTTACCATAGGTATTTTATTCATATTGCGCGGATTGGGATTAGGAATTCCCTACGTTTCACCAGCCAATATGAGTTTATTTATTCAAGAAACTCCAAATTGTCATTAAAAATAGTTTAGAATTTAAAATTTGTAACAATGGAAAGACACGATTTATTACACGAATTACCAGAGTACCACGATAGAATTCATCAATTAAAAATTGAGGATGAACATTTTAGAAAAGTATTTGATGAGTATCACGAATTAGAACACGAAATTCACCGAATCAATATGGGCGTAGAAGTGGCTACCGATGAACATTTACATCAATTAAAAGCTAATTTACTCTTCATGAAAGACGAATTGCTATCGATTATTAAAAGTTAAATGGATTTATTTTAGAATCAAAAAGCACACTTTAAAGTGTGCTTTTTTTATACTGTCATCGAAAATAAAGCTGTGTTTGGCGCTTTTCGTTTTAATAATAAATCAAAAGCCATACAAATATTTCGAACGAAGGGTTTTCCCGCCTCTGTTACTTGAATGCCTTCAGGAATGAAATTAACTAGTCCGTCTTTTTCCATTTCTTTTAATTGAATTACTATTTCAGGAATTTCATTAAAGTAGTTCTCTGGGACAGCCCAAGAGGTTTCAAATTGGCACATCAAATTCAGAATGTGTCTTCTAATAGTTAAATCTTCTTCAGTCAATAGATGGCCTCTAAATACAGGAATAGTATTGGTGTCTAACAATTGGTAATATTCTTCTATAGTTTTTACATTTTGAGCAAAGCTGTACCAACTGTCACTAATAGACGAAACACCTAAACCAATCATCAATTGCGTTTTGGAAGAACTGTATCCCATAAAATTGCGATGCAGTTTGCCTACCTCAAATGATTGAAATAAACTATCGCTTGTCAATGCAAAATGATCCATCCCAATCTCGTGATAGTCGTTTTCATATAACAATTGTTTACCTGTTTCGTATAACTCTCTTTTTTTATCGTCTTTTGGAATGTCTTCATCATTAAACCCGCGCTGTCCATTTCCTTTAATCCAAGGCACGTGTGCGTAGCTGTAAAAAGCCAAACGATCAGGTTGTAACGACTTGGTCTTTTCAATAGTGTCAATCACATCTTCTTTTTCTTGAAAAGGCAAACCAAAAATAATGTCATGACCTATTGAGGTATATCCAATTTCTCTTGCCCACAAAGTTACTTTGGCAACATTAAGAAAAGGTTGAATGCGATGAATTGCTTTTTGTACTTTTTCAGAATAATCTTGAACTCCAAAACTCACCCGTCTAAAACCTAAATCGTATAATTGTTGCAATTGTTCGCGCGTAGTATTATTGGGGTGTCCTTCAAAACTAAATTCATAGTCAGGAGCTTTATCTGCTTTTGCAAAAATGCCATTGATGAGCATTGCTAAATTTTCAGAAGAGAAAAAAGTAGGCGTTCCTCCTCCTAAGTGAATTTCTTTAATGTTAGGCCTTTCGCTAAGAACGTCACAATACAAAGTCCATTCTTTTAAAATTGCTTGAATGTAAGGATTTTCTACTTCGTGATTTTTTGTAATACGCTTGTTACATCCACAAAAAGTACACATGCTTTCGCAAAAAGGCAAATGGATATACAAACTAATTCCTTCTGTTGAATTGCTTTCTACAAATGATTTTTTGAGTGTGTCTAACCAAATTTCATAAGTAAAATCAAGCTCATTCCAATAGGGAACTGTAGGGTAACTAGTGTACCTTGGCCCAGGAACATTGTACTTTTGTATAAGAGAATTAGTCATAACAAAATCATTTGAATATCCAAAAGTAAACCGACTTTCGACCAATTAAAATGATATTTATCATTCCTTCAATTTTTTGTATAAAAAAACCTCAATCTTTTGAATTGAGGTTTTAGCTATAAGGATAAAAATTATTCCTGCTTTAGGTTTCGTAATTGTTTCAGTTTTTCTTTCCAAACTTCTAAACTTTCCTTGTGGATGGCGATGTTTTTTCGAACTTCCAACACAATTGAATTTTCTTTTTTTGCATTTTTAGTATTGGTGAAAAACTGAATATTATTTTCTAATTGGAAAATTTCATTTTGCACTTCTTCAATTTTACGAATTAAGAATATTTTCTCGCTTTCTATCTTACGCGAATCATTGCTTTCAGACAATTGATCCATTCGGTTCGCAAAACGCATCATATCCGAATCTTTTTTACTCAAACTTAATTTTTCAAAAAGAGCATCTAATATTTTATTGAACTTTCCTTCGATGTGGCGTCTGGCAAAAGGTACTTTTCCAAAAGCTTTCCAGTTTTGAATATGTAATTTAATGCCCTCCAAATCCGTTTTATGATCACCTACTAATTGGAAGGCTCTTAATGTTTCTAAATAGGCTTTTTTGTTTTCAAAAGCAGCTACTTCTTCGCTGCTTTCTTCATTCTTTTGCTCTTTTAATTTGTCAAAATAATGATTACAAGCGTCTTTAAATTCTTTCCAAATACTATCCGAATATTTTCTTGGGACATGGCCAATTTTCTTCCATTCCTCTTGAATTTGTTTCATAATTGGAGTAGAAGTTGCAAAATCAGTACTTTCTTGTAATTCTTTGGCTTTAGCCACCAAAGCTTGTTTTTTACTTAAGTTATCGTTTTGATCTTTTTTGATGTCTTTATAAAACGAGTTTTTGAATGAATTGAAGTTACGCACTGCAGTTTTAAAAGCACTCCAAGTAGCTTCATTCACATCAGCTGGAACTTTACCTGCTGCGAAAAATGCGGCTCTTAAAGCTTCTACTTTTTCTATTTGCGCTAACCATTGCGTATGGGCATTGACTTTTTCAGTAGCCAAAACTTCAATTTGAGCAATGATTTCTTTTTTCTTAGCTAAGTTTTCAACTTCAGCACCTCTTAGTTTTTCAAATAATAGCTCGCGTTTGTCGTGCATTTGCTTTGTCAAATCACTAAATTGGTTCCAAATTTCTTCACGATATTCTCTAGAAACAGGTCCAATTTCTTCTTTCCAAATGCGGTGTAAATCTTGCAATTCACGGAAGGCTTTATTGATATCTTCTTCTTTTACCAATTCTTCTACTCGAGCAACAATTTTTTGTTTTTGCTCTAAATTGTGTTTGAAATCAATGTCTCTCGCTTCACGATCTAGGTGCAAATAGTCATAGAAATTTTCTACGTGAAAATGGTAGTTATTCCAAACGTGGTTGTATTTGTCTTTTGGAATTGGTCCAGCATTTTTCCAACGCTCTCTTAAGTCATTAAAATGTTTTAAGATATCTTTAATGTTGGCTTGCGGATTAATTAATTCTTTTAACTCTTCAACAATGGCTAAACGATTTTCTAAATTATTTTTTAAGCTCGTTTGTAAGCTTTTGAAGTGTTCATTTTTATGGTTTCTGTAAACAGAATAGATGTTGTCAAATTTTGACTTAAGAGGAAAGTGGTACTGAAATTCTTCATTTGGATCTTGATTTTCAGCAAGAAATTCTTCTTTTTTCTCCTCAATAAGGTGATTGTATTTAGCTAAAAAAGCCTTTTTGATTTCCTCAACATGGTCTTTAATGGATAACACTTTTTCGTTAGAAACTAAAGTGTTTAATTCATCCACAAGTGCTTCCATAGATAAAGCATCATAATCTTGCATCGGAATATCGTGACGTTCTTTTAAGCTTTCGTCTTCGCTTTCCTCTGCATTGGTGTCTGCAATTGCCTCAATAATGGTTTGATTTACATTGGCTTCTGGAGCTACTGCTTCATTAGGGATTTCAGTTGTTTCAACTGGCGTTACTGTAGGTGTTGATTCTGTAGAATCAGTTCCATTTCCATCTGCTTCAAGCAGGTTATCATTCTTTTCTTCTAACATTTTTTCAATGTGTAAGGTTGCTAAATTATTCAAGTCGAAAGATACTAAACCCCTTTTGAACTACAAAATAAATCCCTTATTTATCATCGTTTTAGGTTAAAAAAGTTGCCTCTCACATCAGGCAATGTATTGGTGTTGTAACAAATTCAGATTTCTATTTATTCCAAATTGACCAAGCTTTTTCCGCTTGAAAAATAAGCATATCCAATCCGTTCTTAGTTTTAGCACCTTGGTGTTGTGCTTTTTTCAAAAATTGAGTTTCGGCAGGATTGTAAATCAAGTCGTAAGCGATGTGTTTTTTGGTAAAAAACTCGTAAGGTATTTCAGGATAGGCATCGGTATTGGGACTTGTTCCTACTGGGGTGGAGTTAATCACAATTTGGTATTCGTCAAAGATTAAATCCGTGATTTGGTTGTAACCCAACACTTTTTCGCTGGCTTGTCTTGACACAAAGGTGTAGTCAATTCCTAATTCTTCTAACGCAAAAGCCACACCCTTGGAAGCGCCTCCAGTTCCTAAAATTAAGGCTTTCTTATGGTGGGATTCTAATAAAGGTTCTAACGATTTTTGGAAACCGTAATAATCAGTGTTGTACCCTTTGAGTTTGCCTTTTTTGGTGAATTTAATGGTATTAACGGCTCCAATTTTAGCCGCTTTTTTAGATAATTTATCCAAAAAGGGCAGTACCGCTTCTTTGTACGGAATGGTAACATTCATTCCGCTTAAGTGGTCGTTGTTTTTTATGACATCCAAGAAAGACTCGATAGTTGGAATATCAAAATTCTCATAAGTGTATCCTTCTAGTTTTTCCTTTTCAAATTTTTCCGTAAAATATCCTCTTGAAAACGAATAATTGATGTTGCGTCCCAGTAAACCGAAACGTTTTTTGATAGGTGGCATCATGCTTATTTTTTGTGTTTTGCAATGTAGTTTTGAACTGTTTTTTCTTCCCAAATCATTGGAAATAAATCTTCGATAAGAATGTAGTTGTCAAAGTTCAAACGCAAGCCATTGCTCAAATGAAATTTAGCTTTAGTTTTATCTTGAATCATAAAATACAATCCAGCTAAACGGTATTCGATTTCGTTTTCTTCAGGGAAATATTCAGTAGCTTGTAACAAAGTTTGAATAGCACTATCAAATTCCCCTAAAAATTGAAGAATATCGACCCAAAACAACCAAGTGTCTAATTGGTAATCACCAAATTCCACCGCTTTGCGATAACCAAATTCGGCTTCTTCAAAGAAATTCATTTGTTTATTGATGGTAGCGTAACGCTTCCAATACATTTGATTTTGGTTGTCAATCGCCAAAGCTTTATTGACATAAAAAAGTGCTTTTTGGTAGTTTTTTTCGCGTACGTAAAAATCAGTAATCGCAATCCAACCTTTGTCTAAAAGTGGGTCTTCGTGAACGGTTTGATTGTAGTATTTGATTGCTAAAGCGGTATTGCCTAATCGTTCGTGACATTTTCCAATGCGAAGCAAAGCATACGAAGTAGCGTCGTCTAATTCGATAGTTCTTTCATAGCTTTCAATGGCTTCAGCATACTGTTTCAAACGCTCCAAGGCTTTGGCTTTTTCCATAAAAGCCCCCATGAATTCGTCATCAATTAAAGTAGCATAGTTAAAAGCGCGAATGGCTTCTTCGTATTCTTTTAAACCATAGTGCAAACGACCTACTTGGTGCCAAGCAATTTCGCTATACGGGTTTTTCTCGATGTATTGATTTAAATAGGCAATCGCTTCTTTATTTTGGTCCAAAAACTCAAAACAATAGACCACGTTGTACAAAGCAGATTGGTCTTCTAAATCTTCTTCCAAACATTTGATAAAACTGTCTTTCGCCATTTCTAAATTGTCCATGAAAAGGTATTCCATCCCAATTAAGTTATAGACATCAGCATAATCATCAGTATATTTTAAGGCAATTTTTAAGAGTTCAACGGCTTTTTCGTGTTGATCTCTTTTGGAACAAATATTGGCTTTTTGAATGTAAATTTCTTCGTTGTTCGGTTCAATGGCATACAACTCGTTTAGCATCTTATCTGCCAAATCCAATTGGTCTTCATAAACCAGCATTTCAACTTGAACCAATTTTAATCCAGTAGATTTTGGGTGTTGTTCTAAGGCTAATTTTAAAGCTTTTTTTGCCAAAGAAGTTTTTCCCGAATCGATATAATGAAGGATAATTTCTTCAAATTCCTCGGAGTCAAAAAACAAGACTTTATTGGTCTTTAACATCGACTCAAATTTGGAAAGAGATAAGTTGTAATCTTCTTCTTCGTTGCTTAATTGCATGCTGTTTTGTTTTTGAATTTGGCCTAAATAAAATTAGGAAAATAGAATTATTGCATGAGAAAAAGCAAGAATTGTTGTGAACAATTTAATTAACAAAAAGTAAGTTGAAATGTATTATATTTTTTTAGCTACTTCGTTCATTACTTCGAGTAAGATGGTACAACCTTCTCGTATTTCTTCTTCAGAAATAGTCAATGGAGGTGTAATTCGAATCGCGCAACCTTCAAAAAGTAACCAGAACAAAATCAAGCCTTTGTCTTGACATTTTAAAATAACTTCATTGGTAATATCGGCGTTTTTTGTCATTGCTGCCAACATTAATCCTTTTCCTCTAACTTCCTCTATCAAAGGATGTACCAAGAGTGATCGGAAGAGTTTTTCTTTGGCTAAGACATCTGCCATCAATGAAGTTTCAGTAATTTCTTTCAAGGTAGCCAAACAAGCTGCCGCTATGACAGGGTGTCCGCCAAAAGTAGTGATATGTCCTAATTTGGGATTATTACTTAATAAATCCATCATAGCTGCCGAAGCGGTAAAAGCTCCAACAGGCATTCCGCCTCCCATGCCTTTTCCCATGACCACAATATCAGGAACGACATCGTAATTTTGGAAGCCAAAAAGGGTTCCTGTACGGCCAAAACCAGGTTGTATTTCGTCCAAAATTAGCATCGCACCGACTTCGTCGCACCGTTGACGTACTTTTTTCAGAAAATCATTTTCAGGCTGGATGAATCCAGCACCTCCTTGAATGGTTTCAAGTAAGATTCCAGCTGTTTTAGTAGTGATTTTGTTTAAATCGGCTTCATTATTGAAAGTAATGAATTCGACATCAGGAATTAAGGGGCGAAAAATTTGTTTGCGTTCTTCAAATCCCATGACACTCATAGATCCCATGGTGTTGCCGTGGTACGCATTGTGACACGAAATCAATTGGCTACGACCTGTAACACGACGGGCTAATTTTAACGCACCTTCAATTGCTTCAGTTCCCGAGTTGACTAGATAGGTTTTGTTTAAAGGTTCGGGCAGGAGCGAAGCCATCAGTTTGCAATACTCCACCGCAGGACTTTGCGAATATTCGCCATATACCATCACGTGCGAATACAAATCCAATTGGTCTTTTATGGCTTGATTTACTCTTGGATGCTGGTGTCCCAATGAACAAGCCGAAACACCCGCAACAAAATCTAAATAACGGTTATTGCTGGTATCGTAAATGTACGATCCTATAGCATGCGACACCTCCATTCCTAAAGGATAAGGAGATGTTTGTGCTTGGTATTGTATAAAATCGTTGTTCACTGTATGAATTTTTAATTGCTCTTGAAATTGAAATTTGATTCTTTCGATTGCTATTTCAATGGCTATTTCTTCTTCTTTTTATCGTAATCCAAGGTTTCTTTTCGCACTTTCATGGGTACATTTTTCTTGTCTTTTTGTACCTTGGCTTGTTTGGCTATTTTTTCATTGTCCTCATTTTCTTCAGGCGGGAAGATATCATCTTTGGATTTGATTCGTTCTTCACCTCGCCAAATGAAACCTTTGAATTTTCGATCGTTTTCGGCCAAGTCTTTTTTAGGAAATAAATCGCCATCTACTTGTTGGAAAAAGGTAATTTGATCCACTTCGTTTTTGTTGAACAAAATATTGATTCTACTACTCTTATTCTTGTTGATGCCAATAAGTTCGTGTGCATCATTTCGCATATAATAAATTACTTCAGTGTTTTTGATAATGTCCACATCGTGTAATTTGCCTTCTTCAAATTTTCCAAAGAGATTTTGTCCCTTTATTTGGTTATAACCAGTGCCTAAAGTGTCTTTGGAGACGAGAAAGGTATTGTTCAATACTTTGAGTGAATCTAATTTTTGTGTGGTGTTGTTGCCAATGAGATGCATAACATCTCCTGTAATTTGGCTTTCTCCATTCCAAAGAATAGGATGTCCAATTAGTTTGGTCAAGGCTGTTTTAGAGCTTGAATGTATTGAATCGCACTTACCACTCATGTCTTTTTTGAAAAAACGAACATTATTGAAAGCGCGAATAATTCGGTTTCCTTCTTTTCCTGTGACCATTAATTTTTTTCCGTGTATGTAAACAGAGTCGTTTTCGACGAAGTTAATAGCAACGGCTCTTTTGGTCACAAAAAGGGAATCTTTTTTCTTGTACATTTCGGCATAATGTCCTTTTACAATTCCACGATTAATGGAATCGGTGATTTTTACATTGCGGGAAGCCGAAGCAAATTCTTTGTTCCTGTCATAATACAAACTATCGCCCCGAATGATTCGGTCGTCGTATTTGATGTAGGATTTATTCAAAAAATGGGCTTTGTTTTTCTTAGTATCGTAAAATCCTTTTTCGGTATAAATATAATTGGCTTTACTGGTAATGGTAGAAGGACCTAACAGATAGGAGTGTCCCGAATTACTGTAATAATCCAAGTGATTAGATTTGATAACATAAGTGGGATTGGTTATCGTAACTTCAGTCAGGAATTGAAATTTCTTTTCAGGGACATAATATTTTCCCGACTTACTCACTAAAGTGTTTTGTAAGTTAGTTATCGTTCCTTTAGTGTTATAAAAAACTTCTTGAGTGTTGCGGTCAAAGTTGATGGTATCGGTTACCAAAGTAGCTTCTGGAGAACTCATTACAGCATCGCCGGTTGCAAATGCTTTTTTTACATTCCCGCTATATTCGGCATATTTACTGTTCAGGAATAAAGTGTCACCTTGCACTAACTGTACATTACCAAAGGCTTTGATGTAGTTTTCTTTTTGAAAATAATACGCTTTGTTACAGGTTAATACCACTCCGTCATGGTTGACACGTACATTTCCTGTTAATAAAAAAGCATCAGGAATTTCTACTTGGTTTACATCGGCAAAATCAGAATGTTCTACCATGATTTTTTTAGGTGCTTGTCCCATTACTTTTGGTACAAGTACTAAAAACAAAGCCAAATAGAGTGCAAATTGAAATTTTTTCAAGTCTAAATAATTTGGGCATAAAATTAATCAAATTGTGTGAAGAGCAAGGGTATTTAAGAAATATTTATAAACCAACAATGAACTATCTAATTCCTATAAAAGTCGTCCTTGCCGATGTCTTAAAAATAATTATATTTGTAAATACGCTTAAATGTAAATCTACTATGAAACAATTTTTTTTTATTGCTGCTCTTGTTTTTTCTCTGCATAGTGGAGCGCAATCTCATCATAATAAAAGTAATACTCAAAAAATGAAAAATACCCCATCACATAAAGCAGTAGTATATCAAGTTTTTACTCGATTATTTGGAAATACAAACACCACTAACAAGCCTTGGGGTACGATTGAAGAAAATGGAGTAGGGAAGTTCAATGATTTTACTGACAAAGCGTTACAAGAAATTAAAAATTTAGGGGTAAGTCATATTTGGTACACTGGAGTTCCCCATCATGCTGTCATACGCGATTATACTCAATATGGTATTTCGAATGATGATCCTGAAGTGGTAAAAGGAAGAGCGGGTTCGCCGTATGCCGTAAAAGATTATTACAATGTGAATCCTGATTTGGCAGTGAATCCAGCTAATCGTTTGCAAGAATTTGAAGACTTAATTGCACGTACGCACAAAGCGGGATTGAAGTTGATTATAGATATTGTTCCGAATCACGTGGCCCGAAAATATGAAGGAAAGAATAATCCAAAAGGGGTTAGAGATTTTGGTGCAGATGATGATGTTACTGTAGAATACCATAAGGACAATAATTTTTATTACATCCCAAATACCCGTTTTGAATTGCCTGATGGTATTACTCCTTTAAACGGAGAAGTGAATCCGTTGATTGATGGTAAATTTGAAGAATTCCCTGCAAAATGGACTGGAAATGGTTCGCGTTTGGCTAAGCCAGACAAAAACGATTGGTACGAAACGGTAAAAGTAAATTACGGAATTCGTCCTGATGGAACTAAAGATTTTGCTGAACTTCCAGCTGGATTTGAAACCAAATCGTGTCAAGAACATTTTGATTTTTGGAAAGATAAAGAAGTGCCAAGTTCTTGGAAAAAATTTCGCGCTATTGCCGAATATTGGTTAGCTAAAGGAGTTGATGGGTTTCGTTACGATATGGCAGAGATGGTGCCCTATGAGTTTTGGAGCTACATGAATTCGGCTATTAAAGTAAAAAGATCGGATGCTTTTTTATTAGCAGAGGTTTACAATCCAAAAGAATACAGAAATTACATTCGTTTAGGTAAGATGGATTACTTGTATGACAAAGTGGAATTGTATGACAAGTTAAAAGAGATTGTACAAGGCAGAAGTCAAACGGACCCGATTACCGATATCCAAAAAGGATTGGCTGATATTGAACACCACATGCTGCATTTCTTGGATAATCATGATGAACAACGTTTAGCAAGTCCAGAATTTGCTGGTTCAGCAGAAAAAGGAAAGCCATTAATGGTGGTTTCAGCTACTATTAGTACTTCGCCAACAATGATTTATTTTGGACAAGAAGTAGGTGAGGCAGGAAATGAAAATGGTGGTTTTGGAACCCATTCTAGAACCTCTATCTTTGATTATGTGGGAGTTCCAAATCATCAACGCTGGATGAATGGCGGTAAATTTGATGGCGGGCAATTGTCGTCTTCGGAGAAATCGTTACGTGATTTTTACAAAAGGGTATTGAACTTTACGTTAAAAAGCTCGGCTTTGATGGGAGAATTTCAAGAAATACACGGAATAAATCGATATGCTACAGCGGGGTATTATCCTGAAGTGTATTCGTTTGTACGTTGGTCCAATGCAGAAAAGTTAATTGTTGTTTCTAATTTTTCATCGGTACATACCAGTCATTTTGAATTGAAAATTCCAGAAGATGTAATTCAAAAATGGCATTTAAAAGACGGAAAATATACAATTGTTGACCAACTGTATCAAAAGAGTAGTTTGACTTTAGAAGTGGTTCACGGACAAGGAAAAGTACAAATTGCTATTGAGCCGTTGGAATCGTTTATTTATCAGTTGAAGTAATTAAAAGAATGCTATTTTGAAATAGCTTCTTCGTAATTTTCTTCGACTTTTCTCCAGTTGATCACATTAAAGAAAGCATCAATGTAGTTTTTTCTTTTGTATTGGTAATCCAAATAATAAGCATGTTCCCAAACATCTAAAGCTAAGATAGGTTTTCCTTGTACTTTTGCATTTCTCATCAAAGGATTGTCTTGGTTGGCAGTACTGGTGATTTGCAATTTCCCAGAACGATCTACAATTAACCAAACCCAACCTGAACCAAATACTTTAGTTGCTTCTCCTTTGAATTGAGTGGTGAAATTATCAAAAGATTCAAAATCTTTTTCAATAGCAGTTGCTAAGGAATCCTTCGGTTGACCACCTGCTTTCGGTCCTATACATTTAAAATAAAGCGAGTGATTGTAATAACCACCTGCGTTATTTTTTTGTTCTTCGTTACTAGTGTCTAATTGCGATACTACTTCTTCGATAGTACCGTTTTCTAAATTAGTTCCCGTAATAGCTTCATTCAACTTATTGGTGTAAGATAAATAGTGTTTAGAATAATGATTTTCAAGTGTAATTGCGGATAGATTTGGCGCTAAAGCATCGTAGCCAAAAGCTAATTTTTCTAATTGAAACGAACCATCGTTAGCCTTAACATCATCGGGCATGCCCATTGTTATTTTTTCTTCGGCACTTGGTAAAGGAACTTCAACTACTTCGGTTAGTTTTTTCTTGTTACAAGAGAATAAAATAAAAAAGAATGCTACATAAATTACTTTAAAAAAGTGTTTTTTCATGACTTGTTTATTTTTTCAATAAAGAATTGATGATTTCAATATACTGTTCTTTGGCTTCTTCAATAGAGATGTGACTGATTTGCATCCAAGCATTGGTTTTGAAAGCATTACGCAAATCAAAATTTTCAGATTGGTTGTATTGGGCAGAGCCAAAGGTTGCTTGTTTGTAAAAAGCATACAAGCGCAATTGTACATCTTGAGGCAAAGAGGCTTGCGTCATTTTTGAAGCTGCTTCGACAGCTTCATCAAATCGTTTATCTAAATCGTTCTCAATCATTACGCTTTGGTTGCAATAACTGTTTTTCCGCCAATGGCTTTTTGATTTAATACTACATTAATTGGAGTTCCTAAAGGTAAAAATAAATCTACTCTTGAACCAAATTTGATAAAACCAGCATCAGTTCCCTGAATTACTTGCATTCCTTCTTCGGCGTAGTTTACAATTCGCTTGGCTAATGCACCAGCAATTTGTCTGTACAATACCTCTCCGAAAGATTTATTTTCTACTACTATAGTGGTTCTTTCATTTTCTTCACTTGCCTTTGGATGCCAAGCTACTAAAAATTTCCCTGGGTGGTATTTGCTAAATTTTACAACACCTCCCATTGGATAACGAGTAACATGTACGTTAATTGGCGACATGAATATAGAAACTTGTAGGCGTTTGTCTTTAAAATATTCCCCTTCATATACTTCTTCAATAACCACTACTTTTCCATCTACAGGAGAAAGAATTTGATCTTCGTTTAAGATGAAAGTGCGTTTCGGATTTCTGAAAAATTGAAGAATAATAATTAAAAAAAGGAGTGTGATGATTTGAATCGTCATCTTAATCCAATTAGTATCAATTAAATTGTCACTAGCTAATAAAACGATAGCGGTTATAAAAGTACCTAATAAAATTGACGGAGTTCCTTCTTTATGAAACATAAGATAAAATTTGATAAAATAAATATACAATTGGTGCTACAAATATAACACTATCTAGACGATCTAGTATGCCTCCATGTCCAGGCATTATTTTGCCGCTGTCTTTTACTTCAGCGATACGTTTGAACTTGGATTCAATTAAGTCACCAATAGTTCCAAAAATCCCTACTATTAAAGCAATCATTGTCCAGATTAAAATGGATTTATTACTAAAATCAGGATTAGGTTTGATATATAATTTAGAAATTAAGTATCCTGCTACTACAGCAAAAACAATTCCACCAAGGAATCCTTCTATCGTTTTCTTGGGTGAAATGCGTTCGTATAATTTGTGTTTTCCGATTGATTTCCCAACAAGGTAGGCAAAGGTATCATTAGTCCAAATCAATACAAATAGGCCGATGATGATTTTTGGATTGTAGTCATTTATTCCAAAAGATATTTTTACAATAAAAATGAAGGGTAACAGAATATATCCTATAAGATAGAGGTATTTCCAAAGTTTTGTAACGGTCAATTCTTTATTATCAAATAAAAAAACAAGACATTTTAGGAATACTAGAAGTGTAATGATTAATAGAACTACATTCAATTGATCAATATCAATACCTAATTCTATTTGTTTTTCCCGAAGATTGGATAAATAATCGTCTGTTTTCTTTCCGTAGTAGCTGACTAAACTAATGATAGAATAAGACAACGTTACAAAAGAGAGAGGTAAAAGAGTGTTTATTTTTACCAAATTGCAAAATTCAAAAGTAGCGATCACTAAAAAAACACCAAACAAAAGGATAAAACTTTCAGTAGAATATAGAATGCAGGATAATAAAAGTGTGATGTAAACTACACCGGAAATTAATCTTTTGAGCGTTTCATTCATCTTAAAGATCTTCTAAAAGCAATAAATATAAGTTCTTAGCAGAACTTCCGTATTGTGTAAAATCTTCTTCTTTTGCTTTTTCGAAATATTTTATAGTAGTAATGTTAGTAGGGTAGTCTCTTTCGTATTTCTTTTTTATAGCACTAAGACCATCACTTTTAGCTCCAAGAATTTGGCTTGTAGTGGCAATAACAACAATATTTACAGGCAATTCATTAGGTTTTAGCTGTTTGATTTGTTTAGATGAAAATAAAATAGAACCTTCTTCGGCTATTAAATTTTCACAACTTGCTAATAGAAATGTAGGGTTAGTAGGCTTGTCGTAAGGTAGTTTGTTTTCTTCTAATAAATCAAAAAGAGTAGGGTCAAAACATAAAACTTCATTTTCAAACCAATCGTTTTCTTCTAGGATATTTTCAAATTGTTCGTTGACTTCTTTTTTATTTTCACAGTAAATAAACTTACCACCATTCTTTTTGAAATGATAAATAAAAGCTTCGTCAACAGCCATAGTTACTTCAGGAAGAAATTGGCTTTGTTCGTTCTCTTTATCTTCCTCAGAAGCCGGATTACTGGAACTAAATAATTTTCTAAAAAGACTCATATTCTATTTGAACTACTTAAAATATTGTTTGAAAACGTTCAAAGATAAAAAAATCTTAATTCAAAAGTGATTTTTGAATTAAGATTTTATAAAATATTGATAATTTAAAATTAAGAGACTACTTCTTCTAAGTTTTCATCAAAGCTTCTTTTTCCGAAAATAGCTTCTAAATCATCTTTAAATATGACTTCTTTTTCGATTAAAATATCAGCTAATTGATTCAGTTTATCTTTATTTTCTTCTAATATCTGAATCGCTCTTTGGTATTGTCCTTCGATTAAAGTAGAGATTTCTTCGTCAATTACTTTAGCAGTTTCGTCAGAATATGGTTTTGAGAAACTGTATTCGCTTTGGCCCGAAGAATCATAGTAAGTAACGTTTCCAATTTTCTCATTTAAACCATAAACTGTGACCATTGCTCTTGCTTGGCGAGTTACTTTTTCTAAGTCACTTAATGCTCCGGTGGAAATTCTATTGAAGATTACTTTTTCAGCGGCTCTTCCTCCCATGGTAGCACACATTTCGTCTAGCATTTGGTCAGGACGAACAATTAAACGTTCTTCCGGTAAATACCAAGCAGCACCTAAACTTTGTCCTCTTGGTACAATGGTTACTTTGATTAGCGGTGCAGCATGTTCTAACATCCAACTTACGGTTGCGTGACCTGCTTCGTGAATGGCAATTGCTTTTTTCTCTTCTGGAGTTACAATTTTATTTTTCTTTTCTAAACCACCAATGATTCTGTCAACAGCGTCTAAGAAATCTTGTTTGTCAACTGCAGTTTTATTGTTTCTTGCAGCAATCAAAGCTGCTTCGTTACAAACATTAGCAATATCAGCACCTGAAAAACCAGGCGTTTGTTTGGCCAAAAAGTCAACATCTAATCCTTCTACTTTTTTCAAAGGTGCTAAATGCACTTTAAAGATTTCTCCTCGTTCGCGAATGTCTGGTAAATCAACAAATATTTGTCTGTCAAAACGACCTGCACGCATCAACGCTTTGTCTAAAACGTCAGCACGGTTCGTAGCTGCTAGTACAATAACGTTCGAATTAGTTCCAAAACCATCCATCTCAGTTAACAACTGATTCAATGTGTTTTCACGTTCGTCATTACCACCTGACATATTGTTTTTTCCTCTTGCTCTACCTACCGCATCAATCTCATCGATAAAGATAATTGAAGGTGATTTTTCTTTGGCTTGTTTGAATAAATCTCTCACACGTGACGCTCCAACTCCTACAAACATTTCAACAAAATCAGAACCTGATAAAGAGAAGAAAGGTACTTGTGCTTCACCAGCAACAGCTTTAGCTAATAAGGTTTTTCCTGTTCCAGGAGGTCCTACTAAAAGTGCTCCTTTTGGTATTTTACCTCCAAGATTAGTGTATTTTTCAGGGTTTTTAAGGAATTCTACAATTTCTTGAATTTCTTCTTTAGCTCCTTCTAAACCCGCTACATCTTTGAAAGTCGTTTTAATATCTGTTTTTTCGTCAAATAATTTGGCTTTCGATTTTCCAATATTGAAAATTTGTCCGCCACCACCAGCACCGCCACCCGACATTCTTCTCATGATGAATATCCAAACAGCAATAATGACGATAATTGGCAATAAACTCACGAAAATGTCAGTCCAATTGCTTTTTTGTAAGAAGTTAAAATCTTTCAATTTTCCTTCTCCCACCGCTTTTTCTAATTTGGTTTGGAAGATTTGGTCGTTACCAATTTCCAAAGTATAATGCGGTCCAGCGTTAGGACGATCAAAAACGTCTTTAGCTACTTTTGAATGTGTTTTGTCTTTTAAAGCGGCCGCAGTTAAATACACTTCAGCTTCGCTTTTATTGTACACAATCACTTTTTCAATTTGTCCTTTTTCAAGGAAATTGTTGAATTTAGACGAGGTTAATTGCGCAGGCTCCTCAAAATTACTTCCGCCAGTTGCAAAACTGATGAAAAGAAAAATAAGAAGAATACCCGTGTATACTAACCAAGGACTTACTTTAAATTTATTCGGATTTGGATTATTATTCGCCATTACTAGTTTTTTTCTTTAGTATTTGTTTTCGATTGAAGTAATTTTTGCATCTCCCCAAAGGCTTTCGATGTTGTAATACTCACGGATGTGTTTTTGGAAAACGTGAACCACTACATTGACATAGTCCATCAATACCCACTCGGCATTATCAGTTCCTTCTACATGCCAAGGCTTGTCTTTCAATTCTTTTGAAACGGTTTTTTGAACGGAGCTTACAATGGCGTTAACTTGAGTGTTAGAGGTTCCGTTACAGATGATGAAATAATCGCACACTGCGGTATCTATTTCTCTTAAATCTAAGATGTCAATATCATTTCCTTTTACTTCTTCGATTCCCTTGATGATGTTAGCAATGAGTACATCATTATTTATAGTCTTTTTCGCCATGAATTATTTTTAATATAAGTTGGTAAAGTTACCATTTTTTGTGATTATTTTTGAACCATTAACAGAATATTAAGTTCTGTGTTGCAAATTATAGTTGTATGAAACTAATCAAACTCGATGCCATAGATTCTACTAACGAATTTCTAAAAGGGATATCCAGTAAAGAAGCGCTCGAAAACTTTACTGTGGTTACTGCCGAAAATCAAACCAAAGGGAAGGGGCAAATGGGAGCTGTTTGGAACTCTGAAGTAGGTAAAAATCTAATAATGAGTGTTTTGGTTAAGGATTTTTTATTAGAAATCAATGAAGTGTTCAACTTAAATATTGCTGTTTCTTTAGCGGTTATTACTGCTTTAAAAAAGAGTAACATCCCTGATTTTAGTATCAAATGGCCAAACGACATTCTGTCAGCCAATAAAAAAATTGGAGGCATTTTGATTGAAAATATCATTAAAAGTGATGGAACTATCTTGTCAATCGTT
>JACCDT010498369.1_pt1 | contig 38511 bp, 31 predicted proteins | sample 7446291 | NCBI WGS metagenome assembly JACCDT01 (sample SAMN15323446, study PRJNA562643) | freshwater metagenome | isolation source: river surface water | place: USA:Blue River Watershed | collected 2017-08-17
ACCGCTATTTATCATTAACTTTGCATATTCAAGTTTCTGTAATGTTGTGAATGTTTGTTTTGTCTTTCTCATCTATTATGTCCAATTAAATTTGTTAGTTATATTAACCTGTAACGGATATATATAGTTAACACTAAGACAAATTACCTATTAAATAGCATAAATATAATTTTATATCAATATATTATTGTATTAAAAACAGGCGGTTTAAAATTGCGTCAACTATATCTCTACAATTTTATTAGATCATTACAATTACAGTTGTGTATTATATGAGCTATGAATTATATGTTTTGATATGATTCTTATTTGGTGGTTGATGTGTTTCATCAGTTGTAAAATAAGTGACAAATTAAATTTGCAAAAATATTCTTTGTATGTTACACTAACACTCTGTGAAATATTAGTTATAACTGTTTGAAAATGTATTAGTTAATTTTACGTGTTTTCTTGGTATGTTATCAATGTGAATTGCAGTTTTATTGAGTGTTGCACAGAATTTAGGATTAATTAATGTACTTTACTTATCTATATAAAATAGATAAATTTTTGGAGACGTTATTATGGCTATGACAATTTATATGACAGCTACTGGTGCAAGTCAAGGTGATATTAAAGGTGAAGTGGCGCAATCTGGTCGTACTGGTACAATTTTGGGCTATGCTTTAGCGCATAATATGGAAATTCCTAGAGATACACACACTGGTTTACCAGTAGGTCAAAGGATTCACCACCCACTTACAATTACAACAGCGATTGGTATGCATTCGCCAAAATTTTTCCAAGCTTGTTCTACTGGTGAGCAATTAAGTATAACTCTTGATTTTTATCGTATTAATGATAAAGGTATGGAAGAGAAATATTATACGGTGCAGTTGACTAAAGCAATTGTTATTGATATTAAAGAATGGTTTCCTGAAACATTTTTGCCAGAAAATAAAACATATCATCATATGCAAACAATCTCTATGTCTTATGAGAAGATTGTGTGGACATATGTTCCTGATGGCATTGAGGCTGAGGATGACTGGAAAGCTCCAAAAATTGCATAATTAATATGCTAGTTTTTATTGAGTTATATGGCATTGGGGCATTTGTTACCAATGCCATTTTTTTGTGAGGAATTATGCGCTATAATACACTATTCGAGACATTTCGAATGATTGGTGGAGGTTCTGGTTATTCTACCGATTCAGATGTTGTAGATGTTGATTCTATTTTAGAACACTTAAGAAATATCTTAAATTCGCGGCATGGTAGTGTGATGATTGCAGATAACTACGGTATGCCAGATTTGACAAATTTTCCTGGAGAGAATTTAGGTGCCTCAGTGAAAGATCTTGAAAGAATAATGAAAAGCACCGTAGAGAAGTATGAGCCGCGCTTAACTAATGTTAGAATCAGTTATGATCCAGAAAGTAGTAGTGGGTTTTCTTTGAAGTTTGGTTTGTCAGCAGAAATTTCTGCTGCATACAGTGAGAAACGTTCACCCATTTTTTTTGAAACAGTTATCACTTCAGATGGTTTCGTGAAGGTTGTTACGGGTTAGGCTATGTTTAATAAATATTATGAAAATGAGTTGCGTAAATTACGAGAGCAAGCTGTAGAGTTTTCCAAGGCTCACCCGGTTACTGCTCCGCTGTTGTCTGGCGCTAGCATGGATCCTGGTGCCGAGCGCATGCTTGAAGGTGTTGCTTTTTTGAGTGGACTTCTACATCAAAAATTAGATGATGGGCTTGATGATTTTATTCGTGAGACGCTTGAAATAATTTTCCCTCATTTTGTAAGACCAATACCATCAACATCAATCGTTTTATTTGAACATAAGCCTGGTCAATCAGATCCTATTTTGGTCGAGCCTGGAACTTTATTGAGCTCCAATAAAGTTGATGGTGTTTCATGCCAGTTTAAGAGTTTGTTTAATCTTGAGGTTAATCCTATCAGGGTTGTTGCTACTGAAATGAATAAAGTGCGTGAAAAATGTACTCAGATTAAAATTTCTTTGGAATTGGTAGACAGTAATTTAAGTAATTGGCGCCCAACTCAAGGTTTATACTTCTTTTTAGGTGGTTCTTATACTCAAGCAACTAATATGTTTATGTTATTACATCATTACTTGGGTCGTATTATTATAAAAGCCAGCGATATTGATGAGGAGTTTATTTTACCGTCAAGCTTTTTAAAGCACACTGGTTTGGATCTTGATAATAAGTTAATTGATTTTCCAGTGCAATCGTTTTCTGCGTTTAGATTACTACAGGAGTATTTTATACTACCGCAAAAGTTTACATTTATGTCATTGACCGGATTTCATGACTGGAGAAATAGGGGGTCAGGAAATGAGTTTTCTATTTGTTTTGAATTAAATGATATACCTGAAGTTTTATCACATGTTAACAGAGATACATTTATTTTTAATACGACACCTGTTATTAATCTTTTTAATCACGAGATGGAGCCTATCCAACTAAATCATAAATTAGAGAAAGTATTGTTACGCCCAAGCACTCAGTCGGTAAATTATTATCAAACTTATGACGTTGAGAGCGTTGTTGGGTATCAGCCTGGAACTTTAGGTAAAAAAGAATATTTTTCTATTTCTGGTTTTAAAAATTTGGATTCTAATCAACATGTTTATCAGTTACTCCGTGGTCGCAGCATTGTTAATAATCATCCAGAAGCGTATTTATTTTTTCCATATCAAACAGCGTCAGATAATTTATATGAAGAGACTTTATCTGTATCTTTACGCTGTACAAATGGTCGACTTCCAGAAAGATTGAAAATTGGTGATATTTGTAAATCTACTTTTAGTTCGCCAGAGGCTTTGAGCTTTAGGAATATTTTACAGCCAACTATTGCAATTGAACCTCCTTCTGATGCCAAGAATTTGTGGCAGATGGTTTCACATTTATCAATGAATTTTTTGTCTATAGTTAATTTAAGAAATTTGAAAGAATTATTAAGAATTTATTTGCCTAACGAAGATCAAGATCGACCTCGCTTAATGTCAAATCAAAAAAGAATTGAGGGAATTGTTGCAATTAGCCATACTGCAGTTGATCGTATTTCGCGCGGCAGAATAATGCGTGGACAGCAAATTGAAATGAGCGTGGACGTCCAGCAATTTACTGGACTTGGTGATGTTTATTTGTTTGGTGCATTGATGGATAAATTTTTTAGTTCCTATGCTAGCATGAATATATTTACGCAATTTAATCTTAAAGAAGTTAATACGGGAGTTACCTTTAAATGGGCGGCAAAGATTGGGAACAGAATTTTGATTTAAAATCCAAATTATTTGAGCATGGTCATCAATTTTCATTTATTCAAGCTTATAGGTTAATTGATTTGTTGTTGAGAGAGGAGCTTGGTGATAATTATTCTCGAGATGCTGCCCTTCAACAAATAAAAATAAGACCAGAGCTATCTTTAAATTTTCCGAGTTCTGATATTAGTCAAATTGATTTATTAGAAGTTGATGGTAAATCTATCTATCAAATAACTGCTACTTTCCTAGGCTTGTATGGTATTTCATCTCCTTTACCTAGCTTTTATACTGAAGATTTGTTTAGAGATCAAGTTGATGACAATCCACTAGTTAGAGAGTTTATTGATATTTTTAATAACCATATTTATCAGCTATTGTTAAAAATATGGGACTCACATAAACTAAGTTATCAGGTTGTTGAGGCTAAGAATCCTATTTATTTATCATATTTGTACCGATTTGGTGGTATTGAGCACCCTAGTCATAATCAAATGATTCCATCACAGTATAATATATTGCGATACTTAGGTATCATGGGGCATTTGCCACGTTCCGCGTTAGGATTAAAAATTATTTTAGCTGATTTGTTGGATGTGAAAAACGTAGAGGTTTTGCAATGTATGGATTCAGTAATGGATATTCCTGTTGAGCAGATTTTTTCGTTAGGGCTTAGTGGTAGCTTATTGGGAGAAGATGCACATTTAGGTAATCAAATAATTAGCGCCAGTCATGCATTTACGGTCAAGATTGGTCCTGTAGATGATAAAGAGTTTAAAAGATTGCTACCAGGATCTGAGAAGTTTCAAACAATTCATCACGTTGTTGATGCATATATTGATCAACCATTAACCTATAATGTTGAGTTAGTTGTTAGTGGGAAAGAGCTATCTACTGCAACTCTCGGTAATTCTAGTTGGTCATGTTTAGGTCATGATACATGGATTTTTGCTGATAATGATGTAAAGGATCAAAATTATACTTTGCAATTTAATGACCTAGATCGTAGTGTGCGATGAGCTTTTTTTAATTACAAACTTGGACCAATTATGCTGTATATATTCACAGTTTTTTTGATTACACAGAGCGTATTCTTCAAAAACAATTTTGTTCACTTGAATGAATGTCTTTGATATTTAGCCTTATTTTATAGTGTTGTAGTTTTAAAGAATAATTATTAACTTTTGTAGATTGATTTACTTAGCTAAGGCTTTTACAAGTAAGTCATATATATGATAATATACCAGATTGAGTATTAAATTTAATTAATGTTAGTTTAGTGTGTCTTTTGGGTATAGAGTTGATTTATTTATTCTGTTTGTTGTTTAAATATAATTAATTTTTAGGTGGTTGTAGAAAATGAAAAATACCTTATCGTTGGTTAAAAGCCCTGCATCACTTGGTTATGCTGAAATACATTATGCTACTGTAATTGCAGTAAATAGTGATTTAGCGGGTGATTTTTGTTATGTCCTTCAAGTATCAAATAGTGATGAAATAGTTGCGTATAGGGCAGAAAGTTGCCTGCTTGTACCAGAGATTCGCGATTTAGTTTTGTTTACCTGTACCTCTAGTGCAAATCAAGTTTTTATTTTACAAATTTTGAAGCGAGAAACCACAGTAAATACTTTAGATTTAGGACAAAATACAGTTTTAGTTGGTAATAATTTGAAGATAGCAGCAAACTCACAAATTAACGTTGAAGCTCCAGAAGTTAATTTGGTTGGTATTAAAGGTTCTGCTAAATTTAGTCATAGCTCATTTGTAAGTAATTGGTGTGAAGTTAGGTTGCATAAGGCCGCGATGATTATTCATAGTTTAGACCGTATTATGAATACAGTTACAGAAAAAATTATGAATAGTTTTAGGACTGTTGATGGAATAGAACACACTAAAGCAAAACGCATTAAAACAGTCGTGACAGAGCGTATGTTCCTCAAAGCTAAGCATACTACTCTTCACGCTGAAGAGGAAGTGTCAATTGATGGTAAGAAAATTCATATAGGATAGGATATGAAAGAAATTGTAGTTACTTCTCTTATTCGTGATGAAGCTAAAGTAAAATCGCTTTTATCTTTGTTACAGCCATATCGAGTGACAGTTAAAGGGCATTTCTGGGTTGATGATTTGAATAAAATGGCGTGGGCCAGTGCAAAAAGCGAGTTATTTACTTCCAATACTGGGTTATGGATTATTGTTACAAACCAGGCTAGTTTGGCAACTTCATCTACGTTGAAAGGTCTGTCAGGTTTATCATTACTGCTTCAATCAGATGAAGAAATTTTACCGCCAAATTTGTTAATTTTATTAGAAGATGGCACTGTAGAAACTGAGAAGTTACCTTTGCCGTTACAGCATGCACAAATTTTACCGTTGAACCAAGCTGGGTTGGGAGCTAAAGTAGTTGGATTGCTTCATAAGCCTTTAATTCAAACTCAAACTGAATACCGAGTTAAATTACACCCGCTGTATGAGTTGGGGCTTTGGATTGAGATAGGGCCAAAGCAGCCTCATCTTTGGAATGGAGTAATGTTTGGTGTTCATGGCGCAGAAATTAATTTGCAAGGTTATGGAGATTCTGGGGTTGTTCCAGAAAATTGTACAATTGAATATCCACAAGAGGGGCTTAAGATTAAGGTTGGGGAGAGTGAGTTTGTTGCTTGGGCTATTCGTAATGTCATAAATGACACTCACTCTTATTTTGCTCGGGTTACTCAATTTCCAGAACAGATTCTATTTTGCCCATATGCAAATGATGACGAAGCAGAAGCGTATATTTTTAAGTTGTGTTAATAATAAATCTGTGGTTAATAATGAGGGGATATTGAATCTGATGGATTTTAACAAGAAACCATATAAGATGCTATTTATGGCTATATCTGGATTTTTGATAGCTAGTTGCTCGTCAAATAAAACACCACCTCCAGTTACTTATATGCCAGGGGGAATATCGATTTCCTACACTGCAGATAAGGATTTAAATGCATACGATCAAAGTCCGCATTATGTTATGTTGGTAATTTATCAACTTGATAACATTAGCGGCTTCCATCAATTAGCCAAAAACTTGACTGGCATTAACCAACTTTTAAATTTAAGTAAATTTGATAGTAGTGTAATTGGTATTGATACTAGATTTATTAATGCTGGTGAAGCTGGTTTAATTACGTTGGATCGCTTAGAAAATACGAAATGGATCGGGTTAGCAGCAGGTTATTATGATTTGACTCCGCTTCGCTCGATTAAAGAAGTTCAAATGCCCAAAGATGTTAGTGATAAATTACAATTAAATCTTTCTTTTACGATCGATACGATTCAAGAGGTTGAAACTAAATGATAAACCCACGTGGACCTATTTATTGGCATCAAGGCCTATTTTTACAGCCAGAGCATTTTCAGCAGGCTTCTATGTATAATGAATCATTGCTTGTGCCATTTAGAAATTATTTAACTCCTTATTTTTGGGGGGTGTGTAATTTGGCGCTTGATAGTGGTGCATTGAGAGAATATAAAATCAATCTTCCATCAGGGGAGTTTTTATTTAGAGATGGAACTTGGGTTTCTATTAATCATAATGCTACGATATCTCCGCGCTCATTTAAAGATTTATGGGAAAGAACTCATGAGTCGTTTATTGTATACATTGCTTTGAAATGTTTAAATACTAATGGAGAGCAGATTGATCGTAATGAATTTAATGACGCTAGCGTTAAGTCATCCAAAGTTAGATTTACATTAAATTCTAATAATGAAGAAGTGCGCGATTTATATAATCGTGGGCACAGTGCGCAAGTTTCTAGTTTAAATTATGTTTTGCACCTAATCTGGGATAAAGAAGTTGAGTTTTATCCTGAATACGAAATAATTCCAATTGCTAAGGTTGAGTATAATGGTCAATTTGCAATTTTTTCTCATGATTTTATTCCTCCAATGGTTTCAGTTGAAGGCTCACCTTTATTATTGAGTTATTTGTCCAACATTAAAGAGACGCTATATTCTAATTCATTAAATTTAAGTGGTTATAAAAACTTAAGTCAAATTTTAAGTGGTGATTATAAATCATCATCTTTGTTTTTTTTAATGACATTAAAAACTATTAATCATTTTGTAGCATTGCTAAATCATTATTTAGAGTCGCCAAATTTAAGCCCATATCTCCTTTACGGAGTCTTAAGGCAGCTGGTAGGAGAGTTGAGTGTTTCCAGCGATAGAATTGATGCTTTAGGAATGACTCCATCTGGTGAATCTTTGATTGCTCCGTACGATCATACAAATTTGGGGCTTTGTTTTAAGCAAGTTTATACGCTAATTAATGAGATCCTTGATGGATTACTCGATAATATGGAGTGTGTAGTTCCTCTGGTGCAAAGTAGTAATTATTTTAGTGCGGATATTCCTGTAGATTTATTGGGTGTGAGTAATAGTTTTTATCTCTGCATTAAAACAGATCTTTCATTAGAGGATTTGCTCAGTAATATGACGCATAATATTAAAGTTGGTAGTAAAGAAGATGTGCCAATTTTAATTAAACGTGCACTTTCTGGTGTTCCATTGAAACATTTAAGTGAATTACCATTTAGATTGGCTTGGAAACCTAATGTTCATTATTTCCATTTAAATAATCATCATTTGTCTTGGTTAAGTATTAAAGAATATGCTAATTTGTGTGTATTCTGGAGTGGACTACAAGATAAAGCTGAGATGAGCTTGTACGTATTAAAAGGAAAGGTATTGATGACATGAATACCACAGATCGTTTTTCAGAGTTGATGGCTTATACATTGTATTTTATTAAAGATACAGAAAAAAACCAGCCATCTTATGATTTTATTTATAATGAATTTACTAAATTAATTATAAACTCTCGTGAGAAAGTAAAAGAAGATCCATACTTGTTTCAATATTGGGAGAAATCTTTATTTGCTGTTTGTGCTTGGGTTGATGAGCAGGTGCTATTGTCTAATTGGCAAAATAAAGAGCTATGGCAGTTAAATCCGTTACAGAATAAATATTTTAAAACTAGAAATGCTGGTGAAGAGTTTTTTGAGATTATGGAGCGATTGGATCCAGTTGCGGATGCTCCAGTAATTGAAGTTTATAACTATTGTATTAAATTGGGTTTTAAGGGTAAATATTTTAATCCAGTATCACAAACTAAATTAGTTGAGCATAATGGTGTTGATGGGTCTGATGTATTATTAATTGATAATGTGTCAATGTTGTTTCCTAAGGCTTACAGCAACCAAGAGCGTAAGAAGCGTCGCCGTAAATTAAGGTTAAGTTCAGAATTTATTTTGTTGATTATTGCAATAACACTGGGAATTTGTTTAGTCTTATTGGGTGAATTCTATCAAACTGTATTGGATAATCAAGTAATAAGGTTATTTTTATGAAGAAGATTTTAAAATTCTTTTTTATTTTGTTTTTGCTTGTGCTAATAATTGCTGTTATTGGATGGTGTATTTTAAAACAGTATATTACTTGGTGGGTTGGCGGAGCGATATTTTTTGGTTTGCTTGGTGTTTGGCTTGGAATCTCGTATTTACAGAATTTTCTTGCCCGCCGTCGGATGCAAGCATTTGTAACTCGTGTTGTTGAGCAAGAGTCTTCATCTGTGACCGCACGAGCTAGTATGCTTGAGGCTTTGCGTGCAAAGTGGCAAGAATCAGTAAATTTGATTAAACTCTCTAAATGTAGTCATCTTCCATTATATGTTTTGTTAGGTGGAGCTGAGTCAGGAAAAACTTCTTCCATTAAAAATGCAAAGCTGAATACTCCTTTAGCCAGTACAGTAAAGAATACTGGAATAGCACCTACAAAAAGCTTTGATTTTTGGTTCCTAGAGAAATCAATGGTGCTAGATACAGCAGGTAGATACGTTATGCCTGTTGACGAGTTTCAAGATACAAATGAGTGGAATGAGTTTTTACACCTATTTGTAAAGCATCGCAAAAAAGATGCTTTAAATGGGGTTGTAGTTTCAATCGAGGCTGGAAGGCTACTAAATGCTGATATGATGAGCCTACGTGATGAAGGTCAAAATATTCGTAATAGAATTGATAGCTTGATGCATGCTTGTTGGTCAAAATTTCCTGTATTTATTATGATTACAAAGATGGATCAGATTTTTGGCTTTAGTGATCTGTGTTTAAATTTAAGTATTGATGAAACCAATCAGGCTGCTGGATATCTAAATGCAAATAATGATGATTGGCACTCAGTAGTTGAAAATTTCATGAGTGAAACCTCTAAAAAATTTAGTGAATTGCGTAGTCGAATAGTTGCTGATTTGGAGGAGGTAACTCAACCAGGATTGCTTCTTTTTCCTCATGAGTTTTTGGCATTAGAAAATGGTTTAATGGAATTTTCTAAAGCTATTTTTGAAAATAATCCATACCAAGAGCAACCTCTTTGTCGCGGTATTTATTTATGTAGTGCTCTTCAAGATAGCAGTCCTGAATCTGTTACTTTAAAATATGGTGATAATTATATCAAGCATGGAGAGAGTCAAGGTTCGCGCCGTGAGTTATTCTTGCGTGAGTTTTTTAATAGTGTTTTACCTCAAGATCAAAATTTAGTGGAGCCGGCATATAGTTCGTTTAAACGGCGTTTTTTTACTAATGGTATCGGGCTATTAGCGGTTTTTAGTATTTTCATAGCAACGGCCAGTCTATACACAGCTTCGTATTTACACAATCGTGAAGTTTTAAATTTATATACAAGAACATTCCATAAAATGCCAGTTAGCAGTAATTTGGAGACTACTTTAGATTATTTGCAGGATTTTCAGCGAGTTATTAAACAACTAGACCACGAGAACAAAGATTGGTTTTTACCATCTTTAGGGATGACTTATGGTGATAATTTAGTTCGTGATTTAAAGGTAAAGTACGTAGTACTTTATGATCAAAATTTTCAAAATGGGTTTTTGCAAGATTTATACAATAAAGTTGTAAATACAGATAAAACTAATTCTAATGTCGATGTTTCGTTGTATTTAGAGTTTATTGCAAGTAAAATAGATGCAGACGATTACTCACTGGAGCATGGCTCTACTGATTTGGCTCTTAATAAAGACGATGAGCTTAATGTTGCGACATTACTTTTGCCTAGTGTTGTTTATAAAGTATACCCGAATTTGTCACCAAATATGAATGATGTAATTAATAACACTTATGCATCTTTCCTCGCTTGGAATCATAGTAAAGCTATTAAGCGCAGTCATTTAAACTTTATGCTGTTAATGGTAAGAGATTTATTTTCTCGTGATCCTGGGGACTGGAATTTTTTGATTCATCAAGAGTTATTTGCGCCATATGATGTTAATCTTGCGACGTTTTGGGGCAATTCTAATACTTCTATTTTGGATAGTACAGTTATTGTTCCTGGGATTTTTACTAAAGAAGGTATGGCAATTTTAACTAAGTTTGTTAAGTTAATGCGTGACAGCGGTTTAAAAGGAATTGCTCAAGCTCCAGTTGTAGAGCGTTTTTGGGATTGGTATCGTGTTTCTTATTATAAAGCTTGGTATGATTTTGCGACGAAATTTGATACTGGTCTTACTTCTTTTCAAAGCAATTCAGATCAACATCGGTTAGCTGATAGCATGTTGACGATGAATAACCCATATAATAATTTCTTAGGGGTCGCTGCGGCTGAATTAAAGCCAGATGATGTTTTAACCAATCCGCCATATTGGGTGCGTTTACTTATTGAATTAAATAATGCTCAGCAAGTATCGGATAATAAAATCTCTGTAGCCAGCTTTAGGCAACAAATTCTGCAAAAAGTCGAAGCTGTTATTCCAAATAAGGTTACTGGAGCTGAATCTGGTGTTGATGCTCATAATAAATTAGTCAGCACTACTATGGCTGCGTATAATCAAGCATTAGCCCAGTCATTTCCTAATTTAATATCCAATGATAGTTATTTTCGTTTTGTTTCAGAACTGTTTTCTGAGTATGATGGTGGCGCGGTACAAAAAACTTCGGTTAGTACCGCATTAATTAATTTTAATCAATTACGTTTGTTACTTAGTAATTATTCATCTAACAGTAGCACATCTAATACTGATACCGTATGGAAACTACAAGCTGGTCCATTAAATTATTTATTGACGTATTCAATTTCTCGAGCTTCGTGTGCGATTGATGGAAATTGGGATGATGCTGTCGTTGGTAAAATTTCTGGTGTTAGTGATAGTGATTTGCCTAAAGTACTGCTCGACAAAAATAGTGGTTTATTGTGGAAGTTTGTGAATAGTCAGTTAATGCCATTTTTAAATTTGACTAAATGGGGGTATTCTCCAAAATCTATTTATGGTCAGACTGAGTTTGCAACGACGATTCAATTTAATCCGCAATTCATTAAGTTTTTAAATACTTCACGTTTGATTAATGTTGATCCTCCTGTTTTGGCTCAGTCGCAATATACGGTTAATATGAACACAGTTCCAATTACCGTAAATGATGGAGCTACTGTGAAGCCATATGGGGTGATTCTTTCTTTACAATGTGCCGATGGAGAACAAGTTTTAAAGAATTTTAATTATCAAAATAAACAATCATTTAATTGGTCAGCTGATAAATGTGGTGATACAACCCTAAGTATAGTCTTTCCAAATTTAACTATTTCTAAAGTATATCCTGGTAAAATGGGCTTTCCTAAATTTTTAGCCGATTTTAGAAGCGGATCGCATTTATTTAAGAGTGAGCAATTTGATCAGTCAGATATTTTAAAGAATGAATATCAGATTGATTGGATTAATGTGAAATATCAAATTGATAATATTATACCGATTCCAGTAGTGCCTAATGCTGGAGTAATAAAAAGCTTATCAGAAAGTATTCCTCAATCAATTACGAGTTGTGGTGGAAACTATTAGATAGATTCTATATATAAATAAGGACAAACATGGAGTTATCGGATTTAGGTAAATTACCCATTGAAGGTGAGAAGCCAACTGGTCGTGATATTCGCTCAGACGATATTTATGAAGAACTAGTTACCGAAATTAATAAACGTGGTACATTGAATGCAGTTGGACCAACTAATTGGACAAATGTTATAAATCTGAGTCAAGATATTTTACAGAATTATTCAAAAGATATTTTAGTTTGTAGTTATTTTTGTGTTGGACAATTGAACGTTAATGGACTTAAAGGCTTAGCTAATGGTCTACATGTATATTTGGGGTTATTAGATAATTATTGGGACGGTTTGTACCCTCCACGAATCGGTGGGCGGATTAATGCCATTGAGTGGTGGTTGAATACAGTTAACGAGCAACTAAGAAAAACTGAGCCTGAGGTTTGGTCTACGGACGATTTAGCTGTATTAAAGCAAGACTTTGATGGATTATTAGCTTTTTTTGAGCAGCGTGCAATAGATGAGCCTACAGAGATTAGATCCGTTATTGCGAAAAGCTTGGCTTTGATTTCTACTGAGAGTAAGACTGTTGCTTCTCAAGTTAGTATTAATAATGCTAATCAAGCAAATAATACGACAGCTCAAAATATTAACAATAATTCTTCAATTGCAGGCTCTAATTCAACAAGTTTAGGTGAGGCAATTTATGTGCCAGACATCATTGAGGTAAATGATTTAGATTCAGCATTAAAGCCAGTTTTTGGTGCTTTAGGTAAAATAGCACAAAGCTTATATCGCGAACAGCCTTTGTCTTCACTATTATTTAAGACGAATCGTTTTATTGCATGGGCTAATGTTAGTACGGTTCCACCACGAGATAGTGCCACAACTACAATGCTGCCACCGCCTGATTTTCAATTAGTCAGCACATTGCAGCAACTTTGTCAAAGTAGAAGTTGGTTAGAATTATTGAAAACTGCAGAAGCCAGAATAGTTGAGTTTAGGTTTTGGCTGGATCTTTCATATTACTCCTATACTGCACTTATAAATTTGAATCAAACTTCTACAGCAGAAGAGCTAGCATCTGAAACATTTAATTATAAAAATAGATTAAATGGAATCGAGAAATTATGTTTTTCAGATGGAATGCCATTTGCTAATGATGATACTCAGTCGTGGTTAAGTAGCATATCTAAAGGAAGCAATTCTTCAAGTTTGATGCCAATTAATGCTACGTCTGTAATGAGAGATGGAGCTGATTTTGCGCAAGATATGGTAGATGCTAAGCAATTATCTGATGATGGCAATTTACCCGCTGCAATTAATAAGTTACATGATAGAATCAAATCCGCTGTAACTAAAAGTGAGCGTTTTATTCGAGTTATGTATTTTTGTAAATTTGTGTCCTCGATTAAAAATAAGTACTTGGCAAAGCCGTATCTAAATGAGTTATTAATGTCTTGTAAAGATTATCAGCTGGATAGTTGGGATCCTGTAATTGCTAGTGAAGCGTATCAAATTATACTTGAATTTTCTAGCTATAAAGATTTAGGGATAGCTCCAGAATATATTAGCGAAGTTCTAAATCGCTTAATGCTACTTGATCCGGTTAACTCATTAAGATTTCATCCATAGTTCTTATTTGATATTCTCTAGAGATAACAATTCTGGTTATCTTTATTCGGATGTAAAAAGAGAGGGTTTTAAAGTGAATTACTCGATCGATGAGATTTTATCTTTTGCCAAGATTGCGGAATTTACCACCTTTAAAGATGCGGCAAGTCAATTAGGCGTGGCAGCCACCACTTTAAGTCGCAAAATAGGTATTCTTGAAGAGAAGCTTGGTAAAAAATTATTAATTACTAGCCGAGATGGAATTCAATTAACTCCATTTGGTAGAGAATTAGCCGCAAGGTTTAATCATTATAACTCGCAGATTAGTAATGAATTAACCAATTTACTTAGCAATCATGATAATTATTTGTATCATGTCAATCTGTTGTTGCCAGCAGTTGCTTTTGTATTTTTATCTCCACTACATATTAAGCGAATCGCAGAGAGCCAACCCAATGTTCGTCTGAACATTCATACGTTTAGTGGCTTTGAATTACCGATTGATTGTGATAAAAAATATGATTTAATTATAACTGGTTATTTACCAGATACGAGTCAATTTTATATTAAGAAAATTAATAGTATCAAATCATGGTTGTATTGCTCGCCTAGATATGCAAAGCGGTATGGATTACCACAAACCCCCGAAGAACTAAAAGAGCATATCAGTAGAATTGCTTGTTTACGCCCAACTTTACAATTAACTGATACTAGAAATAACATGAGTGAGTTAATTACTGATAGTCCAGTAATTTCTGGAAGTGTTATCAACACAATTGGTTTTCTTAACTCAGATCATTTTATCATTGAAAGTGCCCAGAAGCAGTTAATTTTACAAGAGGGTAATATTGCAGTATTATCTGATTATTTTGTCTATGATTATGTTGGGTATCTTTTAAAAAATTACACTAAACACAATAGTGTCGTCGATAAAGTTGAACATGAATTATTGACCGTTTTACATGACGCTCTCAACCAGATTAAAGCCAACTAAATTATACCAATCTAGCCCAATCTAATTGCAAAATTGCAACTTATGCCTGCAGATTTGCAGCACGTTTTTAAATTATAATCCCTCCTGAAATGAAAAGCATACACTTGGTATTACCACTGCGTGTGTGTTTCATTAAATTTCAATAACATGTTAAGGAGGATTAAACATGAAAACAAATTTAAAAAAATTGACCTTGGTTTTGGTTACAACTGGCTTGGTGGCGTGTAATAGCGGAACTGGTGGAAATAACCCTAATTCAAATTTGAATAGTGCTGAACTAGCCACAACCTTTAATACAGCTAGTACTAAGGGTTCAATTAAGGTAATGACTACTGGTCAAAAAACCGCTTATGCACCACGTGATGATGGTGAATTGCAACCTGGCGGTGAAATTTATGGCGTACGCTTTGTTAGTGGAACTGGTGCTGAAGCTGATTGTATCATTGATAAAACAACTGGCTTTATGTGGCCAAAAAATGGCAAACTATTCGCTAAAAGCTCTTGGGGAAATAATCTAAATAAAATCAATGCAATAGATAGTGATTCTGCTAGTGCCGAGTATAACTTATGTGGACATAAAGATTGGCGAATGCCGAATGCCAATGAGTTAGAAACATTGGTGAGCTATGCCGAATCAAGCAATGCAGCGTGGTTAGAATCCCAAGGGTTCCAAAATATTGATCGTAAAGACATGTATTGGACTTCAACTTCATATAATTTAGATGGATTTTGCGCTCATGACATGGCATATGCAACTAGCCTCGATTCAGGGGTAACTGGTGGACGGAATAAATCCAAAGTAGGTGAGCCAATGGCAGAGAACTATTTCCAATATGCTATTCCAGTTCGTACTTCCGATAAAAGTGGGCCATATCAGGTACCTGCTACCGGACAAAGTAAAGTAATTCAACAAATATCCGCTAAATGCGATAGTGGGATCAATTATATTTCACCACTTGGCTCAGATGGTGATTTACAACAAGGCAAAAAAATTCTACAAAATCGTTTTATTAGTCTGTCAAATGGTGAATGCGTCAAAGATAATTTAACTGGTCTAGTGTGGGTTTCCGATGGTAGCCGACAATCACAGATTATCCAAAGTGCTTATGATGTGCTGAGTAATGGTGCAAAAGCTAATGGAATTACGTGGGATAATATTAACCAATACGGTGTTCCAGCGGTTAATCAAAAAAAATTATGTGGACGAAGTAATTGGCGCTTACCAACAATTCGTGAAGCCCGTTCGTTATATAATTATAATGTTATCCGTAATGCAGATTATTTGAGGTCCGTTGGTTTTTCCATTGATGACAGAATTGATACGGGTTCATGGTATCTTACTTCAACACCATTTGCTTATAAAGGTTCACGGTCAACTAATTTAAGTAATGTTGGGATTTCGGCGTGGGATTTGCATTTAAATGCAAATCTAACTGGTGATGTTGGACAAAATGGCTACCAAGGAATCATGAAGAACCGTGATTTGCAAAATGTGTTGTTAGTCTCAGGTGGTCAAACTATTACGCCTGTCGCAAAAAGCAAACCAGCCTTGACAGATAAAGTAATATTTATTACCCAAAATGGTTATACTAATTTCAATGGTGTTTCTGGTGCTGATGCAATCTGTAATATAGAGGCGAAAAAAACAGGTAGCTTGATTGACAAGAAAGCTATTTTCAAAGCTTTAGTGGTAGCAAGTAATCGTTATCCTTGTAATGCGAATGGAGCTTGTGGTATTAGTAGCTTTAATGATTGGCCAGTACAAGCTGATACGAGCTATACGACTGTGGGAAATAATAGCAAAATTACCAGTAATGTAAATGGTGTATTTCCAAATTACCCAGCTGGCTTGATTCGAGATGAGTTTGGTTACCCACAAAATCGCTTTTTCTGGACGGGGATTAATGGTGTTTTAGTTGGCGAAAGTTCTACTCTAGTTGGCTGGTCATATGTGAATCAGGATGCTAACTGGACTAAAGTCGTTAATGGCAAATCAACTTCAACTATAAGTGGCGCATGGAGCAGATACACGGACCTAACCGCAAGTGATTGGACATTCCCAAGCAGTATTTCTTCTGCAGGAATCGGTGATAATGGCTACTACCCAGACACACAATTTGGCGATGCACATAGAATGGTTAAATCTGGTTTTGGTTATGCGACTAAAAATGCGACCCTATTTGACTCATTATCACGTTGGTTGGTATCGAGTAGTCAACAAACTGGTTGGACGAGTTATTCATACTGGACTGGTCCACAAATTCATATAATGTGTGTTCAGCAATAATTTGTACGATATGCAAGAAGGTGTCATTATGACACCTTCTTATTGATTGTTATATTTATTTATAACGTGTGATAGAATCTTCAACTTCTTTAATTGCTGCAGATTTATCTTCAATTCCTGATAATTTCACCCATTTGCCTTTTTCTAATTTTTTGTAATTTTCGAAGAAGTGTACAATTTGTTGAATTTGTAATTCTGGTAAATCTTCAACTTTTTCTACATCATTATAGAATGGGCATACTTTTTTAGTTGGAACTGCAATAATTTTGGCATCAATTCCACTTTCATCTTCCATTCTTAATACACCTAATGGGCGACATTTTACAATTGCGCCATGTGTAATTGGGTATGGTGTAATTACAACCACGTCGGCAGGATCGCCATCTTCAGAGAGTGTATTAGGGATAAATCCATAATTTGCAGGATAAGACATCGCTGTACTAACAAAACGATCCACAAATAATGCACCAGCCTCTTTGTCCATCTCGTACTTCACTGGGACTGCTCCAGCTGGTATTTCAATAACTACATTAAACTCTTCACTTGTTCCAACACTGATTTTTTTTAAATCCATTTCTGACTCCTAATAATTAAGACACATTTAAACGATTTTAAGATGTATAATTATACATTGTAATGACCATTTAAAGCAAATAAAGAGTTGAGGATATTATGTTAGATCGTCTTGTTGTTGAGTTTGATAAAGTACTTAAAAATTTATTTCATAAACCCGTATCGACTCGCGAGCATCCGGATCAACAAATTCAGGATGGTGAATTTAGCGATGTTGAGCGTAAGCATATTATTGGCTTAATGCGGATTAATCATTGTGGTGAGATTTGTGCACAGGGATTATATCAAGGACAAGCAATTACAGCCCGTGATGATACGTATAAGCAAGCCTTTGAGCATGCCGCTTATGAGGAAATTGAGCACCTTGCTTGGACTGAGCATCGTATTCATGAGCTAGGTGGTAAAACTAGTTTCTTAAACCCATTATTTTATGTGGGTAGTTTGGCAATTGGTATCACTGCTGGCGTGTTGGGTGATAAATGGAGTTTGGGTTTTTTGGAAGAGACTGAAAAACAAGTTGAAAGCCACTTAAGCGAACATTTAGAAAAATTACCAACACATGATAATAAAAGCCAAGCAATTTTACAACAGATGAAAGAAGATGAAATTAAGCATGCCCATATGGCGCATGATTTTGGTGCTGCAGAGTTGCCTACACTTGTTGTAAATACTATGCGTGCTACTTCAAAACTAATGACTGGTGCTGCTTACCGTATTTAAGTGTTTTTGTCTGTAATAAGTTTTGTCAATATAGTGTAAATTTTAAAAATCTAATTTGGTTGACAAGTTAGATTTTTTTGTATATAATATTGAACTGAACCGTTTAGTTTATTTGTGGGAGTATTAATGAAAAAACAACAAATTCTAACTGCCGCGAGTAATTTATTTATGTGCTTGGGCTATGGAGCCGTTAGTATGGAACTTGTTGCTCGCGAAGCAAACGTATCTAAGGCTACTCTATATGCTTATTTTAAAAGTAAGAGTGAATTATTCATTGCGATGTTGGGGCATTATCAACAGGCTCAGAGTATTAAACCACCATCATTGCCATTGAGTCCTGCACTTAATTTGGATGATATGAAAGCATTACTTCTGAACTATATTAAAATGGCATATGATTATTATGTTGCTGATTCGGTAGTTGCAATGTATCGTTTGTTGATTAGTGAGATTCAAGAATTTCCAGAATTATTTGGAATGTTTTTTGGTGATACGGCAACGGGTGTTACAGCTTCACTTGGTAGTTATTTATCCAAATATGCGGTTAGTGTTGATCATGACTCAAATGGATGTTTTAACCTTGCATGTCAAATTCTTGATCTAGTACGTGGTGCTACTATTTGGACTAAGTTAGTTCAAAATCCAGCCAAACAATATTTAATTGAGCAGTCTGACATTACAGTATCCCGTCTTCACAATAGTTGTATGCTATTAGTCACGGATTATTTTGCTAATGGTGTAATTAAAATATAATATCAGTGGGTACAGCTAATCTTCTTGTTTTGGTTGGATAATTACTAAATAAAATTTATTGGTATTTAGGAGTTATCAGTATTAATTAGCTCATGTTCTTCTATCTGAGTTAGTGTTAGATTGCGTTGAATTAGTAGCTGTGGTGTTATAAAATATTTAAATTTTAAAAGGAAATATTATGTCTAAAGCATTAATTTTAATTGATTATATTAATGAAATTTGTCATCCAAAAGGAAAAATTTCGGGCTGTGCAGCAATGATTAATGAGCAACAAATAGTTACCAAGGTAAATAATCTTTTGGCACGTGCTCGTCAAGAAAATTGTTTGATAATTTGGATTGTGGTGGCTTTTGAATCTACCTATATTAATGCAAACTTGCATTCGCCAATTTTCTCACGCGCTAAGCAATACCAAGCTTTGGAGCTCGGAACTTGGGGTACTGAATTATTGGCAGATTTAGATTACCAAAATGGTGATTTAATTATTGTAAAAAATGCGGTTAATCCATTTCATGCGACTAATTTGGATCACGTTTTGCGTTGCAATGGCGTTTCTGAGGTTTATGTGGCTGGTGTTTCCACGGAGGTAGCAATTCAATCTTGTACACGTGATGCGCATGATCGCGGCTATCAGGTGAGCGTAATTGGTGATTGTTGTGCGAGTAGTAATTTAGATTTCCACAATTCATCATTAGAAATGTTGAAATTAATGGCTAAAGTGGTTAATTCATCTGATGAGTTATTTTAAGAATAAGTCATGCTAAATAATTTGGTCAGATTTAATTGGCAAATTGATCAAAGTTGGATTAAGATTTTGCTCTGTGCCATTTTGCCAGGCGTTATGGTCAGTATTTATACTGGGCAAATGTTTTGGACTGTGGGAGCCTTTTTGGCGGCGTGCAGTATAATTCCTTATATGACGAGTTATTCTGCACGTTGGATCGCGCTATTGAATTTGTTATTGATTTGTGCTTTGGCTTATGTGATTAAATATTTATTGATTTTAAGTATTTGGCCTTTAACTTTGGGATTTATTATTATATTGGCTGGTGTAGCTGGAATTTTGGATAATATTCATCCTCAGTTACGCAGTTTATCGAGTTGGTTAATTATTGGTACAATTTATGGTGGTGTAAGATTATCTGAATATCCGTTAAGTTTGAGTGATTTGCTGGGTATTATCATTCTAGCTTTTTGTGGCATCGTTTTGGCAATTAGTTTATTTAAAAGTAAGGTTAAACAAGTTAATATTAAGTTAGTTGATTATCGTAATCCGGATTTTATGTTTAACTTTAAGTATGTATTACCAATTGCACTGAGTGGGTTAATTTGGTATACGTATAAAATAAAAGAACCCGAGTGGTTGCTGTGGTCAAGTTTAAGCGTAGTTAATACCGAATTAACTTTGCTGTTCGAAAAATTTCGCCATCGAATAATTGGTGCAACTATTGGTGTTGGATTGGGCCTAATTGTGGGGCTATTATTGCCCCATAGTCAATGGGTCGCTTATATTTGTTTTATTATGATAATACTTAGTTTAAGAGGTTTCAAAGATTATTTTACTGGGTATTTTGTACGAAGCTTTTTTGTTATTCTGTATGCAGGTAATCACTCATTAGAAATATCATTATTGCGCAGTAGTAATGTGATTATTGGTGGTATCATTGGTGTACTTGCAACAAGTGCATTATTATATGTACACCAATATTATTATAGTGGTAAAATTTTTATAAAGGATCACTTAGTTTAGAGTTCGGGTCGCTTTGAATCAATTCATTATATAAATCATTTTTAATTCTAAAAAATAAATGATTTTCACTATAGCAGTTGCCAGCAAAGCAATTTAAACGTACGTATTCATTATATTGGTGACCATTTTTGCGGATAATTGGAACCATATTCTTCTTGATTAATAAGACAAAATCATAGGCAAAGCTATAGCGGATAGTATTACCATAGATATAACAACCTTGGTTGTTAGGTAAATCGCGATAGTATTTTGGATTATTAAAAATTAGGTTAGCACTTTCAACTTTTTCTGAATCATCCAAATTACGCAATAGGGTACAATTTGCAGCACTTAAATATGTTTGTGGATTTATCGTTGTAAAATTTAATGCTTCATTGGTATGTATAAACACCATAATTAATGGACGGGTCATTAGGATTGATACAATGAAAAGGAAGAATATTTTAATTTTGGTTAATTTAAAGATGGTTTTATGGTGTTTATGAGCTAAGTATAGGTTAATTGTTACATAATATAGACCAATCCATATTAGTATAATTTGAGCTCGTTCAGAATGTGTAACATTGTGACCAGCAAAGTTCATTGCACCAAAGATAAAACTGCCAAGAAGAGCTGCCAACTTTAAGATAAATTTAAGAGTTGAATTATTCTTAATGTAGCCAGTGCAAAAATTTACGATTACAATAATAAAAATTGGATAAAGAATCAGCGTAATAACGCTGACAATTAATGTAAATATAAAAAATGATGCGTAAGCACCGACACTGGTCTGTGGAATAAATACAAATTGCGAGACTTGTAATACCATACTAAAGCCTATTACACATAGGGCTATAATGAATGGGAGAATATTTTCTGTTTTAAATAAATGTAAGATTAGATGTTTAAAAATAAATTTATTAAAATCTAGCAAATCCATATTGCGAATTTGAACAAAGTAGTTGCGGAACCGTTGCTTAAAGTTTCTAATCATATGTTGAGCTTTCTTAGCACATATTAGCCTAGAGTTTTTACGAGGAGTTATCATAACACAAAAATCCGCCGGTAAGCATCGACGGATTGTAAAGATTTTATTTGTTGATATTACAAAATTAAACTGCGCAACATCCAAACTGTTTTTTCGTGAACTTGTAAACGTTGCGTTAATAGATCTAGTGTTACTTGATCATTAGCTTCATCGGAGGCGGGCAAAATACCGCGCGCCGTATTAATTACTACTTCATGCGCTTCAATTAAATATTTGATCATCGCCGTCGCTTCAGTGTCACCAGCATGTTCTTTAACCTTGGTTAATTTGCCAAATTCTGAGTAACTACCAGGAGCAACAAAGCCCAATGCGCGAATTCGTTCCGCAATTAAATCTACGGCTAAAGATAATTCGGTATAGTGAGTTTCAAACATTAGATGTAACGTGTTAAACATTGGTCCAGTCACGTTCCAGTGGAAGTTATGTGTTTTTAAATATAATGAATAACTATCGGCGAGTAAATGCGCTAAACCATTGGCGATAATTACGCGGTTTTCTTGACCTAATCCATCATGAATATTAAAAAATTGTTGTTTCAACATGATAATCTCTCCTTGTTTTATAGAACTGATATTATACACTATTTATGTGGTTATTTGCTGATTTCAATCGTGTGAATACAGGCTAAACTATGGATTACCGCGGCAATTTTAGCCAATAACTGTATGGTTTCTTTGCTAATCCCGTGTTTGATTAATTGCTGTTCATGCGCACTTACGCATTTGTGGCAACCGCCAATTATGGATACCGCTAATGACCACATTTCAAAATCAATTTTATCTACCCCTGGATCACGTAAAATATTCATGCGTAAACCTGCAGGTATTGCGGCATAGCTCGCATCATCAACTAAATCGGTGAAGCGGTAGTAAATATTGGTCATGCCCATAATTGCAACTGCGGAATGAACCGCGCTTAATTCATTGGGCGCTAATTGTGCCGCTACGGCTTGAGATACGTACTTTGCCAGTGCTGGATTTTTACAGGCAATGGCTGCGGCAAGCACACTTCCTGCAAATTGATTATCGTTGAGTGGGCTATGATTATTAATTAGACTACTTAAGTTGAGCTTAATATCTTTGGCATAATCTGGAATGCCAGACAAAATTGTTTCAAAGTTCATGAAGGTTCTTTCCAAAGAGGTAGATTATTTTTCTTAATCGAGAGTGTGGTTAAAATCATACTCTCGACTAATTAGAATCCAATTAGAGGGTTGCATCACCTTTATTCCAGTTGCATGGGCATAATTCATCAGTTTGCAAGGCATCGAGAATGCGTAAAGTCTCAACTGGATTACGTCCAACACTCATGTCGGTCATTTCAGCATAACGAATAATGTTTTGTGGATCAACGATAAAAGTTGCACGATTCGCCACACCTGCTTCGCTATTCAAAATGCCTAATGCGTTACTTAATTCTTTTTTGATGTCAGCCAACCATGGAAAAGTCAAAGGTTTCAAGTCAGCATGACTTCCGCGCCAAGCGGCATGAACAAAATCGCTATCGGTTGATGCACCAATCAATACGGCATCGCGATCTTTAAATTCGCCCTCAAGTTTACCAAAGCCTGCAATTTCAGTTGGACACACAAAAGTGAAGTCTTTTGGCCAGAAGAAAATAATTTTCCAATCTGAGCCATAGCTGGCTAAAGTTGCTGCGCTAAAGCTCTCTGGGCTAGTGCCGTTAACTGCGGTTAAGTTGAAATCTGGGAATTGGTTGCCTACTGATAACATAATAATACTCCTTGAAGTTAGGGTTTAATTTAATCACCGCTTGGTGATCTTTGGTTTACAGAAGTTATTTTAAGTTATCTAGTATAATTAATCCAATTAATAAAAATAATCTAATTGATAGTTAAAAACTATTTTATATTGGCTAAGAATTAGAATTTGATTGCAAGAAAAACGCTTGAAGCGGTTGAGTTGGTCTTAAAGCAAGCTGAATTACTCTCTAGTAGTTGGGCGTGATTTTAATCTTGCGTAGTGTTGGGGAATATTGCTCTTTGGTGGAGTATTTAATGTCCAAGCTGAGTGCTGGCAATAATGGCGGATTAGATTAATAACAACCAAAGAAATTTTTAATTTCGCGCCTGTATAAGGATCTATTCAATAAATGAATTCTGCATTAATGATGGATAATCTAAGCTAAAACTAGCCTTCAAGGATTACTCTCATGATGGCATTTCTATTTTGGGTTAAGAATATCCGTTTCGGATGCCTGTTAATCTTTAATAAAATGTTAAAATGGCAACATCCATAATATTAAAACAGGGAAATATAAATGCTGATAGCCTATGCGTATAATAAATTGAAATCATTATATCCTTTATTACTGCCAATATTGTGCAGTGGGTTAATTACCGCCTGTAATGGTAGTAGTAATTCATCAAATAATAATGGTTACAGTAATGGGGAATTATCTATTTCAGCATTTGTTGAATCCAATTTATTGATTGGTGAATCAACGACGGCAACTATTAGCATTGCTGGTTTAACCTCAGGAGAATCTGCCGTAGTTGCAATTAACAATAATAATTCTTCTGTTATGTTGTTGACGCCACATAATTGTACTTTGTCAGTTACGGTGAGTTCATGTACGGTAAGGATTACCGCACTTGAAAGTGGCACGGCGACTTTTGATGCTAGCTCTACTGGAACTACGACGGTTACTTCGGATACTCTAACAGTAGCTGCTGTTCCTAATGGAATTTTATTTGGTACGCAAAATGGGCTGGTGTTTGCTAATGATACTTTGATAACTGGTAATTCTTCGTTAGCAACGATTGATTATAGTCAGATCTTTGGTTTTGCTATCGACTCTAATGGCAATATGTATGCTGGCACAATGGGTGCAACATTTGGCGGCTTTGGGGCTGGTAAAGTGTTTAAATATAATAGCGAGTTAGGATATTGGACGATATTAGCTGGAACAGGTGCCGGCGGATCTCTGGATGGTTCACAGGTTGATTTTTTAATAATCGATAGCGCTAATTATCTATATGCCGCTACTAGTTCTGGTAATGTATTTAAGTATGCCAATAATGTCTGGAGTTTAATGGCAACTACCTTAAATCAGCCGATTAAAGTATTAGCTTTTGATGCAAACAATAATCTCTATGCGGGAACCAATAATGGGGCGGATGTAGGTAGTGTATTTAAATACGTAAATGGGGCTTGGGTTTCGCTGGGTTCTCCAGATTCTACAGGAATTCAATCAATTGCAATCAATAGTAGCGGTAGTATCTATGCTGCAACAGCAGGTAATGGTGGTGATGGGCAAGTGTACCATTATACCAGTGGTACAAGCTGGACTACGATCAGTACGTTTAATGATGGTTCAGTTAATGCACTTGTGGTAAATGGTAGTGATCTGTATGCAGGTACTGCTACTGGTAAGGTGCATAAATATGCTGGAAGTGGTACAACATGGACGCTATTAGGAACTCCTGATGCAATCTCAGCTTCAGCAATAACCGCGATGACACTGAGCGATTCAGAAGTTTATGCTGGAACAACTGGAACAAATGGTGACAGTACGAATGGGCAAATTTATCATTATAATGGTACAACGTGGGATCAAGTAAGCAATCTTAACAATGGTTATATTTCAACTATTGTGGTGTATAATGGTAATCTCTATACTAGTACGGCCAATCCTTCATTTATGAACGGTATGGTTTATACCTACGTCGCAAATAGATGGTCTCCTATCGGAACTGGAGCACTTGATGGTACACCAGTTTATTCTACTGCTCTTTCTAGCCGTGGTAATCTTTATGCTGGAACTCAAAATAATGTGTTTAAATATTTAGCAGCAAATAAATTCTGGATGTTACTAGGTAATCTTGGCGCAGTAGATAATAGTGGGGTGGCGGCACTTACAACTTATGACAGCAATGTTTATGCAGGAACTGTAGCTGGGAATGTATTTACAACCATAAATGGCGGTAGTTGGCTGCAAATAGCAACTAATCCAAATTATATTACTTCTGGTCTTTTGGTTAGTGCCGCTGGACAGTTATACACGAGTATGAATTATAACGATCCATCTGATCAGAATCTGAAAGATGGACGAGTACAAAAATATAATACTACAAGTGGAATATGGGAAACGCTGAATGGTAACGCAGCACGTTCTTCCGTCGATGGTACGCCGATACAGTCAATAACTATGGATACGACAGGAAATCTATATGCAGCAACGGCTGGAAATGGTAACGGTGGATTTGTTTGGGAATATCCAGTAGGAAGCAGTGCATGGGTGCTGCTTGGTATGGGAACTCTGGATGGTACGGCAATAAACTCTGTCATAACTGATAGCAATTTAAATGTTTATGTAGGTACGTCTGCGGGTAATGTATTTAAATATAATGGTTACTATTGGGTTCAAATTAATACTAGTCCACTTGATACCCTTGGTGTTAGTAGTCTTACGATTGATCACGAAGGGGTCTTATCTGCCGCTACGTATGGTGGAATGGTTTGGATGTATATCAATAATACCGCCCTATGGGTAAAGACTAAATATGGGATTGGCGTGTCGATAAATATAACTGGTAGTATAAGTTTTTAAACTATTGCAGATCTTTTATAAAAACTGGCTACACATTAAGGTAGCCAGTTTTTTAATTAAAATTTAGAGTTAAATGCGAATTTATATGGGGTAAATAAAAAACTACCTTCATTTACATGAATAGTCAGATTATGGAAGTTGTGCTACATTAGCAATGTTCTATAATTTATCATATTGACTAATTAATTCAACGCGCCATGCTCTTTGAGTAGCGCGTAAAAGCGCTCAGCCATTAGATGATAACCTTGTTGATTAAAATGAACATAATCAGATTTTAATTCAGGAGCTTTTAATAATTTGGCAATGGTTGTGTTGTCTAAAACTAATTTATTCTCTGCGGCGAGCTCAGGGTAAAAATTTGCGCTGGCTAAAAATAAACTTTTTGCTGGTACGGCAACTAATAAAATTTGAATTTTACGCGCTTGAGCGGCATGAATCATCGCGGCTAAATTTTGCTTAGCTTGCTGTTGGCTTTTGTTTTGTAAAATATCGTTGGCACCCTCCATTAAAATTACCAATTGTGGTTGGACTTCATCGAGTGTTGTGCCAAAGCGCGCTAAACCTTGCTCAGTAGTTTCGCCTGAAATTCCCGCATTAATGACTGGATGTCCGCTGAGTTGTGCCAAGACACTTGGGTAGCTATTCTCGGGTGTGGTTCCATAACCCGCGGTTAAACTGTCGCCAAAGGCTAAAATAATACTATTGGGAGCTAATGGAGTAAATTTTGTTGAGTTATTGCAGGCGCTGATCAAAATGCAGATTAGTATGCTAAGCACAATTTTGAGTGAAGAATGTATAATCATAGTCCAAGTTTTCATTAGTATTTTTTAAATGCTAAAATATAGCCACGGCAAAGTGCAGTGGCTATTAAAGCTTTAAAATATTTATTGTGTTTGGTATATTGCGTTAATCGCTTTGATTTGATAGTTAACCCGATCTGTTTTCAGATTGTTAATAATGCCATCATTGCCTTGAGTGAACTCTCTAATAGCATCATTTTTGATGTTATATCTAGGCCAATTGTTTTTTTTATCATAATTAGGGTTGCCAGTCTTGGCAAAAGAAGTCCAACTTTTGGTAAGTTGTTCTGAAATCGATTGATCTTCCTTATCGCCTGGTGTTGTTATAGGAAACCAGTATTTTGACCAAGTCGCATCTTGTTTCATTTCGACCAAGGCTTGATTAATGTAAACACATCGATTGGTATTAGATTCTAATTTTTGCGCTGGAAGCACCATGTCAAGGTCACCAAAAACATAGGGTAGCTCAAAGGTATGAGCAGCACCAATATGAGATGATCTAATCTTAGGTGTCAAATAGTTAAAATAATAAACGTAGCTAGGAGCGTATTTATTGGCATTATTTGCTAAAAGTTTAACGGCTCCCAGATACCAGCCATCAAACATAACTTCTGCGGATAATACACATTTTTCTGAAAATGTAGCGTAAAGTTTTTCGATTATTTTGGAGTCCTCTCCCATCTTTTTGATATAAGTATCGATTGGTGGTTGTCCTAACACAAAATAACTGGCATCCCATGAATTTACTCCAATCATGAACGGAACTTTATGTTGCTTACCAGCTGCAAATAGTGGAATTGGGTCCCCGACAATGATTTGACCATCTATAAATGATCCACCAAATTCACCGTCTTGAAACTCTTGTGGCGTGACTAGTAGCTTGTCAGCGGGAAGAGCTCTGAGTTCTTTAAGAGAAGTTACTCCTAATGTTTGCACGTATTTAGCATCCAAAGATTCTTCTGAGATCATGCCAAATTTTTCTTGAGTTTGATCGCGTAATGGTAGTTGTTGAGCGCTTTGTGCAATAGCTTTATGAAATAGACCTTTGGTCGCTGGTGAGGTCATTAACCAAGTCACGCTTCTACCACCCGCAGATTGTCCAAAAATTGTCACGTTATTTGGATCACCACCAAAGGCAGCGATATTGTCGCGAACCCATTTTAGGGAATAGATTTGATCCATGATGCCATAATTGCCAACTGGTTCACCATTGCTTTTTGCTTCTTTGGTGAGCTCTTTGGGTGCAAAAAATCCCAATTTGCCGATTCGATAATCTATCGTAACAACTATTACGCCTTCTTTTGTTAAGCCGACTGGTTGGTAGTATGGTTCAGAAGCAGAGCCTTCAATAAGACCTCCACCGTGGAACCAAACCATTACAGGAAGGTTCTTGCCTGTTTTTGGCGTGTACACATTGAGTTTCAAGCAATCTTCAGAGCCTGGTACTAGTTCGCTATTAAGTCCTTTGACCAACGGCTGAAGACAAGCTTGACCAAATTGACTGGCATCACGAACGCCTTCCCAATTTTTGGCTGATTGAGGAGGACGCCAACGTAGCTCACCAATCGGTGGTGCGGCATATGGAATATTTTTAAAAGCTAGCATTGTATTGGTTTCAATGCCTTGTAATTTGCCGTTTTTAATTTCTATAATTGGCCTTGATTCGCTGTATATATCAGCATTGGCATTGAAGACTAAAGAGACTATAAAAATCCCCAAAATCTTTACGTTATTATTCATTAGAGTCTCCTAGCTTGCGATGCCTGCGTGGTGTTTAAGCATTATTCGCATAAATAAAGTTCGCCAATTGGTAAGCTTCTGAGTTATTTTTATTAAAATCTCTAGATTAAAGATTTCTACGGGTAGGTTATTTACAATATTTTGATTTAAGCTAACCTTCGGTTGTTAGTTACGCGTAGTATTTTTATTGGCAAGGTTTAATTTTTTAATATCAATATTGTAACAGCTTAAAGATAATTTTTTTAATAAAATATATTTATGGAATAAATTAATCTTAGTTTAGCTTTGTTTTTGAATTCAAACAATTAACGGCGTCATAATAACCTATTGTGACACCTTTAATTGCTTAAGGAAAACTGGAGGTTATTTATAATTTACTCCATCATTTAAAAATGATGAAGTAAATCACATTCAATATATTTTAAAATTACAAATTACTGCTTGACTTGGCAAGTACTAGTTTCAATTTTATTATTGCTAGTTTGACAGACAACAGTTTTTTTAGAGTTTTCATCGTACATAGCCGCTTTATTTTTACCAGCCTTGAAATCTTTGCACTGTTTTGAAAGTTGCTGTATAGTATCTGAACTATTAATAACTTGCCCTCCGCATGTTATTTGTGCATTATTAAACGCATTAGTCGCATTAGGTGAAGCTGCAAAAGCTCCAGTGCAGCTGATTGTTAACGCAAGAAGTATTTTTTTCATATTAAATTCCTAAAAAATTAAAGATAAATTCTAATTATATAAAACCCATCCAAGCTAGGTTTAGATTTGTCTTGATCATCCAAGATAGATTTATAAGCTAATTATAGATAAATCTATAATTAGCCACAAATAAAATTAATTTGTTGAAAAACATCCAGTATGAATACTATTCACATATGCATAATCATTAGGGGCGCCATTAATCGTTGACCCATTAGTATGAGGACCAATTAATTTAGCAGGGTCTGCAAAACAGATCACAGGATTTCCATTTCCACCATTCGTAGATCCTACAGTTGTTAACAAATAGCCATTGATCCCAAGAGCACTAACAAAAGATGCCGCAGCACCAAATGCAGACATTGCAGGTAGAGTTGAGGTGACTGGTATCCATGGATAATTATTAATCATCTGAGTAACATTGTCATAAATACCTGGTTGACTTTCTATATGATTAAGATCATATAATGGTGCACCATTAATCGTAACCCCAGCATTAATAACATTTGGATTAGGGCTTATTCCGATTGTGAATCCGCGTACACCATAGTTATTAGCAGGATTAGTGGATGAGATGGCAATTCCATACGGTGCAATAAAGCCATCTGGCATAGTTGTCTGTACTGCAACTACATGCATTACCGAAGCATCATTTTGATTTGTCGAGTTAAAATCTGGGAAATTGTCATTAATCCAACCACTAACCAAACCGTTTAAACCAAGGCTACCAGAACCTCCCTGGTTGTAATCTAGAACCTGTCCTGCAGATACTGCTGTATAAGTACCAAATGTCGTGGACCAAATTCCAGACATATCGTAAGTCATTAAAGTTGTTGGACTATAGAAAGTAATTCCAGTACCTGAACTATAATCAGTCGTTGTCGTTAACATATTTGCCATATACTCAGGAAGATAAAATAATATGTTTTTATTATTATAATTACTTACATTTGTTGTTTGCCAATTACCACACATTAAATAGCTTTGTCCAGTTATACCTAAAGATGGTAAGTCACTTTGTGGTGTATATAAATACATACTCCACGGATTAATAACATTACCTGTGCTACCAACTGAGTTATAGTTACATGCTAGAGGGTTTATGTTATTTGTTACGGCACCAGTTAAAGCAGGAAGCTGCTGAGTTGTTGATTCATAATATGGTTGAATCGTATTACCGTTAAATACCGATTGATTTACCCAATCTCCATTTATATCAGCCAAGATTGATGGGCATGCGGCAGGGTTTGCTAATGCACTTTCAATCGTACCATTAGTGCCATATGACTCATTATATGAATTAATTGATTGAATACATGTTGCTACATTACGCAGACCACCATATTGGTAGTTTATAAAATTAAGCGATTCTAAATTAGTTTCTAATGCTGAGTAACTTCCAACCATAGATGTACTTGCATATGCATTCAGAGCAGCATATAAGTATGGCGTAGCAGAGTCTATATTCAGTGCTGACCCGACTAATTGAGAATAGTTAATTACTCCTCCAGATTCAGTCTGACCACTCTCATTTATGTATTGAATTTGTTGTGTGTCTGGATATACTTGGACACCAACTGGCGCATCTGTAACAATGTAAGAAATTGTATTTTGATAGGTTTGGTTAACCAAGGCAGCAAAAAATAGAGTTAAGCTTTTTTGGGCCGAATTGTAGGCAGCGTTTTTAGTCCCAAACATACCATTGGTTGATGCACTATAATATGTCCCAGGAACCCCCAAAACATCAGGCAAATATATAGTTCCCAATGTGGATTGATTGTAATTCAGATAATTAGTCAAATATAAAATATGATACGCGGCTTGTAGGGCATACATGCTTTGTAGGTAATACGAAACTATGGTGTTATTATAATCATCAAGCATTGGAATCAAATTTTTATTTGGATTAACATGTAATGCATTAGTCATATTAGTATTTAAAGCTTGACTAGCCGATGTTAGGAGATTTATATACGTAGTATTTAGGTTTTTAGATACACTTTCATAGCAGTCAGTACAACTACCAGTAGGGAATGATGTACCAGTTATATTTGTGAGTTGTTGATAATACTCTGTGGCGTTTGGACCACCCACGTATTTATTTAATAAGGTGTTTAATGCTTGCAAGTTAGGCTTTGATCCAGCTAGTTGATTTAATGTTTCGCTTGTTAATTGCCCGCTAGCATTATCATATAATCCAGCTTGCTCATAAGCTTGATAAAATAAACCAACTCGCCCTGATTCGTTAAAATATGCGATTGAATTAGAAAATTGCGTATAGTTGCCATTATATACATTATCGGCATTTTGATTTATTGCAGCCCAAATACTGTTATCAGTTAAGGCTAAAACAGTTTGAATATTATTTATTTCATTTTGTTGAGTAACCAATTGTCCCTCAAGAATATTAAATTCATTTGTTATACAAGCATTAGCACCATTAGCACCAGCTAACGTTAATGAGCCTCCAACTATATTGCTAATTATTCCAAGAGCTGTACCAGCTTCAGGAATTAGAGTCAGGAAATTAGATGCCGTTATAGAACCGAATCCATCACGAGTCATTACTGATCCACAACCGCTACTTTTATTACCCAACGTTAATGTAGCGTTTGTTACTGGTGTCGATTCTGCAAATTTAGATTGAATTCCAACATAGCTAATAGGGCCTTGTGGCGCTTGTTGCTGAGTTTGAGGTGGATTACTAGTGCCAGAACTACAGCCTGTAAACACAAAAGCCGTAAGCAGGAGGCTTAGCGGTAAAGTTATTTTAATTTTCATAATCATGATTTTCCTTTTCAATTAGTTATTTTCACGTAATTCCAATAATTGATATTGACTTATCTAGATACTTTGTTGCGAATTTGCAACATAGTCTCCACTGAAGCATACGTTTGCCAAATATAATATTTTAAATAAATCAGTTAAAATATTATATTAATGAAGTTAAATCAGGCTGTTATAGATTTTATGGTCTTCATCTTAAAGAATTGTACACTAGTGCTTACAACACGGGTTGTTGATTAATGAAATAATGATGAGGAAAAATGAAATAATGAGGTTTGTGAAACGAATGTTTAGTTTAGTTAATATGGTTATTAAATTTGGTTCATGCATTTATAGATAAAATCAATAAAAACCTGCTCATTTTTTGAAAGGTTTTTTGGGGTTACTAAATAGAATTCAAGCTTAAGTAATGCCCAATTAGGTAAAACAGGAACAACTAAACCTTTTTTCAAATCATTCTGAACTAATGATTCAATACAACCAAAAATAAAGTCAGCACTAAGCCCGATTTTATGCGAATGAAATGAACTATTTATGTTTAATCTATTCGCTGTTAAATCCAACAGGTATTCTTCATGTGTATTAATATTTTTTAATTTTATATAGTTTAAAGATAAATAATTATCATTAATGGGGCCAAATACGGAATGGTTTTTGAGATCGTTGATATTAGTAGGAATTCCATACTTAGATACATAATTAGTGTTACAATAAAATTTTACATATTCTTTCCTGATAAATCTATTCTCCAAATTTTTTCCATTTATGTGTCCAACAGATAATACGATATCAATATTTTTGGATGGCCAAGCTGTTATATTTGGTATGTAGTTGAGATTTAACTTAATGCCAGGGTATTGATTTAAAAAATCGTTTATATGTGGATTAATTAATTCGTATGCGATTGAATCTCCCAAGGCAACATTTAGAATACCATTAATATTTTGTTGACTGTCTATTTTCTTATAAATATTAAGTATGTTTTCTATAAATGAAGGGATATTTTTAGTTTGATTGTAAATATAGGTACCAAATTCCGTTGGTTCAAAATTTTTAGTATCTCTAATTATTAGCTTCTTGCCCAATTTAGATTCGAGATCTGAAATATGCCGACTTAAAGTTGGGGCACTTATATCTAATGTTTCGGCACACTTTTTAAAGCTGCGTAATTCATAAAGACTTACAAACAAAACTAAATTATCTAACATTTATATCCTTAAATTTAGAGAGGCTGAGTATATTTTTAATTTTACAAAAGTGGATCTAGTATTACAGCCTAGATTATAACAACTCAATTACAGAGCGTTAAATTATTTGTGAATTGTTAAACTTATAAGATGGAATTGTATCATTAATGAGTTGTTCAATAATGCTATTGTTATAAAAAATAAAGCCACCAGAAAATGGTGGCGATTAACGATGTTATTGAGTGACTTATTCGTCGGTTACACAACCTAAGCTGGCCGATTGAACATTTTTAATGAATTTGTATAAGGTTCCCTTCGTTACGCGGTAAGCTGGAGCAACCCATTTTGCACGGCGAGCCGCTAGTTCAGCATCGCTTAAGGCTACGTCAATGGTATTTTTTACTGCATCTAAAGTAATAATATCTCCATCTTCAACTAAAGCAATGTTACCACCAACTTGTGCCTCAGGTGTTACATGACCAATAATAAAGCCATGTGAACCACCAGAGAAGCGTCCATCGGTAATTAGAGCGACGTCTTTACCTAAGCCAGCACCAACAATTGCCGAGGTTGGTTTTAACATTTCTGGCATACCAGGGCCACCTTTAGGTCCTTGGTAACGAATTACAATTACGTCACCTTTTTGAATTTTCTTTTGTTCTAAAGCTTCAACCATTGCTTCTTCAGTGTCAAAACAACGTGCGGTACCTTTAAAATGCAAACCTTCTTTACCAGTTATTTTCGCAACCGAACCTTCAGTAGCTAAATTACCGTATAGAATTTGGATATGGCCATCGGCTTTGATCGGGTTTTCCAACGGGTGTAATAATTCTTGATCAGCTGGTAGCGCAGGTAAAGTTGCCAAATTTTCAGCAAGTGTTTTACCAGTAACAGTCATACAATCACCATGTAACATATTTTTTTCTAATAGATATTTCATTACCGCAGGTGTACCACCTAAAGCATGCAAATCATCCATGACATATTTGCCGCTTGGTTTGAAATCGGCTAACATTGGTGTTTTATCACTAATTTTTTGTATATCAAGTATGGTGAAGTCAATATTTGCTGTACGTGCCATAGCGATTAAATGTAATACAGCATTAGTTGAGCCACCTAGTGCGGTTACCAGAGTAAACGCATTTTCAAATGATTTTTTGGTCATAATATCACTTGGTTTAATATCTTTAGCCAATAAATTTTTTAGGGCTTCACCAGCATGGTAGCATTCGGCTAATTTAGCTGGGTGAGTTGCAGAAATTGATGAGCTATAAGGTAAAGACATACCAAGCGCTTCGATTGCGCAAGCCATTGTGTTAGCGGTGTACATTCCGCCACAAGCACCAGCACCAGGGCAAGCGTTACGTACAATTCCTTGACGTTCTTCTTCAGTAATATTACCCGATAAATATTCGCCATAGGCTTGGAATGCTGAAACGATATCTAACATTTTACCGTGATATTCACCAGCTTTAATTGTTCCACCATAAATCATGATGCTTGGACGGTTTAAACGCGACATTGCCATTACGCAACCTGGCATATTTTTATCACAACCAGGTAGCGCGATTAAACCATCGTACCACTGCGCGCTCATAATTGTTTCAATAGAATCTGCAATAACTTCACGTGACTGTAATGAATAGCGCATGCCTTTAGTACCCATCGAGATACCATCGCTAACTCCAACGGTATTAAAGCGCATGCCAATTAATCCTGCAGCAACCACACCTTTTTTTACTTCTTCAGCTAAAGTTAATAAGTGCATATTACATGGATTACCTTCATACCATACGCTACCAATTCCAACTTGTGCTTTTGGCATATCGCTTTCAACCAACCCAGTTGCGTAAAGCATAGCTTGTGATGCACCTTGAGAAATATCTTGAGTAATTTTACCGCTGTATTTATTTAATTTAGTCATTTATGTTTCCTATTTAAGTGATTATTTTAATTAGTTATCAAAACCGTTATAAGCTTCGGCGAAGGCTTCAATTGAAGCTTGAATAATATCGGGTGAAGTACCGCTACCAATTGAATTACTGCTATCTTTTTGGAGTTTCATTTCTACATACACATTGGCATCAGTTCCTTGCCCACGAATTTCAACTTTATACTCAGTTAATTTAAAGCGTAGAGTGTCTCGACAAGCGTGAGTTAACGATTGAATTACCGCATCAACTGGACCTGTTCCTTGAGCTTCACCAGTGTATTCTTGCCCAGAGATATTAACCGTAACTCGTGCATTGGCTTTTTGATCTTTGGCTGTATCAACAAAGAAATCAATAACTGTAAAAACTTCTTCACGGCGATGTTTTGGTGACTCTAATACGCTTTGGATGCTATCTTGGAAATCAGATACCGTAATTACTTTACCTTTTTGGATCATTTTTTTCAATGACACTTGGATTTTCTCTAAGTAATCATCGGCATAATTTGCTGCCAATAAGTTTTGTAATTCCCGTGCAATATCCGCTTTAGTTGGTTCAGTAGCAAATAGTGTATCGCTTTTCTCAACGAAAACCATGCTTTTGCCATCAAAAAATCCGTTTTGATAGAGGTTGTTAAATTCGGCAATTTGTGGATAAATAGTTGGTGGTTTGATCGCAGCTCTGAGCACTACTTGTGGGTCTTTAAGCCCGTCACCAGTTAAAATACAAAGCACTTTTTTATGTGCATCAATTTTACCTTGATCAATGAGTTTTTGCAGTCCAGCAACCGTTGCTGCAGCTGAACTTTCAGCAAAGATACCTTCTTCTTTAGCCATACGATGTTGTGCAGCCAAAATTTCATTGTCGGTAACTGCAACTGCATAACCATTGGTGCTATTAATTGCTTCGAGTGCTTTGAGGCCATCAATTGGATTAGCTACTGCAATTGCTGAGGCTAGGGTGTTGATGCTTGGTAAAATTTGGATATCATTACGTTTTTCGTTAAAGCTATTCACCACCGCTTGCGCACCTGTGGCTTGTACACCAATAATTCGAGGTAGACGATCAATTAAACCTAAACGATAATAATCCATGAAACCTTTATAGTAACCACCAATATTGGTTCCACAGCCAATTGGCACCACTAAATAATCAGGCACTTGGAACAGCATTTGATCAATTACTTCAAATGCGGCAGTTTTGGCACCTTCTAGTCGGAAAGCATAATCTCCAGCTAAATAAAAGCCCATTTCGACTGCTATCTTATAAGCTAAATCTGCTGCATCATTATAAGTTCCTTTAACTTGGACAATATGTCCACCAAAAGCTAGAACTTGAGATAACTTTCCAGGTGGCACACCTTCAGGAACTAAAATAAAGCATGGAATTCCAGCTGCTGCAGCATAACATGCGCAAGATGCCGCCATATTTCCAGTTGAGGCAAGAATAATTGCTTTAGCACCTTTTTCGCGTGCTACAGAAATTTCTACTGCCGTACCACGATCTTTAAACGATCCAGTTGGGTTTTTGCCTTCAACTTTCAGAAATAGCTCAACTCCCATATTACGGCCAAGCTTACGACTTTTAATCAGTGGAGTTGCACTTTCACGTAGAGTGATGAACTGGGCTTGTTGCGTAATCGGTAATAGCGGTAAATACTTAAGTAGATTAGGCGGTGACTGGCGGAAATAGTCCAGATTCATTTTGCCTTTGATGCTGTCTAAATCCATCACTACTTCCCATGGTGTAGTTTCACCAGTGAAAACTAGATTGCTTGGATTTACAGTTTCTTTGGTTACAAAGTCACGAAGATAATACATATTTGGTCTCGATATTTAGTAAATGAAATTAATTTAACCAAATATTATAGCATAGGGTGGAGTAATATGGCTTTGTGAAACGATCGTAATTTTATGTACGCGTTATGTAAAAAATATCGTGGCAAATTAATTGTTCTTCTTAATGACATTAAACGTATGCCGATGATTATTTCAAAGTTAATCAATGTTAAGGACAATTAAATTGTGAAGCGATTTTAATTTGTTATAAAGACTTTTCTTAAGAAATATTTAATTCCACAGATAAGCACGATAACATTTATAGTTTAGATAAAGCGTTAACTACGTGAGAGTAAGCACTATTTAAAAGTGGTTTACCATGTGCGCTTAATAAATGATAGAAATTAAGATTTTTTAAAGTTAATAGTTCAGATTTATCAACTTGAGTTGCTTGTAACCATATTTCATTGATATTGGCATACCCAAAAAAATCATGTTTTTCATAAATTTTTGCAGTGGAATCGTTAAAAAATTCATCTGCTGCCAGCCAATTTTTAATGCTATCACAAGTTACCAATATTCCATTATTTTGTTTGATATGTAAAATTGCTTCTGGGAGTTTGGATGAGTTAAATGTAATTATCTCACAATTAGGAAATGGCATCAAACTATTTGGAGTTAAAATATAATCAGCCTTTCTATTGTTAGCATGCTCCATATTTGGTAAAGCCCATAGTTTTGCATGGTAATTCTCAAGGTAAAATGCATCATCACGTCCGTGAAAACTACCTATTTTAATAACATTTTCAATTTTACCCAGAGAGGTTAATTCCATTAAACCACTTTCTGTTAACCTTACCGTATTAATTAGGGACAGTTTATCCTTGTTTCTGATAATTATCATATTGCGACTATGTTGTAAAGTTACGCCATCATGCTCAGTAATATTTGCACCTGTAACTAGGAATATATTTGGAAAAACTTCTTCTATTTTTGAATGTGGATATGCAGGAGAGTGTTGCGACATGCTATAGTTAACGCAAAAATAAACCTTGTATAGCCTTAGCAATAGCTAAGCTTAAATTATTTTCTCTATTCGTATCTTTACGAATAACTATTTTTAGATTAGCCCAAATGTGCTCAATAGGATTCAAG
>JACCDT010390730.1_pt1 | contig 38498 bp, 40 predicted proteins | sample 7446291 | NCBI WGS metagenome assembly JACCDT01 (sample SAMN15323446, study PRJNA562643) | freshwater metagenome | isolation source: river surface water | place: USA:Blue River Watershed | collected 2017-08-17
CCAGCACCGGAATCACGGCGATCAGCAGGTAGGCGGTGATCAGCCAGGTCCAGGCAAACATCGGCATCTTCATCAGCGTCATGCCAGGGGCGCGCATGTTGAGGATGGTCACGATGATGTTGATCGAGCCCATGATCGACGAGGCACCCAGGATGTGCATGGCAAAAATGCCCGCGTCCATCGAGGGACCCATCTGCAGGGTCAGCGGTGCGTACAGCGTCCAGCCAGCAGCCGGGGCACCCCCGGGCATGAAGAACGAGAACACCAGCATGATGGCCGCCGGAATCATCAGCCAGAAGCTGAAGTTGTTCATGCGGGCAAAGGCCATGTCAGAGGCGCCGATTTGCAGCGGCAGCATCCAGTTCGCAAAGCCCACAAAGGCCGGCATGATGGCGCCGAACACCATGATCAGGCCGTGCATGGTGGTGAACTGGTTGAACAGCTCGGGGTTGACGATCTGCAGGCCGGGCATGAACAGCTCGGCGCGGATCATCATGGCGCAGAAACCACCCACCAGCAGCATGGCAAAACTGAACAAGAGGTACAGCGTGCCGATGTCTTTGTGGTTGGTGGCAAACACCCAGCGGCGCCAGCCGGTCGGTGCATGCCCGTGATCGTCATGGGCGTGGTCGTGATGGTCGAGAACAGCACTCATCTTGATTTCCTTGTGTCTTGATTGGCGCCTGGGCGATTACTTGCGGGCCGCGACGATGTCGGCGGGCTGCACGATCTGACCGGTCTTGTTGGACCAGTTGTTCTTGGTGTAGGTGACCACCGCGGCAATGTCGGTGTCCGACAGCTGCTTCCAGGCCGGCATCGCACCAGCGGCCGCGCCGTTGAGCATGATGGCGATCTGCTTGGACTTGTCGTCGCTCAGCACAATGGCCGAACCATCCAGCGGCTTGATCGGGCCGGCGCCCTTGCCGTTGGCCTGGTGGCAGGCCGCGCAGTTGGCCGCGTAGACCTTCTCACCACGCTTGGCCAGGTCGGCCAGTTCCCACACCTTGCTCGGGTCGTCCTGCTTGGCGGCGAGCTTCTTCTTCTCGGCCTCAACCCACTTGCTGTAATCCTCGGCCGACAGCACCTTCACATGGATGGGCATGTAGGCGTGCTCCTTGCCGCACAGCTCCACGCACTGACCGTAAAAATCGCCGGTCTGGTCGGCGCGGAACCAGTTGTCGCGCACAAAGCCGGGGATGGCGTCTTGCTTGACGCCAAAGGCCGGCACCATCCAGGCGTGGATCACGTCGTTGGCGGTGGTGATGATGCGGACCTTTTTGCCGACCGGCACCACCAGGGGGTTGTCCACCTTCAGCAGGTAGTTGTCGCCCGAGGGCTTGCCCGAGTCGGACATGGCGCGGTGCGAGGTGTCGAGGGTGGAGATGAAACCAATGCCCTCGCCTTCGCCCTTGAGGTAGTCGTAGCCCCACTTCCACTGGTAGCCGGTGATCTTGATGGTCAGGTCGGCGTTGGTGGTGTCCTTTTGCGCGACCAGCACCTTGGTGGCCGGCAGGGCCATGGCGATCACGATGATGAAGGGCACCACCGTCCAGGCAATCTCCACCGACACCGAGTCGGTGAAGCTGGCGGGCTTGTGGCCCTGCGACTTGCGGTGCTTCCAGATCGAATAGAACATGACGCCGAACACGGCCACGAAGATCACCGAGCAGATGATCAACATCATCCAGTGCAGGTCGTGCTGTGCTTCGGCAATCTTGCTGACGGCCGGGCCCAGGTTGAGTTGGTTGACACCCGGGCCACCCGGCAGGTCATTGACCGCCGCCTGGGCTGCTGAAGCCGCGATCACCCCGGTGAAGATGCCCGCGCGGGACAGCAGCGAAGCCAGTTGATTCACATTCATGTTCATGGTTCTTGCTTAATTCAAAACTCGTTGACAACCCACTCATGCATCCATCACCAGGTAACGGAGGCCATCACCTCTGGCGCAAGGCCTGGCGGATCTCTCCGGCCAGTGCCGCACGTTGCTCCGGCCGGACAAACCGGCCGATCTCGATGCGCCGTCCACGCCCCGACAGTTCGATCAGACTTTGCTCGTCGGCGCTGGGCTCGATGCGGACCCAGGGACCGTCAAACTCGACACGCTGACAGCGGCCGGCGGTCTCTCTCTCGACCACCAGGCGATTGCCATGCAGGGAGATCAACTCACCGTCGGTGGCGTGCCGGGCGTACACCAGGAACGCCAAACCCACCACCAGCAATTCCAGACCGGCAAATCCCAGGACAAAGACAGCTCCCTGAAACCAGAAGAACAATCCAATCCCCAGCGACACCGTGCACAGCAAGCCGTAGGCGACGCCCAGTTGCGCCGGGGTGACCGAGCAGTTGCGCTTGAGCCGCCAGTGGATGCTGGGGCCCGAGACCTGTGCGAACTGGTATGCAGATTCCGACACGTCTGAACTTCCAATCGTTGCCACCGGGCCAAGCCCGGCGGGCGCAGAAAATCGAGCAGGATTTTACCCCAGAAGTGTGCGGACTTTGATCTTTCTCAAAGCTGACGATCAGCGCCCATCCGATTCGCTGCGCTGGCCGCGCAGGATTTGACGCATGTCATGCAAATCGATGGCGCTCTGTGCCTGCACACGGACTCTGGGCACGGGTTTCAAGGCGTGACCGTAAATGATTTCAAAGTCCAAGCGCAAAACGGGGCGATCCGGGGCCCCATCCTCCGGGCGATCGGCGCCCTCGGCCAGGGCCTGCAGCAAGCGGGCCTGAAAGGCGCGGCCGCGCAGGCCGGCAAAGCGCTCGCGGTGCAGATTGCGGCCCAGACCGCGCAACTCCTGCAAGAGCCGCTCGGGGCTGGCAAAGCTGAGCGTGATGCGCTCCATGTCCATCACCGGTTCGGCAAAACCGGCGTGCACCAGCATGTCGCCCCAATCGTGCATGTCGGTGTAGGCGTGCGAGGGCTCGCCCCAGCCCAGGGCCTGGTAGATGGGGCGCAGCTGGCGCACCGTGTCGGGCCCGAGCGCGCTGAACATCACAAAGCCGTCGACCGCCAGCGCGGCGTGCCAGGCGGCCATGAGGGTCTGGGGTTGTGCGCTCAGGTGCAGGCCCATATTGGCCCAGACCATTTGCACCGACCCCGCCGCGGGCAGGCCCAGGTGCTCGGGCGCCGGGCGCTGGCGCCAGCGTGCGGGCTGCCACCAGGCCGGCTGCGCCGCCTGCTGCAGGGCCTGCACGGCTGCCGGGTGCTCGGTGACCAGCCAGCAGGGCTGCTGGGCGTAGCGCGCGCGCAGCGCCTGGTGCGCCTGCCAGCCCCCCGCCACCGGCTCCCAGTGGGCCCAGGCCTGGGGTTGCAGGCGGATGATGTCCAGGCGCTCCAGCATGCGCCGCGCCACCTCTTCGTGCAACCAGGCAGAGGGGCCTTCGGGCCCCGCAGAGCCCAGCGCCAGCAGGCGCCGCGTGCGCGCGGCCGCCAGGGGGTCGAGACTGGGATGGGCTTGGTCGTTGTGCATGGGCCGTGCGGAAATTCAACACCACGAAAAAAAGATGGCGACCTACATTGTCTCGCATGCGCCCAAGCCACTGCCCCAGCCCTGCCCAGCGCGCCGCCGAAGAACTGGCGCGCTGGGCGGGCCATGCACGGGCCTGGCTCGATCAGCGCTGGCCCAGCCAGTGCGTGTTGTGCCGGGCCTGGCCCACCCCGCCGGTCTGCGAGCCCTGCATGGCGTTGCTGGCCGCCCCCGTGCCGCGTTGCCCGGGCTGCGCCCTGGCCTTGCCGCCCGGACAGGCCTGCCGGCATTGCCAGCGCCACCCCAGCTGCTTGCACCAATGCCTGGCCACGCTCGACTATGTCTGGCCCTGGACCGAGCTGGTGGCGCGCTGGAAGTTTCGCCAGCAACCGATGTGGGGCCGCTGGTTCGGCCAGCTCATGCGCGCCGACGACGCGCTGGCCGAGGCCCTGGACGAGGCCGACTGGGTGCTGCCCATGCCCAGCCCCAGGCAGCGGCTGGGCGAGCGCGGCTATGCCCCAGCCTGGCAGTTGGTGCAGGCGCTGTGCCCGGGCGCGCTGGCGCGCAAGCGCGTGCGCCAGGGCCTGCTGCACCTGGGCGCGGGCGCGCCCCAGCACCAGCTCTCGCGCAGCGAGCGCCTGCTCAATTTGCAGCACCGGCTGCTGCCCGACCCGCTGTGGGCGGCGCAGCTGCGCGAGCGGCAGGTGCTGCTGATCGACGACGTCATGACCACCGGCGCCAGCCTGGAGGCGGCGGCCGCGCCCCTGCTGGCGGCCGGGGCGCGCAGCGTCAGCGCGGCGGTGCTGGCGCGCACCCCGGACCCACGCGCCCACCCCTGGCCCGACAGATCCCTGCCGGCTTTGCGACAATCGGCAGATGCTGCGCATCGTCCTGGTTGAACCCGAAATCCCGCCCAACACCGGCAACATCATCCGCCTGGCGGCCAACACCGGCTGCGCCCTGCACCTGATCGAGCCACTGGGTTTTTCGATGGAGGACCGGCTGATGCGCCGCGCGGGCCTGGACTACCACGAGTACGCCAGCGTGCGCCGGCACGCCAGCTGGGACGCCTTTGTGGCCGCCGAGCAGCCCGATCCGGCGCGCATGTGGGCGCTCACCACCCGTGGCTCGGTGCCGCATGTGCAGGTGCGCTTTGCCGCCGGCGACTGGCTGGTGTTTGGCGCCGAAAGCAAAGGGCTGGCGCCCGAGCTGCGCGAGCGCTTTGCGCCGGGCCAGCGCATCCGCCTGCCCATGCGGCCCGACCAGCGCAGCCTCAATCTCTCGAATGCGGTGGCGGTGACGGTGTTCGAGGCCTGGCGCCAGCTGGGCTTTGAGGGCGCGGCGCCGCTCTGAGGCGGGTCTGGCGGGCGCGCTTACTCGTACAGGCGCGCCAGCGATTCGGCCACGCACACCGGGCGCTCGCCGCCCTCGCGCTCGATGGTCACCAGCCACTGCAGCTGAACGCCGCCCTCCACCGGCTCGGCCTGCTGCAGCGTCAGATGCGCGCGCAGGCGCGAGCCCACCGGCACCGGCGCCGGAAAGCGCACCTTGTTGAGGCCGTAGTTCACGCCCATGCGCACCGAGCGCACATGCAGGGCCATGTCAAAGAACTTGGAGAGCAGCGACAGGGTCAGAAAACCGTGCGCGATCGGCGCGCCAAACGGTCCCTGGCGGGCCCGCTCGGGATCGCAGTGGATCCACTGCAGATCGTGCGTGGCGTGCGCGAACTGGTCGATCTGTTCCTGCGTGATGGTCAGCCAGTCGGTGGTGGCCACATGCTGGCCTACCAGGGCGGTGAGCTGGTCGAGTCGGTCAAAGATGTTCATGCCGGCACTCTAGGCGCAGGGCCAGCGCCTGGGCTGTCGGGCAGGCGACAGGGCCTCAGTGCAGGCCGTCCCAGAGCAGCTTGCTGCCCGTGAGGGCCATGCCACCCAGCACGATGCGGTAGAACCACTGCGCGCTGATGCGCTGGGCGACCCGCACCCCGGCCCACACCCCCAGCGGCGCCATGGGCAAGAGCGCCAGGCTGGTGGCCGCGTTGCGCCAGTCCAGCAGGCCCAGCCACCCATAGGGCACCCATTTGGCCAGGTTCACATAGAAAAACAGATAGGCCAGGGTGCCGGTGTAGACCATGGGCGGGTGGCGCAGCGCGATGGCATAGGCGTTCATTGGCGGCCCGCCCGCGTGCGCGATGAAGCTGGTAAAGCCCGAGCAGGTGATCAAGGCCTTGCTGAGCCAGCCCGGCGCCACATGGTCAGGGCGCGGCGGGAACAGCAGGCGCTGGGCCAGAAACAGCAGGGTGAACGCGCCGACGATGGCCGCCACCACCTTGGGGTCGAGCAGGCCAAACAGCACCGTGCCAATCAGGGTACCCAGCAAGGCCCAGGGCAGCATGAAGCGCAGCCACTGGCGGTCAACATGCTGGCGGAAGGCGGCCAGGCCCATGAGGTCCATCACCAGCAGCAGCGGCAGCATGATGGCCGCGGCCTGCGGCACCGGCACCGACAGCGCCATGATGGGCACCACCAGCGAGCCAAAGCCCGAACCAAAACCGCTCTTGGAGACCCCCATCAAAAAAACCGCCGGCAGGGCGACCGCGTAAAACCAGGGGTCGGTGATGATGGGGAACATGGGTCGATGATAGCGGGGCCGATGGCCGCCCGCCCTGCAGCGGGCGAGCGCGCCCTCAGGGGGCGGCAAAGCGGTACAGGCGCTGCGGGTTGTCCACCAGCAAGGCCTGGCGCTCGGCCGCCGCAGGCGCGATCTCGGCCAAGGCCTCGACCAGCGCGGCATCGTCGGGGATGTGGGTGTGGTTGGGATGGGGCCAGTCGGTGCCCCAGACACATCGCTCGCCATGCGCCCGCCACAGCTGCTGCGCCAGCCGCACCCCTTGCGCATAGCGGCGCTCGGGCTCGGCGTGCGCGTCGATGCGGTCGATGCCGCTGAGCTTGACCCACAGGCCCGGCGCGTCCAACAGGCGCAGCAAGGCCTGGAAGTCCGCGTGATCGGGGCCCAGGCGGGCGTCCACCCGGCCCATGTGATCGATCACCACCGGCACCGGGCTCTGGCGCAGCCAGGGGCCCAGGGTGGGCAGGAGCGCCGACGCCATGTGCACCTGCAGGTGCAGGCCGTGCGCGGCCAGGCGCGGGGTCAGGGCCAGCACCTCGCGCACATCGGCCCCCTCGCCCAGGTGCTGCATGAAGTTAAAACGCACCCCCCGCACGCCCGCATCGGCCAGGCGTGCCAGCTCGGCATCGGGCACATCGGTGGGCACCAGCACCACCCCCAGGTAGCGGCCCTCGCCTGCCGCCACCGCATCGAGCACCACCCGGTGGTCGTAGCCATGGGTGAGCGACTGCACGATCACGCAGCGCCCAATGCCCAGTTGGCGGTGCAGCGCAAACAGGGTCTCGCGCGGGGCCGCCACCGGCGTCATCTGGCGCTTGGGGTTGTAGGGGTAGCGCTCGGGCGGGCCAAACACATGCACATGCGCGTCGCAGGCCAGCGCGGGCAGCGCCAAGCGCGGCGTGCGCACCTGCGCCAGGTAGGTTCGCACCGGGGTCTGGGGGTCGGGGGTGTTCATGCGGGCTCAGGGGCTGGGCGCTTGCCGCGCCCACATGGTGCGGCGGGTGTTGCAAAAGGTCGGGCGCACCCGGCCACTCCAGTCGGTGTGGCGCACCGCCAGCCAGGGCGCGGAGTGGGTGACCTCGGCGGCCATCAGCTCGTAGCAGGCCACATGGCGCGGCAGGCCGCTCGGACCGTCCTGGCGCACCAGGCGGCGCGCGCGCACGCAGCCGGGCACCCGCGCCAGACCGGGCAGGTGCTCCTGCTCGTACCAGGCATGGAAATCCTCGGCGGCGCCCGGGATGACGTCGGTCTCGACGGTGTACAGAAACGGCGTCTGGCCCTCGGCGGGGGCCCCGTCCGGGCCCAGGATCTCGGTGCCCGGACGCAAGGGCTCCCACATTGCCCCGGGCGGCGCCACGGGGCAGGCGGCCACAGGGCCCGGCCAGAGTTGGCGCCAGCCGCGCACATCGCCCTCATGGGCGCGCCAGACCTGCAGGCCCGTTGGCCAGGGGCTTGGCCAGGGCCGCTCGGTATCGCACAGAAACAGCATGGCCTTGCCCTCAGTGGCCAATGCCCAGCGCCACCAGAAAGCGCGAGACCATGTTGTAGGCCGCCACCGTGGCCACCAGCTCGACCAGCTCGGCGGAGCTGTGGCGCTGGCCCAGGCGGTCCATCAGCTCATCGGGCACCTGCACGTCGCGCGTCATGTGGTCGGTCAGCGCCAGCACCTCGCGCTCGCGCGGGCCAAACAGCTCGGCCACCTGCGGCTGGCGCACCGCCTCGATCTGCGCGTCGCTCAAACCGGCTTGTTGGGCGTGGGGCACATGCGCATCAAACTCGTAGCCGGCGCGGTTGAGCACCGCCACGCGCAGGATGATGAGTTCGCGCAGATCGGCCGGCACGCTGGTGCGGTTGCGCACCGCGGTGAGCATCGCCTCCCAACCGTTGGCAATCGGCACGCTGTTGAGCAGCACCTGGTAGAGCGGCGAGATGCGGCCGCGCTCGGCGGTGATGCGCGCCTCGATGGCCTGTAGCTCGGGCCGCGTGCCGGGCACCACCAGGGGCACGCGCAGGCGCGGGTGGTCGTCGTGCGCGCTCATGGGTTGAGGCGGATGTTGCGGGCCTTGATCAGCGCGGCCCATTTGTCGGTATCGGACTTGAGCAGCGCGGCCAGCTCCTCGGGGCTGCTGGGCTTGGGCTCGGCACCCGACTGCAGCAGGCGGCTGGCCACGGCCGGGTCGGCCAGCACCTTGCGCGTGGCGGCGTTGAGCGCGTCCACGACCGGGCGCGGGGTGCGTGCCGACACAAAAAAGGCGTACCAGTTGTTGGTGTCCACGGCCGGAAAGCCCATCTCCTGGAAGGTGCGCACCTCGGGCAGACCCGGGTGACGGGTGCGCGAGGCCATGCCCAAGGCCTTGAGCTTGCCGCCCTTGATCTGGGCCATCACGGCGGGCACATCGGCAAACACACCGGCCACCTGGCCGCCCAGCAAATTCGTCAGGGCCGGGGCCATGCCGTTGAAGGGCACGTGCAGCAAATCGAGCTTGGTCGCGTCCTGCAACTGCAACATCGCCAGGTGCGGGATGCTGCCGGTGCCCGAGGAGGCAATCGGCACCGGGGCGTTGGCGGCGCGGGCGCGCTGCACAAAGTCGGCCGCATCGGTGGCCGGGTTCTGCAAGCTGGTGACAAAGACCTCGACGTTGTTGACCACCAGCGAGACCGGCGCAAAGTCGCGCGCCATGTCGTAGGGCAGCTTCTCGTACAGGGACTGGTTGATCGCGGCGGCGCCCACGCTGGTGATCCAGATGGCGCTGCCGTCGGGCTCGCCCTTGAGGGTTTCGACCGCGCCGATGGCGCCGTTGGCCCCGGGCTTGTTGTCCACGATCACCGGCCGGCCCAACTCGCGGGTGAGCGGCTCGACCAGGGTGCGCGCCACAAAGTCCACCGGGCCACCGGGCGCAAAGGCCACGATCAGGCGGATCGGCCGGGTGTTGGCCGGGGCCTGCGCCCAGGCGGCGCTGCCCAGGCTGGCGGCCAGCGCGCCAGCGCCGGTGCGTTGCAGCCACTGCCGCCGCGAAAGGTCTTGGGTCATGGAAGCTCTCCTCTTGAAATGAATGGGATCGGTGTCAGCCGCAGCGCACCGTCATGCCGCCGTCGACCACCAGCTCGGTGCCGGTGATGAAGCGGGCCTCGTCGCTGGCCAGGAACAGGGCTGCGCTCGCGCTGTCGCGGCCATCGCCCATGAAGCCCAGGGGGATGCGCGCCAGGCGCTGGGCCAGCAAGGCCTGCACATCGCCCCCGGCGCGCTGGCCGGCCAGGCGCGACTCGACCATGGGGGTGTGCAATTGGCCGGGCACGACGGTGTTCACACGGATGTGGTCGGCCGCGTGCTGGATCGCCATCACCTTGCCCATCTGGATCACGCCGGCCTTGGCCGCGGCATAGGCCACCTGGGCGCTGCCGGTCCAGCGCAGACCCGAGGTGGAGGCCATGTTGACGATGGCGCCACCGCCGCGCGCCTTCAGGTGCGGCAGCGCATGCTTGCAGGTCAGGAACACGCTCTTGAGGTTGAAGTCGATCTGCGCGTCCCACACCGCTTCGCTCATCTCGAGCGGCCCGCCGGCGGCCGAGCCGCCCACGTTGTTGATCAGGATGTCAAGGCCGCCAAGCGTGTCCACGCAGGCCTGCACCATGCGCGCCACGCTGGCGCTGTCGGTCACGTCGCAGGCATAGGGGTGCAGGGCCGCCGCATGCTCGCCGGCCAGGGCCAGGGTTTGCGCAATCCGCTCGGGATCGCGATCGACCGCCCAGACCTGGGCGCCCTCTTGCGCCAGGCGCACCGCCATGGCCCGGCCATTGCCCCAGCCCGGGCCCACACAGCCGGCCCCCGTGACGATGGCCACCTTTTGTTCAAACCGCCGCATCGCGCCTCCAAGTGCTTGCATGGCGCTCAGTCTGGGGGAGCCAGACGGCCAAGTAAAGGGCATGTTGGCTATAACAGCTATAGAATTTTCGAATCCCTCAGGAGCCCCCATGGACCTGCGACAGCTCGAATCCTTTGCCCAGGTGGCCGAGACCGGCAGCATCAGCCGCGCCGCCACCGCCTTGCACCTGAGCCAGCCGAGCATCAGCCGGCAGCTGGCCTTGCTCGAGGCCGATCTGGGGCAGCGCCTGCTGGAGCGGCACGGCCGCGGTGTGCGCCTGACAGCGGCAGGTCAGGCCTTGCTGCAGCATGCGCGCGCCATGCTCGAGAGTGCGCGCCAGGCGCGCGCGCAATTGCTCGACATGCGCGAGGAGCCCAGCGGGCGTGTGGTGGTGGGGCTGCCGCACCGCGTGGCCAGCGGGCTGTGCCGGCCCCTGGTCGAGCGCTTTCGCGCCGAGTTGCCGCGCGCCATGATCAGCGTGAGCGAGGGCCTGAGCCTGTCCTTGCGCGAGGACTTGCTGCAAGGGCGCATCGACCTGGCGCTGCTGTTTGACCCGGCCCCCACCCCGCTGATCGTGTGCGAGCCGCTGATGCGCGAGCGCCTGATCCTGGTGGCGCCACCGGGCACCGCGCTCAAGCCGCGCGTGGGCCTGGCCGAGCTGGCGCAGTGGCCGATGATCCTGCCCGCCGCGCCCAACCCGATCCGCAGCCTGGTCGACGCGGTGCTGGTGCCCCGGCGCATTGGCCTGCACATCGTGGCCGAGGTGGGGGCGGTGCACAGCGCCATCGCGCTGGTCGAGCATGGGGTGGGCTGCTCGATCCTGCCGCAAAGCGCGCTGCTGATGGCGCGGCACGCGCCGTCGCTTTGCACCGCACCGATCGGTCCGCCCGCCTTGTGGAACCAGCTGGTGCTGGCCATGCCGGCGGCGCGGCCCCTGACCCGGCTGCAACAGGCCACGGCGGGCTTGCTGCGCCAGATGGACTTTCGCACCGGCGCCTGACAGCGCGCGGCCCAGGCGGGCCACACGCCCAGGCCCGTCAGACGCGCTCGAGGATCAGGGCAATGCCCTGGCCCACGCCGATGCACATGGTGCACAGGGCGTAGCGGCCGCCGGTGGCGTGCAGGCGGTTGATGGCGGTGGTCGCCAGGCGCGCGCCCGAGGCGCCCAGGGGGTGGCCCAGGGCAATCGCGCCGCCCCAGGCGTTGACGCGCTCGTCGTCGTCCTGCAGGCCCAGCATGCGCAGCACCGCCAGGCCCTGCGCGGCAAAGGCCTCGTTGAGCTCGATCACATCCAGCTGGGCCAGCGTCAGGCCGGTCTGGGCCAGCACCTTTTGCGTGGCCGGCGCCGGGCCGATGCCCATGACGCGCGGGGCCACACCGGCCGTGGCCATGCCCACCACACGGGCCTTGGGGGTCAGGCCGTATCTGGCGGCTTCGGCTTCGCCGGCCAGCAGCAGGGCGCAGGCGCCGTCGTTCACACCCGAGGCATTGCCCGCGGTCACCGTGCCGTCGGGGCGCACCACGCCCTTGAGCTTGGCCAGCGCCTCAAGGCTGGTCTCGCGCGGGTGCTCGTCCTTGTCCACCACCAGGGCATCGCCCTTTTTTTGCGGGATGGTGACGGCGCAGATCTCGCGGGCCAGGTGGCCGGCCTTCTGCGCGGCCACGGCCTTCATCTGGCTGGCCAGGGCCATGCGGTCTTGCGCCTCGCGCTCGATCTGATAATCGGTGGCCACGTTCTCGGCCGTCTCGGGCATGGAATCCACGCCGTACTTTTCCTTCATCAGCTTGTTGATGAAGCGCCAGCCGATGGTGGTGTCGTAGACCGCGTTGGCGCGCGAGAAGGCGCTCTCGGCCTTGGGCATCACAAAGGGCGCACGGCTCATGCTCTCGACCCCGCCGGCGATCATCAGGCCGGCCTCGCCCGACTTGATGGCGCGCGCGGCGGTGCCCACGGCGTCCAGGCCCGAGCCACACAGGCGGTTGATGGTGGCGCCGGGCACGTCGATCGGCAGGCCGGCCAGCAGGCTGCTCATGTGGGCGACGTTGCGGTTGTCTTCGCCGGCCTGGTTGGCGCAGCCGTACAGCACGTCGGTCACGGCCGCCCAGTCCACCTGGGGATTGCGCGCCATCAGCGCCTTCAGGGGCACGGCCCCCAGGTCATCGGTACGAACGCTCGAGAGCGCGCCGCCGTAGCGGCCGAAAGGGGTACGGATTGCGTCGCAAATAAAGGCTTGGCTCATGGCAGGTCTCGCTGTCAGGACGGGGATATCAGGAAGGAATAGACATGCATTATCGTGCAAGCCGGTGCCCCCTGGCCGGTCCCACCATGCATGGCGCATGCGCATGCGCGACAATCGGCCCATGCTGATCCAACCTTCCCAGGCCGATGTGCGGCGATTTTTTTGCGGTGTCTACGCCAAGGCCCGACGCGGCGAGCCGCTGGAGGCGCTGGAGCTGCTGGTGAGCCAGTGGATCGACGAACACCCCGAGTACCACGCCGCGCTCTCGGATGTGCAGGCGGCGCTGGACAGCATGACCCAGGTCGACCCGAACGCCGAGAACCCGTTTTTGCACCTGTCCATGCACCTGTCGATCAGCGAGCAGTGCAGCATCGACCAGCCGCGCGGCATCCGCCAGGCCGTCGAGCTGCTGGCGCACAAGCTGGGGTCGCTGCACCAGGCGCACCACCGCACCATGGAATGCCTGGGCCGCATGGTCTATGAAAGCCAGCGCGCGGGCCGCATGCCCGATGGCGCGGCCTACATCGACTGCGTGCAGCGGCACGCCTCGGGCCGCTGAGGCCCAAGCCAGGCCCCTGCCCGCGCGGCGCAGCGGGCGCTGGGCCCATCCTGCTCAGGCCGCGTCCCGGCACTGCCCTTGCAACCAGCGGCGCAGCACACCCAGCGCAGCGGCCACCGGGGCATCGTTGCGCTCGGGCTCGATCAGGTGGTAGCGCCGGGTGATGGGACTGGGCGCGCGGCAGGCCGGCACCAGGGAGCGCTGGGCCAGCTCGGGGCCGATCAACAGCACCGGCATCAGCGCCACCCCCAGCCCGGCCTCGGCCGCCGCGGCCTGCATCGAAAACTGCTCGTAGCGCGGGCCCTGCATGGCCTGCGGCGCGGGCACGCCCTGCGCCTCGAACCACTGGCGCCAGGCATCGGGGCGGGTGGACGAATGCAAGAGCGGCCAATCGGCCAGGGCCTGCGCGCTCACCGGGCGGGCGCTGTGCAAAAGGCGCGGGCTGCACACCGGCATCACCGCCTCGTCCAGCAAGCGCGTGGCGCGGGTGCCCGCCCACTGGGCCACCTGCGCGTCGGTGCCGGCAAAGATGGCCGCGTCCAGACCCGAATCGCTGAACAGAAAGGGGCGCGTGCGGGTTTCGATGTGGATTTGCAGCTCGGGGTGCTGCTGCGCCAGCGTGGGCAGGCGTGGGATCAGCCAGCGCGTGGCAAAGGTGGGCACGGCCCCGATCGACAGCGTCATGCGCCGGCCCTGCCCGCCCATCAGGTCCAGGGTGTCGCGCTCGAGGCCATCGAGGCGCAGCGGCACGCGCCGCGCGTACTCGGCGCCGGCGGGCGTCAGGCGCATGCCGTGGCGCGTGCGCTCGAAGAGCGCCATGCCCAGAAAGTCCTCGAGCAGCGCGACCTGGCGCGAGACCGCGCCTTGCGTGAGCGCCAGCTCTTGCGCCGCGCGGGTGAAGCTGCCGTGGCGTGCGGCGGCGTCAAAACAGGTCAGGGCCTGCAGGCTCGGGAGTTTGCGACGCATGGGGCGCTCCGGTTGATTGATTAGATTTTCTCATATCTCAATCAAAAACAATCGGTTGCAAGGGGCAATCAGGCCGGTTTAAGATGACATGTCATTTGATAATCTAATGGAACATCCCATGAGCGCCAAAGCCCAGTTTTCCTGGCAAGACCCCTTTGCCCTGGACGCCCAACTCAGCGACGACGAGCGCCAGGTGCGCGACGCCGCCCACGCCTATTGCCAGGAGCGCTTGCTGCCGCGCGTGCAACTGGCCTTTCGCAACGAGCAGACCGATCCCAGCATTTTTCGCGAGATGGGCGAGCTGGGCCTGTTGGGCCCGACGATTCCCGAGCAGTACGGCGGCGCGGGCCTGAACTACGTCTGCTACGGCCTGGTGGCGCGCGAGGTCGAGCGCGTGGACTCGGGCTACCGCTCGATGATGAGCGTGCAGTCCTCGCTGGTGATGGTGCCGATCAACGAATTCGGCACCGAAGCGCAAAAGCAGAAGTTCCTGCCCAAGCTGGCGCGCGGTGAGTGGATCGGCTGCTTTGGCCTGACCGAGCCCAACCACGGCTCCGACCCGGCCAGCATGATCACCCGCGCTCGCAAGGTGCCCGGCGGCTACAGCCTGAGCGGCGCCAAGATGTGGATCAGCAACAGCCCGATCGCCGATGTGTTCGTGGTCTGGGCCAAGGACGATGGCGGCCAGATCCGCGGCTTCATCCTGGAAAAAGGCATGAAGGGCCTGTCGGCCCCGGCCATTCACGGCAAGGTGGGCCTGCGCGCCTCGATCACCGGCGAGATCGTGATGGACGAGGTGTTCTGCCCCGAAGAAAACGCCTTCCCCGAAGTGCGCGGCCTCAAGGGCCCCTTCACCTGCCTCAACAGCGCGCGCTACGGCATCGCCTGGGGCGCCATGGGCGCGGCCGAAGACTGCTTCACCCGCGCACGCCAGTACGTGATGGACCGCCAGCAGTTTGGTCGCCCGCTGGCGGCCAACCAGCTGATCCAGAAAAAGCTGGCCGACATGCTGACCGACATCGGCCTGGGCCTGCAGGGCTGCCTGGCCCTGGGCCGCATGAAGGACCGTGGCGCGGCCCCGGTCGAGGTGACCTCCATCCTCAAGCGCAACAACTGCGGCAAGGCGCTCGACATTGCGCGCATGGCGCGCGACATGATGGGCGGCAACGGCATCAGCGACGAGTACGGCGTGGCCCGCCACCTGGTGAACCTGGAGGTGGTCAACACCTACGAGGGCACGCACGATGTGCACGCCCTGATCCTGGGCCGGGCCATCACCGGCATCGCCGCCTTCTCCAACTAAGGCCGGATCGCCCAGAGCGCGCCCTGCGGCGGGGCGCGCCCCGGGTGCCCAGACCCGCTCAGGGCCGCATCTCGAAGGCGTTGAGCGTCATCGCCACCAGGCTGTAGTAGCCGATGATGCCGGCGATCTCGACCAGCTCACGCTCGGACCAGTGCGCCCGGGCGCGCGCGTACAGCGCATCGGGCCAGCGGTGCTGGCGCAGCAGGCTGCTGGCCAGCTCGTGCAGCAGGGCCAGGCCCGGATCGGCCAGCACCGGCGCCTCGTGCCGCGCCAGGGCCGCCACCGCCTCGGGGGGCACGCCCGCACGCAAGGCGATCGGGCTGTGGATCAGGCGCTCGGCCTCGCAGTCCAGCGCATCGGCCACGCACAGAATCAGCAGCTCGGAGGCTTGCAGCGACAGGCCGCTGTGGTAGCGGCAATGCGCGCCCAGGGCCTGCGCCGGCTGCGCCAGACCCGGGCTGTGCAGCCAGGCCAGAAACGGCCCGTCCAGGTTGCCGCGGGTGGCCAGGATCTGGTCACGCACCGCCCGCTGCTCGGGGCTGAGCGAGGCGTCATCGGGCAGGGCAATGCGGGCTTGCACGGCGCGCGGCACTCAATCGAGCTTGACGCCGGCCTTGCGGATGGCCGGTCCCCAGAGCGCGTCGTCCTGCTTCATGAAGGCGGCAAACTCTTCCGATGTTTGCGCCTTCAGGTCGCCGCCATACGAGCGCCAGCGCTCGATCAGGGTGGGGTTTTGCGCGGCGGCCTTCTGCATGCCGGCCACCAGCTTCTCGACCACCGCGCGCGGCGTGCCCGCCGGGGCAAACAGGCCAATCCAGGCAGTGGGGCTGTAGTCGGTCAAACCGGCCTCGGCAAAGGTGGGCACGTTCGGGAAATTGGGGTGACGGGTCTTGCCGGTCAAGGCCAGGATCTTGAGCTTGCCCGCGCGCACATTGCCAATCGCAGCCGGCAGCGCATCAAAAATCACATCCACCTGCCCCCCCACCAGATCGCCATAGGGGCTGGAGGTGTTGTAGGGCACAAAGTCGATCTTCACCCCCGCACTGGCGGCAAACCATTCGCCCGCCAGGTGCGAGTAGCTGCCCACCCCCGAGGTGGCCGCGCGCACCGACGCGGGCTTGGCCTTGAGGCGCTCGATCAGCTCGCGCGCGGTGTTCTCCGGGACCGAGGGGTGCGCGGTCAAGGCGGTGTTGAGCAGGCCCACGATGCTGATGGGCACAAAGTCGCGCTCGACCTTGTAGGGCACCTTGGCCCCGTAGGTATAGGGCAGCACCGACATCGAGGTGGTCGAGCCCATCACCAGGGTGTAGCCATCGGGCGTGGCTTTGGCGCCCGCCTCCATGCCGATCATGGTCGAGGCGCCGGGGCGGTTCTCCACCACCACCGACTGGCCCAGGGCCTTGGTGAGCTCCTGCGCGATCTCGCGCGTGTTGGCGTCGGGGCCAGTGCCCACCGGGAAGGGGGCAATGATGCGGATGGGCTTGTTCGGGTAGTCCGATTGGGCCTGCGCCTGCAGGCCCAGGCCCAGCAGGATCAGCCCAGCGGCCAACGCCGCGCGACGGGAAGTGGGGTTCATGGCTTGTCTCCAGATGTTGATGTTTGAGACGACCCGATGGGGTCTGCGGCAAATTTTTCAGCAAAATTTGTTTTTTGTCAAAAAATGAGATTTCAAGCATAATTTGACGCCATGACGCCACAAAAAATTGGCGTCAGTCTCATGAAAAGGAGATCGCATGCCCACGCCACTGTCCGGCCGTCATGACCTGGTGTTCAGCCACATGGGCTTTTATGTGCGCGACATCGAGCGCATGGGCCGCTTTTACCGCGAGGTCATGGGCTTTTTTGAAACCGACCGCGGCCTGCTGGGCACGGTGCAGCTCTTGTTCCTCAGCCGCGACCCGGCCGAGCACCACCAGATCGTGCTGGCCAGCGGCCGCCCGAGCGAGCCTGTGTTTGCCCTGATCAACCAGATCTCGCTGCGCGTGCCCGATCTGGCCGTGCTGCGCCACGTGCGCGACCGCGTTGCCGCCGACCCCGACGTGACCGAGCTGCAGTGCGCCACGCACGGCAATGCGGTGTCGATCTATTTCCGCGACCCCGAGGGCAACCGCCTCGAGGTCTTCATGGACACGCCCTGGTACTGCGAGCAGCCGCTTCGCGAGCCCATCGACCTGGACCAGCCCGACGAGGCCGTGATGGCCGCGGCCGAGGCCCTGGCGCGCAGCCGCCCACGCTTTCGCAGCCGTGCCCAGTGGCAGGCCGAGATGGCGCGCAAGATGGGCCTGAGCGCATGAGCGATCGGGTCTGGGATGTGGCCATCGTCGGCCATGGGCCCAGCGGCGCCACCCTGGCGCGGCTGTTGGGCGGCATGGGCCTGTCGGTGCTGGTGCTCGAGCGCGAGACCGACATCTACCCCCTGCCGCGCGCCATCCACTTCGATGGCGAGGTCATGCGGGTCTTCGAGACCTGCGGCCTGCGCGAGGCGGTGCAGGCCATCTCGCGCCCCGGCCATGTCGGCATGCATTTTCAGAATGCCGAGGGCCAGACCCTGCTGATCCGCGCCGGCAGCCCCGTGCGCGGCCCGCATGGTTTTGCCAACAACCACTATGTGCACCAGCCCGATCTGGAGCGCGTGCTGCGCGATGCGGTGGCCGAGCTCGATCAGGTGCAGGTGTGCCTGGGCCACGAGGTGCTGGATCTGCAGGAGGACGGTGCAGGTGTCTGGCTGCGCGTGCAGGGCGCCGATGGCGCCACGCGGACCGAGCAGGCGCGCCTGGTGGTGGGCTGCGATGGCGCGCGCTCGCTGGTGCGGCGCCACCTGGGCAGCACGATGCAGGACCTGGGCCTGCACCAGCCCTGGCTGGTGTTTGACATCTTGCTCAAGGCGCCGGTGCCGGGCCTGCCCGAGCACACCGTGCAGCACTGCGACCCGGCGCGCCCCATGACCTTTTGCAACGTCACCGGCCAGCGCCGGCGCTTTGAGATCATGCTCATGCCGGGCGACGACCCGGCGCAGATCGTGAAAGCCGACGCCCTGTGGCCGCTGGTGCAGCGCTGGGTGCGGCCCGAGCAGGCCGACATCGAGCGCGCGGTGATCTACACCTTCCACTCGGTGATCGCGCAGGGCTGGCGGCGCGGCCGCCTGCTGCTGGCGGGCGACGCCGCGCACCAGACCCCGCCCTTCCTGGGCCAGGGCATGTGCGCGGGCATCCGCGACGTTGCCAACCTGGCCTGGAAGCTGGCCGCGGTGCTGCGCGGGCAGGCCCCCATGGACCTGCTCGACAGCTACGAGCGCGAGCGCGCCCCGCATGTGGCCGCCTTCATCGAGTTGGCCGTGCGCCTGGGCAACATCATCCAGACCACCGACCCGCAGGCCGCCCGCGCGCGCGATGCGCGGTTTGCGGCTGGGCCGACCGAGATCTTCCAGTTCCCGGCCCCGCGCCTGGGGCCGGGCGTGTGGCAGGGCGAGCACGCGCGCGTGGCACAAATCTTTCCGCAACCCGAGCTGGCCCCGGGCCACTTGCTTGACCGCGACATCGGCTACCGCTTTGCCTTGCTGGCCGAGCCGGCCTGGCTGGACGCCATGGACACGACGCAGCAGGCCGCGTGGCGCGCGCACGGCGTGGTGCTGCTGCGCGCCAGCAGCGAGGAAGCCCGCACCGCCCTGGCCGACTGCGAGGCGCCGGCGGTGCTGCTGCGGCCCGACCGCTATGTGCTGGCCCGTGTGCAGCATGCGCATGACCTGTCAGCGCTGGCGGCGTGGCTGCCCGCGCCCTCTGTGGAGCACGCATGAGCGACCCCCGCGACTCAAGCCAGGCCCGCCTGCTGGCGGTGCTCGACCTCTTCAACGACCAGCGCCTGTTCTGGACGCCCGACGACATCAGCGCCGCGCTGGGCGTCTCGCGCCCCACCGGCTACCGCTATGTGCGCCACCTGACCGAGTTTGGCCTGCTGCAGCGCGTGCACGACGGGCAGGTCACGCTGGGCCCGCGCATCATCGTGCTCGACCACTACATCCGCCACGCCGATCCGGTGCTGCAGGTGGGCGTGCCCTTCATGCGCGAGCTGGTGGCGCTCAGCGGCTTTGACTGCGTGATCACCCGCCTGATGGGCGACCAGGTGCTCGACACCCACCGCGAATACAGCAGCGCCCCGGCCTCGCTGACCTACGACCGTGGGCGCCCACGACCGCTGTTTCTGGGCGCCGCGCCCAAGCTGATCCTGGCGCACCTGCCCACGCCGCAGCTGCGCCGCCTGACGCAAGGCCGCGAGGACGAGCTCGCGCGGGCGGGCCTGCCCACCGAGTGGGCCGAGCTGCGGCGCTACTTTGGCGGCATCCGCAAGGCTGGGCATTACCTCTCGACGGGCGAGCTCGAAGCCCAGCTGGGGGCGCTGGCCGTGCCGCTGCTGCACCGCAACGGCGAGGTGCTGGGCGCACTCGCCCTGGTGACCTCGGTGCAGCGCATGGCCATGATGGACACCCAACGCATGACCCCGCTGCTGCAGCGTGCCGCGCGCGACATTGCCGAGCGCCTGACCTGATTTTTTTCCTGAAAGACCTTGTATGAAATTGATGAGCTTTGTCCACCAAGACCGCCCCGCCTATGGCCTGGTGCAAGACGACCACGTCGTGGTCCTGAGCGCCGTGCTGGGCGAGCGGGCCCCCGACCTCAAGGCCCTGATCGCGGCGGGCCTGTTGCCGCAGGCCGCGGCGCTGGCGCAAACGGCGGGCGCACCGCGCGTGCCCCTGGCGGGCCTGACCCTGTTGCCGGTGATCCCCAACCCAGGGCAAATCTTTTGCATTGGCCTGAACTACGCCGAACATGTGCGCGAGACGGGACGCGAGGTGACCGAGACCCCGGTGGTGTTCATGCGCGTGCCGGCATCGCAGGTGGCGCACGGGCAGGACATCATGCGGCCGCCCGAGTCGGTCCGCCTGGACTTCGAGGCCGAGATTGCCGTCATCATCGGCAAGGGCGGGCGCCGCATCCGCGAGGCCGACGCCTGGGACCACATCGCCGGCTACAGCTGCTACAACGACGGCTCGGTGCGCGACTGGCAGGTGGCCACCTCGCAATGGACGCCGGGCAAGAACTTCTGGCGCACGGGCGGCTTTGGCCCCTGGATGGTCAGCAGCGACGAGATCGTGCCGGGCCAGGTCATGCGGCTGCAGACCGTGCTCAACGGCCAGGTCATGCAGGACACCACCACCGACAAGATGATCCACAGCATTCCGCGCCAGATCGCCTACATCTCGACCTTCACCCCGCTCTCGCCGGGCGATGTGATCGTGACGGGCACGCCCGGCGGCGTGGGCAACAAGCGCAATCCGCCGGTCTATATGAAGCCAGGCGATGTGTGCGAGATCGTGGTGGACGCCATTGGCACCTTGCGCAACGGCATCCGGGACGACGCATGAGCGAGGACTTGCGCACCGCCGACCCGCAAGGCTATCTGGCACGCATGCTGCGCGGCGAGGTGGCGCGTCCACCGGTGCTGACCCTGCTGGGCAGCACCATCGTGGCACTGGACCTGACGGCCGGCAGCCTGCAAGCCCATTACGAGGCGCGCGAAGACTTCCGCAACCCGGCGGGGACGGTGCAAGGGGGGATGTTGGGTGCGATGCTGGACGACTTGTGCGCCAGCTTGGTCGACGCCACGCTCAGCGCGGGCCAAGGGGTGGCCACGCTGAGTCTGAACCTGGTGTTCCTGCGGCCGGCCCGGGTGGGTCGGCTAGAAGGCCAGGCGCAGATGTTGCGCAGAGGCCGTGACGTCTGCCATGTGCAGGCCTTGCTGAGCCAGAACGGTCAGCCGGTGGCCCAGGCCACCGCGGTCTGCAAGGTCATGGGCTAGCGGGCCCGCGCGCCGGGCACACGCCCGGGGCGAGCCGCCGCCACGGTCCGATCAACGGCCGCCGTAGTTGCCGTAGCCGCCGCTGCGCGGGGCACGCGGCTCCATCGGACGGGCGACGTTGACGGTCAGGTCACGGCCACCCATGTTCTTGCCATGCAGGCCGTCGATGGCGGCTTGCGCTTCTTGTGCGCTGGCCATTTCGACAAAGCCAAAGCCCTTGGAGCGGCCGGTGTCGCGCTCCATCATGACCTTGGCCGATTGCACTTGGCCGAAGGCCGAGAATTGTTGTTCCAGATCACCGTCACGGACCGAGTACGAGAGGTTGCCGACGTAGAGTTTGTTGCTCATGATGAGCCTTTCAGAAAAAGCACCCGACATGGGTGCGGGGTTGGAATTCAGGCCAGGCTGGCCGGGTTCAGAAGCCAGTACCGGCCCTGTGCGGCGGCGTAGGTCAACGCGCTGTCGGCACAAGGAAAGTCGGGCAGGAAGGTGTAGACGCGGTCGCTGGTTTGGCGGCCTTGGCCGTTGCGGATCGACAGGGCCGAGACAAAACGGCCACTGGCCTTGGCGCGAACCAAGGGCGTCATCAGAAAGCGCCCCACCTGAAACGGCAGGGATGGAGAAGAAGACATCAAGCGAAACAAAATAAGAATGAAAGACGGTCTGGCCCGCTGATGTCCACTGGCGGCGCTGCAAAGAACGCACGTTGGGTGGACCGCGTTGCCCGTAGGGACCGCAGAAAGTGGCGCTTGCCAAGGAGGGGAAGGATGAACACCGCGCGATGGCGCTGGCGGTGCAGGTGGGCGGTGTTGGGGGTACCGCTGCCCGAATCAGACCTTGTTGCCGGGAAGGTAAGCAAATAGCGGCAACCAGCGCATGATAACCGGTTTGCGCCGAAATAGGGGATTTATTTTTTGCGCCGGTTCATGAAGGGGGTGGCGGCGGCGAAAACGAACGATGCCGCCGTCAATGGGACACGGTCCTGGGGGTGGTTCGGCGCCCTCCAAGATGATGGGTCTTCTTTGGCTGTGTTGGCTTTGCAGACCGCTCGGGCTGGTGGCCCTTCGGGTCTGCATCGATGTGGGTCACCTGGGCTGATGTCTGTGAAGCGGGGCTTTGCCAAGGCTGAACATGTGCTGGACTCCCCGCCTTGCGAAACGTCACATCAAACGTGTAGCCCATTGCGCTGGCATACATCGCAACGGTCTGTACGGTGAGGTTCTCTTGGCCCGATAAGACTTGCGTCACACGAGCGCGACTGCACTTCAAAGCACGCGCAAGCTCTGCCCGCGTCATGCCCGAATGGGCCAATAGCAACGTGAGATCCGCGGCCACATCCACGGCCTTGAGCGCTTGAGCCAAGCCCTGCTGGGACTCGATCAGTTCTGCAAACAGTGGCTTTGAGCTCATGTTCCGATCATCCTTGTCAGTTCATTCAATCCAACGCAATCCATCGTCCCCACGGACGGCTGCCACGAAATGTTCAACGGCCTGCTTGGCCCCACTGATTTGGCTGCCCGTGAGCTTGGGCTTTCGCTTGACCACTGCATGGGTCAGGAGAACCACCTTGTCCGCCGCATAAAAAAACAGAATCCGAACATGACCATGTCGATATCGCCATACCGTTTCCATTTTTTTGGACGCACCGCAGTAGAAAGGGGCAAATGCAGGATGAACCGCGCCTGATGGCAACAGCAGGTTGAACGGCTTACCTATTTGTGCCAATTTGAGCAACATCCTGAGGGCCATCAATGTCTCTTTCTGGTCGTTTGACGGCATGGCGAGTACATCGCGCCACAGTTGCGCCGACTGCCGATCCGCAGGATCTGAGCAAACAGATACCAGCTGGATTCGGCCCAAAGACTCTGCATCAGACATCCCAAAATCTTGCAAACGGATTTCAGTCACAACAAGCGGGTGTTTAGTCATAGCTTAACATCCAAACGTTGTCTTTCACGGGTGTTTACCCTAGAAAGTCCAATGACATGTCTCTGCAGACAAGCTGGGGGCAGCATGCACCAACGCGTTTCATAGGCCCATCCATGTCAAGCGATCCCATTGATCGCCGATTGAATACCTTGGATGGTCAGCCCCTCAGATCGATAACCCTTGCACCATCTGTACGCAGGTCAACAAGCAGCAAAAAAACCGCTAGGGCACTGGCCCTTGCGGTGTTGCGGTTGGCGGGCACGGGGCCCGCTTGGGTGACGACCAGACGTTGAACAGCCGTTGTGACTGCAAACCATTGAATCAACAGTTCACCATGCTGCTCTGCTCAAACATAGACGCATGTTTGCGCTCAAAAAACGCAGCAGTGAGCATATTCAACCCAGATCTGGCACCGTTGCGGCGGCTCAGATTCAGCTTTCCAGGCGACAGCGACAGCGACAGCGACAGCCATCAATGGTGGATTTGATTTGTTGCGCCAACATCTGTCCAATCGGAGCACGCTCAAATCGCTCACCCAATAAGCTTGCCTGCGGCAACATCCGGTCGATGACCTCTTCCGCCCGTCTCCTTGGGATGCCGCCTTCCTGCGCCAGACGCAATCAATGCCGGCGTTCGATGGCAGCACCTTCGCCGCAAACGTCCAGGTGATGCTGGCCCATCGGGCCTTCGCTGAAGGTGAGGTCGAATGCCGGTGCCAGACGCCAGCGCCGCTCAGGCCCGAGACGCCACGCGAAGTTCTTGGGATGGTCGTCACGGTTGTGGAAGAGCACATTCAAGACGGCTCGCGCGTAGGCTTTCTCCATTTCGCGCTCGTCACGCGTCAGGAAACGGGTCGCCCGCAAGAAAGCGGTGTAGTCGGTGGCACCGGGCAGGCGAAAATCCACCTGCAACAACCCAGCCGTCAGGCAGACTGTCGGCGATCGGGCCTGGACGGCGATGCAAATGGGGCGGAAAGCTCCCGTAGGCATCTGCACGCAGCTTGAGGTGCTAGGGCGACAGTTCCAAGCCCTGAGACAGGGCAAGGCGCTGCTCCCACAGACGAACACCCAGCGCGTGCAGGATCTCGGCGGAAGTCGAGAGATGAAAAGCCACTCATCTGACCCTTAACGCCAAATAAACCGCATCAATGCCATTGCAGTGCACTTTGTTGACCATTGAAAGCACATGACCGCGATGGCTGCCGCGAGCAATCAGGCAGTGGCCATCGCAACGCCACGATCACGCAAGGCCACGGCGCAGCGGTTCAAGTGGCTTGCACGGTCGCCGCAACAGGGCGAGGGTGAGGATTCAGCGCATCCTCTGTGGCGGCCAGACCGGCGTAGACCGGGCGGCGCTGGATGTTTCCTTTGCCCGCCAGCTTCCGCATGCAGGCGGGTGCCCGGCAGACCGACGGGCCGCTGATGGCGTACTGGATGCTCGCTACCAGTGATGGAGACTGAACCCAACGGTGATCGCCAGCGCACCAGACGCAATGTTCTGGGCGCTGATGCAACGCTGATCATTGACCGTGGCAGGCCCGAAGGCGGCGGCCTGCTCACTCGTGATCTGGCGACGGGACGCGGCAAGCCGCTGCTGCTGTGCGATTTGCATGCCCCAGCAGAAGCGCTGTTGGCGCTATGGCAAGACTGGTTGGTTGGCTCAGACGTTGAACAGGAAGTTCATCACGTCGCCATCCTTGACCACGTACTCCTTGCCTTCGGCGCGCATCTTGCCGGCGTCTTTGGCGCCCTGCTCGCCCTGGAACTGGATGAAGTCTTCAAAGGCGATGGTCTGGGCGCGGATGAAGCCGCGCTCGAAATCGCCGTGGATGACGCCCGCGGCCTGCGGGGCGGTGTCGCCAATGCGGATGGTCCAGGCGCGCACTTCTTTCACGCCCGCGGTGAAATAGGTCTGCAGGCCCAGCAGCTTGAAGGCCGCGCGGATGAGGCGGTTGAGACCCGGCTCGGTCTGGCCCATCTCCTCCAGGAACAGGGCCTTGTCCTCGTCGCTCATCTCGGCCATGTCGGCCTCCATCTTGGCGCAGATGGCCACCACCGGCGCGTTCTGCTCGGCCGCGTAGGCCTGCAGGCGGGTGAGCAAGGGGTTGTTCTCGAAGCCGTCCTCGCTCACATTGCCCACAAACATGGCGCGCTTGGCGGTGATCAGGCACAGGGGCTTGAGCAGCGCGCGCTCTTGCTCGCTCAGCTCGAGCGTGCGCACCGGGCGGCCCTCGTTGAGCACCGCCTGCACCTTGGTCAGCAGCGCCACCAGGGCAGCGGCTTCCTTGTCGTTGCCACTCTTGGCGGCCTTGGTGTAGCGCTGCAAGCCCTTGTCGACGGTGGCCAGGTCGGCCAGGCACAGCTCGGTCTGGATGACCTCGATGTCGGCAATCGGATCGACCTTGCCGGCCACGTGGATCACATTGGGGTCTTCAAAGCAGCGGACCACGTTGACGATGGCGTCGGACTCGCGGATGTGCGCCAGGAACTGGTTGCCCAGGCCCTCGCCCTTGCTGGCACCGGCGACCAGGCCGGCAATGTCCACAAACTCCACGATGGCCGGCACGATGCGCTCGGGCGAGATGATGGCCGCCAGCTGCTGCAGGCGAGGGTCCGGCACCTCGACCACGCCGGTGTTGGGCTCGATGGTGCAAAAGGGATAGTTCTCGGCCGCGATGCCGGCTTTGGTGAGGGCGTTGAAGAGGGTGGACTTGCCCACGTTGGGCAGGCCCACGATGCCGCATTTGAGGCTCATGGAGGGTTCCTTGAAGATCGGGGACCCCGGCCATCAGACCCACAGGCGCTGGCGCGCCCGCGCAAGCTGCCGGGGACAATGTGGGGATTTTACCGGGCGCGCCGCCCGGCCCAGCGCCACAGCGCCCATTGCAGCGCCGCCATGCCGATGGCGCTCACGGCCAGGGCTGGGGTGGGCAGGGCCAGGCCCAGGGTGTCGCGCAAGGGCGGCAGCCACAAGATGACGCCCAGGCCCAGCAGCACCGCGCCGCTGATGCGCGGCCACCAGGGGTTGGGGGCGCGGCGGCCGCGCGGCGGCAGCAGCTGCAAGAGCAGGCCCAACACCAGGGCCAGGAACAGCGCGGTGCGCACCTGGCGCTCGGGCTGGGCCAGGGCGTTCAGCACGGCCGTGCCGCCCACCAGCACCAGGGCCGACAAGGCCCCCTGCCACAGGCCCTGCACCAGCACCGGCAGGCCCAGCGCGCTGTCGCTGGCCGGGCGTGGGGGCCGCTGCATCAGGTCGGGGGGCGCGGGCTCGGCCTCGAAGAACACCGAACACGCCGGATCGATCACCAATTCCAGCAGCACGATTTGCGCCGGCAGCAGCAAGAGCGGCCAGTGCAGGGCCACGGGCGCCAGCGCCAGCAACACGATGGGCACATGCACCGCAAACACAAAGGCGATGGCGCGGCGCAGGTTGTGGTCGATCTGGCGGCCCTGGCGGATGCCGGCCACGATGCTGGCAAAGCGGTCGTCCAGCAAGACGATCGACGCGGCCTCGCGCGCCACATCGGTGCCGCGCTGCCCCATGGCGATGCCCACATTGGCCGCGCGCAGCGCCGGGCCGTCGTTCACGCCGTCACCGGTCATGGCCACCACCTCGCCACGGGCCTGCAAGGCCTGCACCAGGCGCAGCTTGTGGTGCGGTTTGACGCGCGCGCAAATCTGCGTGTGGTGCAGGCGCTGCGCCAGCGCCGCATCGTCCAGCGCATCGAGCTCGGCGCCGGTCAGCACCGCCGCTTCGGTGGCCAGGCCCACCTGCTGCGCAATGGCGCGTGCGGTGGCCGGGTGGTCGCCGGTGAGCATCATCACCCGCACGCCCGCGCTGCGGCATTCGGCCAAGGCCTGCGGCACGTCCTCGCGCGGGGGGTCAATCAGGCCGACCAGGCCCAGAAACTCAAATTGAAAATCGTGCTGGCTGGCCGGCCAGTCGTTGCCCGACCAACGGCCGCGCGCCACCCCGAGCACGCGCAGGCCCTGGCTGGCCATGGCCTCGATGTGCGCGCGCACCTGGGCCAGCGCGGCCGCGTCCAGGTGGCACAGATCGGCCACGGCCTCGGGCGCGCCCTTGGTGGCCAGACCGTGCACGCCCTGCGCATCGGGCAAGTAGGCATGCGTCATGGCCAGGATGTCGGGTGAGAGCTCGTAGGCCCGCACCGGCGCCCAGTCCAGGTGCAGGTGTTCGGTGCGCGCCAGATGCGCCTGGCCATGCGCCTGCAAGGCCTGCTCCATCGGGTCGTAGGGGTTTTGCGGCGTGGCCAGCAGCGCAAACTCCAAAAGGTCGTGCAGGTCCTCGGGCAAGGGCCCCTCGGTGTGCTGCTGACGCAGGTTGTCGAGCATGGCCACGCGCATGCGGTTGTGCGTCAGCGTGCCGGTCTTGTCGACCGCCAGCACGGTGATCGCGCCCAGGGTTTCGATGGCCGCCAGGCGCCGCGTCAGCACCTGGCGCTGCGACAGGCGCCAGGCGCCCAAGGCCAGGAACACGGTCAGCACCACCGGGATTTCTTCGGGCAGCAAGGCCATGGCGGTGGCAATGCCCAGCAAGAGGCTTTGCAGCAAGGGGCGCCCGTCCCAAGCCCAGGCCAGCGCCACCACCGCCAGCGACACCGCCCCGCCCACCCAGGCCACCCGGCGCACCAGGCGCTCGCTGGCCTGCTGCAAGGGCGTGGGCTGGGGATGCAGCGCGCGCAGCGACTGGCCGATGCGGCCCATGCTGCTGCGGCTGCCGGTGGCCAGCACCCGCGCCAGGCCGCTGCCCTGGGTGATCAGGGTGCCGGCAAACAGCTGGGCCGACTCGGGCAGCTCGGGCAACTCGGGTGCGGGGTCGGGCGCGGGCAGTTTCTGCATGGGCGCGGATTCGCCGGTCAGCAGCGATTCGTCCACGCGCAGCTGGCCCGTGAGCAGCTGCGCGTCGGCCGGCAAGCGCTCGCCCTCATCGAGGATCAGCACATCGCCCACCACCAGCTCGGCGCTGGGCACCCGCTCGGGCTGGCCGCCGCGCAGCACGCGGGCGCGCGGCGCACTCAGCTCGCGCAGGGCCTCCAGGGCGCGCTGCGAGCGCAGGGACTGGCTGAGCGTGAGCACCACCACCGCCAACACCGCCACCAGCAGCATCAGCGCCTCGGCGGCATCGCCCAGCAAGAGGTACAGGCTCCCGGCCAGCAACAGCATCAGCACCATCGGCTCGCGCACGGTTTGCACGATCAGGCGAAGCACGCCCAGGCGTTCGGCCTCGGGCAAGGCATTCGGGCCGTCTTGTGCCAATCGGCGTGCGGCGTCGTCGGGGGTGAGGCCGGTGATGGGGTCGGTCATTCGGGGCCTGGGTGGGTCAGACGGCCGCCGGGCTGGCGTCGGTGGGCACCAGGCTCACGGCCTTGATCTGCGCCCAAACGGCCTGGCCCGGCTGCAGCTGCAACTGGTGCGCGGCGCGGGCGGTCAGGCGCGCCAACAAGGTTTGGCCGCAGGCGTCCAGCTGCACCAGCACCTGGTGCAGCTGGGCATCGGGCACCAGGCGCTGCACGGTGCAGGGCAGGTGGTTCTGGATGCTGGTGCCCTCGGCGCGCGCCAGGGTGATGCTGATGTCGCGCGCCAGCAGGCGCACGCGCACGCGCTGGCCCTCGTGCACATCGCGCGCCGCGCTCCACAGCTCGCCCCCGGGCAGCTGCAAGCGGCACAGGCCAAAGCCGGGGTCGCCGCCTTGCACCTGCGCATCCAGCAGCGCGCCCACATCGTCGCCCAGGTGCACCGGCACCTCGGCGCTGGCCAGCACCTGGGCCACCGGACCGCTGGCGCGCACACGGCCGGCGTCCAGCACGACCAGGTGATCGGCCAGTTGCGCGACCTCGTCGGCGGCATGGGTCACGTACAGCACCGGCAGGCGCAGGTGGCGGCGCAAGGCCTGCAACCAGGGCATGACCTCGCGCCGGCGCGGCGCATCCAGCGCCGCCAGGGGTTCGTCCAGCAGCAGCAGGTGTGGCCGGCGCGCCAGGGCACGCGCCATGGCCACGCGCTGGCGCTCGCCCCCCGAGAGCGTGGCGGTGCGTCGATCGAGCAAGCCCTGCAGGCCCAGCACCGCCAAGGCGTCGTGCAGGGCGGCCGTGGCGGCGGGCTGCTCGGCCTTGGGCAAGCGGCGCAAGCCGTAGTGCAGGTTGCCGCGCACATCCAGGTGCTCGAACAGGTGGGCGTCCTGAAACACCAGGCCGATGCGGCGCTCCCAGGGCGGCACCCACAGGCCACGGGCATCGTCCTGCCACACCGTGGGGCCCAGGCGCACATGGCCGTGCGCGCGCTCGAGCCCGGCCACGCAGCGCAGCACGCTGCTCTTGCCCGAGCCCGATGCCCCCCACAACACGCTCACGCCCTGCTCGGGCAGTTGCAGGGCCACATCCAGCGCAAAGCCGCTGCGCGGCAGGTGCAGCGACAGGTCCAGGCTCATGCGCGGCCTCCGGGTTCGCGCCGGCGCAGCCAGGCCAGGCCCAGCAAGGCCGCAAAGGCCATGAGGGCCATGCCGCCGGCCAGCACATGGGCGCGGGCGTAGTCCATGGCCTCGACATGGCCGTAAATCAGGGTCGAGAGCACCTGGGTCTGGCCCGGGATGTTGCCCCCGATCATGAGCACCACCCCAAACTCGCCCAGGGTGTGGGCAAAGCCCAGCACCGCCGCGGTCAGCAGGGCATGGCGCGCCTGCGGCAGGGCCACGCTGACAAAGGCATCGAGCGGACGGGCGCCCAGGGTCATGGCGGCCTCCAGCGCGCGCGGGCCCATGCTCACAAACGCGGCCTGCAGGGGCTGGACCACAAAGGGCAGCGAGTAGACCACCGAGCCGAGCAAGAGCCCGCTGAAGGTGAACGACAGGGCGCCCAGGCCCAGCGCCTGCGAGAGCTGCCCGAGCGGCCCGTGCGGGCCCAGCAGCACCAGCATGTAAAAGCCCAGCACCGAGGGCGGCAGCACCAGCGGCAAGGTGACCAGGGCCTGCACCGGCTCGCGCAGCGCCGAGCGGGTGCGTGCCAGCCACCAGGCCAGCGGGGTGCCCAGCAGCAGCAAGACCGCAGTGGTGGCCGCGGCCAGGCGCAGCGTGAGCGACAGCGCTGGCCAGGCCTCGGCCCAGAACATGGGGTCTTGCCACACGCTCATGGCGGCGCGGGCACGGTGTAGCCGTGCTGCTCGATGATCTGGCGCGCTTGCGGGCCGCGCAAAAAGGCCACCAGGGCCTGCGCCGCCGGCTGACCAGCGCCTGCGCGCAGCAGCACCGCGTCCTGCCGGATGGGGGCGTGCAGGTCGGCGGGCACGCGCCAGAGGCTGCCCGCCAAGGGCTGCCCGTCCTGCAACACCTGCGACAGGGCGACAAAGCCCAGCGCGGCATTGCCGCTGCGCACAAACTGGAAGGTCTGGGCGATGTTCTCGCCCTGCACCGCGTGCGGGCGCAGGCGCTCGGTCAGGCCCAGGCGCGCCACCACCTGTTGCGCCGCCAGGCCGTAAGGCGCCAGGCGCGGATCGGCCCAGGCCAGCTTGCCCGGCAGGGGGCGCTGCAGCACCTGGCCTTGTGCGTCCACCAGGCCCGGCTGCGGGCTCCAGAGCACCAGGTGGCCGACGGCATAGGTCCAGCGCGTCTCGGGCAGGGCCAGGCCGGCCGCGACCAGGCGTTGTGGCACGTCCTGATCGGCCGACAGCAAGAGGGCAAACGGCGCCCCGTTCTGGATCTGCGCAAAAAACTTGCCGCTCGAGCCCACCGACAGCACCGCCTGGTGGCCGGTGGCCTGCGCGAACGCCTGCGCGATGCGCTGCATGGGGGCGGCAAAGTTGCTGGCCACCGCCACCTGCACCTGCGCCGCGCCTGCGCTGGCCCATGCCATGGCCAGCCCCAGCAGGGTCACGATTGCGCGTTGAAAGCTCATGCGGTCAGTATAGAAGCCTCAGGGCATGGGCCAGTGGCGGGCCTGCGTGAGCAGGTGCTGGCGAAACACCCGCGCAATGGGCGAGAGCTGGCGCGCCTTGGGGTGCACCACATGCCAGCGCGATCGGATGGGCATGCCGGTCACCGGCAGCACGCACAGCTCTTTCCAGAGCGTGGGTTCGCGCAAGGCGTGGCGCGAGATCACGGCCACCCCCAGGTGCCCGGCCACCGCCTCCTTGATGGCCTCGTTGCTGCCCAGCTCCAGGCGGCGGGTGGGCACAAAGCCCTGCTGGGCAAAAAAGGCCTCGGTCGACATGCGCGTGCCCGAGCCGCTCTCGCGCAGCAAGAAGCGCTCGTCCTGCAAGGCCGACAGGGGCAGGCGGCGCCGGCCCGCCAGGGCGTGGTTTTGCGGGGCGATGAGCACCAGCGGGTTGTCCAGAAAGGTCTGATCGTCCAGCACCATGTCTTGCGGCGGTTGCGACATCACGTACAGATCGTCCATCTGCTCGCGCAGGCGCTGCAGCACGCCGTCGCGGTTGAGCACCTGCAGCGAAATGTCGATGCCCGGATGCCGTTCGCAAAAACTGCCCAGCAGGCGCGGCACAAAGTACTTGGCGGTGCTCACCACCGCCACCCGCAGGCGGCCACCGGTCAGGCCCTTGAGCGCGCCCACGGTTTGCTCGTAGCGCTCCCACTCGTCCACCATCTGGCGCGCGGTGCGGGCCAGCTCCTGCCCGGCCTCGGTCAGGCGCACACGCCGCGCCACCAGCTCGTACAGGGGCAGGCCCACCGAGTCGGTGATCTCGCGCAGCTGCATGGACGCGGTCGGTTGTGTCACATGCAGGGCGCGCGCCGCCGCGCTCACGCTGCCCGTCTCGGCCAGGGCCAGAAAAAGTCGCAGTTGCCGAAAGGTGATGTTCATCGATATTTCCTGATGAAAGGGCGATCGTGCATGCATTTGGGTCGACCTGCAAACCCTGGGGCCTTCTGGGCAGGGGGCGCCCCCCATGCCCGCGTATGATCCCGAGCCGAGACCTTTTGTGGCCCACACCATGCGCAACACCGAAGACAAAACCCGCATCGACGACACCCGCATCGCCTCGGTGCGCCCCCTGATGACCCCGGCCTTGCTGGAGGAGCAGCTGAGCGCCACACCGGCGCAGCTGGCCCTGGTGGAGCGCTCGCGCCAGCAAATTGCCGATGTGCTGCACGGCCGCGACGACCGCCTGCTGGTGGTGGTGGGCCCCTGCTCCATCCACGACCACGACCAGGCCATCGCCTACGCGCAAGCCCTGCAGGCCGCGGCCCCGGCGCTGGCGGGCGAGTTGCTGCTGGTGATGCGCGTGTACTTTGAAAAACCCCGCACCACCGTGGGCTGGAAGGGCTATATCAACGACCCGCACCTCGATGGCAGCTTTGCCATGAACGAGGGCCTGGCCATGGCGCGGCGCCTCTTGCTGGATGTGACCGCGCTGGGCCTGCCGGTGGCCACCGAGTTCCTGGACCTGCTGAGCCCACAGTTCATCAGCGACCTGGTCAGCTGGGGCGCCATTGGCGCGCGCACCACCGAAAGCCAGAGCCATCGCCAGCTCGCCAGCGGCCTGTCGTGCCCGGTGGGCTTCAAGAACGGCACCGACGGCGGCGTCAAGGTCGCGGCCGATGCGGTGGTGGCCGCGCGCGCGCCGCACGCCTTCATGGGCATGACCAAGATGGGCCAGGCGGCCATTTTCGAGACCCGTGGCAACCAGGACGCGCACATCATCCTGCGCGGGGGCAAGGTGCCCAATTACGACGCCGCCAGCGTGCAGGCCGCCTGCGCGGTGCTGCAGGCCGCCGGCCTGCCCCCGCAATTGATGATCGACGTCTCGCATGCCAACAGCAGCAAGCAGCACCAGCGCCAGATCGCGGTCACGCAAGAGGTGGCGGCGCAGATCGCCGCTGGCGACCGGCGCATCATGGGCCTGATGATCGAGAGCCACCTGCAGGAAGGCCGCCAGGACCTGGTGCCCGGCCAGCCCCTCAAGCCTGGCGTGTCGATCACCGACGCCTGCATCAGCTGGGCGCAAACCGAGCCCCTGCTGCAGGCGCTGGCGCAGGCGGTGCGCGCGCGCCGCCTGCAGACCAGCACGGCCTGAGGACAAGGCCCTGCCCGGTACGGGTGGGGCAGGCGCCGGCCTACAATGGCCGCATGCGAGCTGATCTGTGTATCCGTGGCGCCGGCATTGTCGGGCGCACCCTGGCCCTGTTGCTGGCCGGCAGCGGCCTGCGCGTGGCCCTGGTGCAGGCAGCCCCCACCGGCACGCGCGATGTGCGCGCCTATTCGCTCAACGCCAGCGCCCGCAGCCTGCTGCAGTCGCTGCGCGTCTGGCCCGACGAGGCCGCCGTGCCCAGCGCCGTCACCCCGGTGCAGCGCATGCGCGTGATGGGCGACCGCGGCGGCCAGCTGCAGTTTGACCAGCACGAGATGGGCGAGACGCCCCTGAACTGGATGGTCGACGTGCCGGTGCTCGAAGAGCAGCTGGCGCAGGCGGTGCAATTCCAGCCCCTGATCGAGGTGCGCAGCGAGCCAGTGGACGCGCCCCTGACCGTGATTTGCGAAGGCCGTGCCAGCCGCACCCGGGCCGAGTTCGGGGTCGAGTTTGAGGTGCAGGCCTACCCACACCACGCGGTGGCCGCGCGCCTGCACGTTGCCGTGCCGCACGGCGCGCAGGCCTGGCAGTGGTTTGGCTTTGGCGAGGCCGACAGCGGCACGCGCGCCAGCGAGGTGCTGGCGCTGCTGCCCATGGGCGGCGCCGCGGGCCAGGAGGTGGCGCTGGTCTGGTCGGTGCATCCCCATCGCGCGCAACAGCTGATGGCGCTCTCGCCCGAGGACTTTGGCCAGGCGCTCACCCAGGCCTGCGGCCAGGTGCTGGGTCCCATGCAGCTGTGCAGCGAGCGCGTGGTCTGGCCCTTGCAGCTGGCGCGCGCCAGCCGCTGGATTGGCCGCGTGCCCGGTCAGGCGCAACGCAGCTTTGCGCTGGCCGGCGATGCCGCCCACGCCATGCACCCGCTGGCCGGCCAGGGCCTGAACGTGGGCCTGGGCGACGCGGCCGAGCTCGCGCGCGTGCTGCAAGGCCGCGAGTTCTGGCGTTCGCTGGACGACCTGCGCCTGCTGCGCCGCTACGAGCGCGCCCGCGCGGCCGATGTGCAGGCCATGTCGCTGGTCACCGACGGCCTGCAGCACCTCTTCTCGCCCCAGCAGGGCATGTGGCCGGTGCTGCGCAACTGGGGCCTGAACGCCTTTGACCGCAGCGGCCCGATCAAGCAGGCCTTCATGCGCCATGCCATGGGTCGCCCCACCCCGCCCACCCCCGGAGCCTCCTCATGACGACACGCCCCTCCCGCATGCGCAGCTGGCGCCAGGCCCTGGGGCAGGTGCTGCTCGCCGGTCTGGCCCTGATGCCGCTGCTGGCGCCCGCGCAAGACGGTGTGGAGGCCCGCATCCGCAAAAACCTGGCGCAGCGCCTGCCCTCGCTGCCGCCCATCGACCAGGTCACCCGCATGCCGATGAACGGGCTGTTTGAGGTGCGCATTGGCAACGAGGTGATGTACAGCGACGCCGACGGGCGCTTTCTGATCCAGGGCACGGTGCTGGACCTGGTCACGCGGCGCAACCTGACCGAGGAGCGCACCGAGCAACTCTCGCGCGTGGGCTTTGACCAGCTGCCGCTCAAGACCGCCTTCACCCAGGTGCGCGGCAAGGGCGAGCGCAAGCTGGTGGTGTTTGCCGACCCCAACTGCGGCTATTGCAAGCGCTTTGAACGCGATCTGCGCGCGCTGGACAACGTCACCATCCACCACGTCCTGATCCCGATTCTGGGCGACGACTCGATGGTCAAGTCGCGCCACATCTGGTGCGCGCGCGACCGCGCCGCCACCTGGAACGCCTGGATGATCGAGGGCAAGACCCCGCCGGCGGCGCAATGCGACGACGGCCCGCTCAAAACCAATCTGGCCTTTGCCCGGGCGCACAACATCACCGGCACGCCCACCCTGTTCCTGGCCGATGGCAGCCGCATCGTCGGCGCCGTGCCCATGGCCCAGGTCGAGAAAGCCCTCGACAAGACGCGCCCCTGACGCCCTTCCCCTCCCACCATGAGCTCTAGTGACGACACCACCTGGCGCCTGATCCGCCAACTCTCGTACGCCGGTCTGATCCCCTTTGTGCTGCTGGCCATGCTGCTGTGGCTTGCCAGCGAATGGTTCCACCCCTTTGTGGCCTTGGCCCTGCAGGGCTACGGCGCCGTGATCGTGTCCTTTCTGGGCGGCATTCATTGGGGGGTCGGCTTTCGCAACGCCCTGTCCATGCACAACGCGCCTCGCTTTGCCTTCTGGTGGGGCATCAGCGCCTCGCTGCTGGCCTGGGTCTCGGTGATGATGCCCGCCTACGCCGGCCTGCCACTGCTGGGCCTGTTGCTGGTGGCCTGCTACCTGGTGGACCGCCGCACCTGGCCGGCCATGGGCCTGGCGCCCTGGCTGGGCATGCGCCTGCACCTGACGGTGGTCGCCGCCCTCAGCTGCCTCATCGCCGCCGGCGCCACCTGACCCCGGAGTCCCCATGCGCGAGCCGCCCCTGCATTACCGCGTCCAGGCCCTGGACCTCAAGGCCCACCTCTGGCAGGTCGAGCTGACCATTGCCCAAGCCCCCGAGTCCACCATCGTGTCCTTGCCGGTGTGGATCCCGGGCAGCTACCTGGTGCGCGAGTTTGCGCGCCACCTGCAGCACCTGCAGGCCCGCCAGGGCCGGCGAGCCTGCGCGGTGGTGGCCCTGGACAAAACCCGCTGGCGCATCGACGCGCGGGCCGGCCAGGCCCTGACCCTGCGCTGGCAGGTGTATGCGCGCGATGCCTCGGTGCGCACCGCCTGGCTTGACGAGGCGCGCGGTTTTTTCAATGGCACCAGCTTGTGCCTGATGGTGCAGGGGCAAGAAGACCTGCCGCATGCGATCACGCTGGTGCGTCCGCGCCAGGCGGCTTGCCAGCGCTGGCGGGCGGCCACCGCGCTGCGCCCGCTCAAGGTGGATGCGCGCGGCTTTGGCCAATACCTGGCGGCCGATTACGACGAGCTGGTGGACAGCCCGGTCGAGATGGGCGACTTCTGGAGCGGCGAGTTTGAGGCCTGCGGCGTGCCGCACCGCCTGGTGATCTCGGGGGCCACGGCCGATCTGGACGGCGAGCGCCTGCTGCGCGACGCCAAGACCATCTGCGAGACCAGCATTGCCTTCTGGCACCCGGGCCGCCGCCCCAAGCCGCCGCACGACCGCTATGTGTTCCTGCTCAACGTGGTGCACGAGGGCTATGGCGGGCTGGAGCACCGGCACAGCACCGCGCTCATCTGCAACCGGCGCGACCTGCCGCGCCAGGGCCTGCCGCTGCCCACCGAGGGCTACACCACGCTGCTGGGCCTGATCTGCCACGAGTATTTCCACACCTGGAACGTCAAACGCCTGCGGCCGCAGGCGCTGGCGCGCTACGACTACGCGCAAGAGAACTACACCGACCTCTTGTGGTTCTTCGAGGGTTTCACCAGCTACTACGACGACCTGCTGCTGCACCGCGCCGGCCTGGTCGACGAGGCCACCTACCTCAAGCTGCTGGCGCGCAACATCGAGCAGGTGCAGCACATGCCTGGGCGCCAGGTGCAAAGCGTGGCGCAAGCGAGTTTTGACGCCTGGACGCGCTACTACCGCCCCGACGAGAACACGCCCAACGCCACCGTCAACTACTACACCAAGGGCGCGCTGGTCGCGCTGTGCCTGGACCTGCGCCTGCGCCACCTGGGCCACAGCCTGGACGCGCTGATGCGCCGCCTGTGGCAGCGCTGCGATGGCGGCCCCATGGGCGAGGCGGTGCTGCACGAGGAATTGCAGGCCCTGGGCGGCGCGGCCCTCGTGGCCGAGCTGCGCCAATGGGTGCACAGCACCGACGAGTTGCCGCTGGCCGATGTGCTGCGCGCGCAAGAGGTCGAGATCGAGGCCGTGCCCGGCACGCTGGCACAGCGCCTGGGCCTGCGCCACAGCGATGGGGCGGGCGGTGTGCTGATCCAGTCGGTGCTGCGCGGCGGCGCGGCCGAACAGGCCGGCATGGCCGCGGGCGACGAGTGGATCGGGCTGGCATTGGGCGCACGCGGCCAGGGCGAGGCCTGGCGGGTGATGCGCTTGGACGATGTGGCCACCGCGCTGGGCCAGCAACGCCAGGCGGTGGCGCTGGTGGCGCGCGACCGGCGCCTGCTGCACCTGCCGCTGAAGATGCCGCCCACGCACTCGGTCTGGCGCCTTCGGCTGCCGGCCCAACGGCAAGCGCGCTGGCCGGCGGCCTGAGCGCTTATTTGCGGCGCAGGTCGAGCACGCGCTTGGCCTTGCCCTGGCTGCGCTCGACGCCGCCTTCGGGCTTGAGCTCGATGGCCACGCTCGAGCCAATATAGACCTTGATCTCGTGCTGCAGCAGCTTGGCCGCGGCGCGCGCCTCGATGCTGTCGGGGGCCAGCCCCGGCCGCGTCTCCACGCACACTGCCAGGTTGTCCAGCGGGCCTTCGCGGGTGAGCACGCACTGGTAGTGCGGCGCCAGCTCGGGGCGCTTGAGGATCAGCTCCTCGATCTGCGAGGGGAACACATTCACCCCCCGGATGATCATCATGTCGTCGCTGCGGCCGGTGATTTTTTCCATGCGGCGCATGGTGCGCGCCGTGCCCGGCAGCAGCCGCGTCAGGTCGCGCGTGCGGTAGCGGATGATGGGCAGCGCTTCCTTGGTCAAGCTGGTGAACACCAGCTCGCCCATCTCGCCGTCGGCCACCGGCTCGCCGGTCTCGGGGTTGATGATCTCGGGGTAGAAGTGGTCTTCCCAGATGGTCGGGCCGTCCTTGGTCTCGATGCACTCGCTGGCCACGCCCGGGCCCATCACTTCCGACAGGCCGTAGATGTCGACCGCATCGATGCCCATGCGCCGCTCGATGGCCTGGCGCATGTCGTTGGTCCAGGGCTCGGCGCCAAAGATGCCGATGCGCAGCGAACTGCTCTTGGGGTCGATGCCCTGACGCTCGAACTCGTCGGCAATCGCCAGCATGTAGCTGGGCGTGACCATGATGATGGTGGGCTTGAAGTCCTGGATCAGCTGCACCTGGCGCTCGGTCTGGCCGCCGCCAAAAGGCACCACCGTCAGGCCAAGCTTCTCGGCACCGTAGTGCGCGCCCAGGCCGCCGGTGAAGAGGCCGTAGCCGTAGCTCACATGCACCATGTCGCCGGGCTTGGCGCCGCCCGCGCGGATGCTGCGCGCCACCACCGTGGCCCAGGTGTCGATGTCGCGCTGGGTGTAGCCCACCACCGTGGGCTTGCCGGTTGTGCCGCTCGATGCGTGGATGCGCGCGCACTGCTCGCGCGGCACGGCAAACATGCCGAAGGGATAGTTGTCGCGCAGGTCCGCCTTGGTGGTGAACGGAAACTTGGCCAGGTCCGACAGGCTCTTGAGGTCGTCGGGATGCACGCCCGCCGCGTCAAACTTGGCGCGGTAGACCGGCGAGTTGGCATAGGCGTGGGCCAGCGTCGCCTTCAGGCGCTTGAACTGCAGGCTGCGCAGCTCGTCGATGCTGGCCTTTTCGATCGGCTCCAGGGGAAAGGCTTTCTGGCTCATTCAAAACTCCAGTTGATCGTTGGGTGACAGTGCTCAAAGACTGCCCACAAAACTTTTCACTCGGGCACCACGGTGCCCGGGATCTGCGCACTCTTGCCACGGAACATGTTCCGTGGCA
>JACCDT010080671.1_pt1 | contig 38402 bp, 31 predicted proteins | sample 7446291 | NCBI WGS metagenome assembly JACCDT01 (sample SAMN15323446, study PRJNA562643) | freshwater metagenome | isolation source: river surface water | place: USA:Blue River Watershed | collected 2017-08-17
ATATAATCTAGGCTTATTACTTGTTATTTTTAAAGGAAAAAGAGTTTATGGCAACGCTACAGAACATCATTGATCAAGCCTGGGAAGACCGTGCAAGCCTATCACCTTCAGCAGCCCCAAAAGAGGTGCGCGAGGCAGTGGCAACCGTATTGGCAGGCTTGAATGACGGCTCTATTCGCGTTGCTGAGCGTCAATCTGTGGGCAAATGGAATGTGAATCAATGGGTTAAAAAGGCCGTTTTGATCTCTTTCCGCCTAGAAGACAACCAGGTGATGTCAGCCAATGGCACCAATGGTTTTCCACAGTTTTATGACAAAGTTCCGACTAAATTCGCTAATTACACGGCAGAAGACTTTGCCAAGGGCGGCTTCCGCGTGGTTCCACCTGCAACGGCTCGTCGCGGCTCATTTATTGGCAAGAATGTGGTTTTAATGCCTTCATACGTCAATATTGGTGCTTATGTAGATGAAGGCTCGATGGTTGATACCTGGGCCACAGTAGGTTCATGCGCCCAAATTGGTAAAAATGTTCACCTTTCAGGTGGCGTTGGTATTGGTGGCGTACTAGAGCCAGTTCAAGCCGGACCTGTGATCATTGAAGATAACTGCTTCATAGGCGCACGCTCTGAAGTGGTTGAAGGCGTTGTGATTGAAGAAAACGCTGTTTTATCGATGGGCGTTTACATCGGTCAGAGCACAAAAATTTATGACCGCGAAACTGGTGAAGTTCACTATGGCCGCGTTCCAGCTGGTTCAGTGGTGGTTCCTGGCTCATTGCCATCAGCATGTGGCAAATACAGCCTCTATGCAGCCATCATCGTTAAAAAGGTTGATGCTCAAACCAGAGCTAAAACAGCCATTAACGATCTATTACGAGACTAAGCTAACTCATTAAAGATTATCTGTGACTACAAATTCAACCTTAGCCTTAACAGAATCACTGATTTCTCAGAACTCAGTGACGCCAGCTGATGGTGGCTGCCAAGACTTGATTGCTGATCGACTCAAAGCCATTGGTTTTGAATGCGAAACCATGATGAGCGGTCCTGATCATTTTCGAGTGACAAATTTATGGGCAGTCAAACGCGGCAGCAAGGGCAAAGATGGTCCTTTACTGAGCTTTGCTGGACATACGGATGTGGTACCAACTGGCCCACTTGATAAATGGTCTTCAAATCCATTTCAACCAACACAGCAAGATGGTTTTTTATATGGTCGAGGTGCGGCTGATATGAAAACCTCATTGGCTGCTTTTGTGGTGGCCACTGAAGAATTTGTTGCTAAACATCCAAATCACAATGGTTCAATCGCATTTTTATTGACCAGTGATGAAGAAGGTCCCGCGCATGATGGCACTGTGATTGTGTGCAATGAATTAAAAAAACGTGGCGAACGTTTAGATTACTGCGTGGTTGGTGAGCCAACCTCAGTTGATCAATTAGGAGACACGATCAAAAATGGTCGTCGTGGCTCTCTGTCTGGTAAGTTAAGAGTGATCGGTGTTCAAGGTCATATTGCCTACCCTCATTTAGCTAAAAATCCGATTCACCTCGCAGCCCCTGCTCTTGCTGAACTTGCTGAAGTTAATTGGGATCAAGGCAATGCTTATTTCCAACCAACCGCATGGCAAGTGTCGAATATCCATTCAGGAACAGGTGCTACCAACGTTATTCCTGGTGAAGTAGTGATTGATTTTAATTTCCGCTTCTCAACTGAAAATACAGCTGAGAAATTGAAAGAGAAATTGGAAGCAATCCTTAAAAAATATCAATTGAACTATGCGATTGATTGGAACCTGAGTGGCGAACCATTTTTGACACAACCAGGTAACTTATCTCAAGCCATGCAAGCGTCTATTCAAGCTGAAACCAATGTGAAAGCCGAGCTTTCTACAACTGGCGGTACCAGTGATGCTCGCTTTATTGCAAAGATCTGTCCTCAAGTGGTTGAGTTTGGACCACGCAATGCAACCATACATCAAATTAATGAACGTGTTGAGCTTGCAGACATAGAGCCACTTAAAAATATTTACAAAGGTGTTTTAGAAAAGTTAATTGCTTAAGCTTTAACTTATTCAACACATTTATGAACACTGATTTAACTTTAGAAGTTTGTTGGCAACAGCTGACCGAGAAATTAAATCTCGCTGGGTTAAGTTATGGCCATGGCGCCATTGATGCCCAAAGCGAAGCTCTTTGGATCATTGCCACAGCTTTGGGATTTCCACCTGAAGATGCTGCAGAAGCTCTCGACACACCAATCACCCCTGAATTGCTGACTCAGATCAACGCATGGGCACTAGAGCGCATCAGCACTCGCAAGCCTTTGGCCTACATCTTGGGTGAAGCTTGGTTGATGGGCATTCCGTTTTATTGCGATGAACGCAGCATTGTGCCGCGCTCATTCATTGCAGAATTAATTGTGGATGGTCATTTAGAGCCTTGGTTGCCTCCTAGCGCCAAAGTCTTAGACCTTTGCACTGGCAATGGCTCATTGGCGATTTTGATGGCTCTGTCTTGCCCAGATGTAGAGGTATCCGGGTCAGATATCAGCATGCAGGCATTGTCATTAGCAGCTAAGAATATTGACCGCCATAACCTCAGTGAACAAATTGAGATTCATCAAGGTGATTTATTTGAATCATTGCCCTCACCCAATGACGAGAATTTATTTGACTTGATTATTTGCAATCCACCTTATGTGAATGCAACATCCATGGCCAATCTTCCTCCTGAATACCATGCTGAACCCGAAATCTCTTTGGCAGGTGGATCTGATGGCATGGACATCGTCCGAAAAATCATTGCGAACGCCAAGGATTATTTAAAACCTGAGGGTGCTTTGGTGATTGAGATTGGCAATGAAGCCAAAAACTTCTCTGATGCTTTTCCAGAAATCTCTGTCACTTGGCTAGAAGTTTCAGCCGGTGATGATCAGGTCTTACTGATTCAAGCAGAAGACCTTTAAATTAAAAATATAAGTTCGTTATTCTAGATTTCTGGCTGCTTGAATCGCTTGATCAATTCGATCAACAGCAAAAATAGTTAAGCCAGGGATGTTTGTTTTAGGGGCATTGGCCTTAGGAACGATGGCTTGCTTAAAGCCTAATTTTGCAGCTTCTTTGAGGCGTTCTTGACCTCTTGGGCAGGGTCTGATTTCTCCAGCCAAACCAACTTCACCAAAGACAATCAAATTCTTTGGCAATGCTTTATTTTTCATCGACGATTGAATTGCTAATAAGACAGCCAAGTCCGCTGCCGGCTCGGTGATTTTGACACCACCCACCGCATTCAAGAAAACATCTTGATCAAAGCAAGCAATGCCTGCATGACGATGAAGGACAGCTAAAAGCATGGCCAAACGATGTTGCTCTAAACCCAAAGCCAATCTGCGTGGATTTGGAACATGAGCGGCATCCACTAATGCCTGAATCTCCACCAACAGTGGACGACTACCCTCTTGTGTGACCAACACACAAGAACCAGGAACGATTTGATCGTGCTGTGACAAGAACAAAGCTGATGGATTAGCAACGCCTTTGAGGCCCTTATCGGTCATGGCAAAAACACCCAATTCGTTCACGGCACCAAAACGATTTTTAAAGGCTCGAACCAATCTAAAGGATGAGTGTGTGTCACCTTCAAAATATAAAACTGTATCAACGATGTGTTCTAAGACTCTGGGGCCTGCCAAATTGCCTTCTTTGGTGACATGACCCACCATGATCATACAAACACCAGTCGTTTTAGCCAAACGAGTCAGTTGTGCTGCGCATTCTTTTACTTGAGCCACAGAACCAGGCGCCGAACTCAAAGCTTCTGAGTAAACCGTTTGTATCGAATCAACGACCACCACGGTGGGTCTTGCTGATTCAATTGTTGCGAGTAATTTCTCTAACTGAATTTCTGCCAATACTTCTAAATCAGGAGCTTGTATCCCCAAACGCTTTGCTCTTAAAGCAATCTGAGCACCAGATTCCTCACCGCTGATATAAAGAACTGAGTCACCTCTGGCACTCATGGCTGCAAGTGCTTGCAAAAGCAAAGTGGATTTACCAATACCTGGGTCACCACCAATCAATGCAACACCACCAGTGACTAAACCGCCACCCAATACTCGATCAAACTCATCAACACCCGTGCTAATGCGGGGTAAATCTTCGGCTTCTATGACGGATAGTTTTTGCTTGGGGGCAGCCTTAGCCAAGCTTTGAAAGCGATTAGTTGAAGGCTTGTCTTCCACGGTTTCTTCCATGGAGTTCCAAGCTTCACAGTTAGGGCATTGGCCTTGCCATTTCGCTGATAGACCTCCACAAGCCTGACAAACGTAAACAGATTTAATCTTTGCCATTAGAGCGGGTTGGCCTTTTTATTTTCTTGAGCACGCTTTTCAGAATCAGCACGCTTCTTCACAAGATCTTCTTCACGCTTGATTTGATCTAATTGTTTTTGCTCATAATCTTTGACGTTATCAGCACGCTGCTTTGCCTTGGCAGGATCATTGCGATCCTTGATTCTTTGCTCATCTTGCTCATCTTTGATGATAGATTTGAGAACACGTTCTCTTTCACGCATCGGTATTTCTTGAGCGCGTATTTCTTTAATTTCTTGACGATGTTCTAAACGAGCCTTTTCAAGACAGCGGGTCGTGAAAAACTTATCGTAACAATCATGCTGCTTTTTCTCTAGTCGGTATTTAGCCCAATCTTTTTGTAGATTGAGATTGCTTTGACTCTTTTCGATTTCCGCAAGCTCAGCAACCTCTGCTGGGCCAGCAAAGGTCATCGTTGTCAGCAAAGACAAGGAAGTAAAAAGAACGCCAAAAGAAATTCTGTAATAGCTCATAACCTTAAGGATAAAGCCATTAGTGTTTTACGACCAAAAAACTTAAATTTCTATCTTGGCTCCAAGCTCAACAACCCTATTTGTAGGGATTTGGAAGAAGTCTGAAGGTTTTGCGGCATTTTGGAACATCCAAGCAAATAGTCTTTCTCGCCATAAAGCCATGCCTCGTAATTTGGAAGGCACAACAGTATCTCGAGCCAAGAAGAAGGATGTTTCCATCAAATCAAACTTCAACTGGTATTGGGCTTCAATTTGCGCCAATACTTTATTGATGTCTGGTGTTTCTTTGAAGCCATGCACAGAACGCACCAAATACACTTGTCCGCCCATGTCTTTGAGCGTTAAACGTTCTTCATCATTCACATAAGGAACATCCCAAATACTTAACTTCAAGAAGAAAACGCGCTCATGCAAAACACGATTGTGTTTGAGGTTGTGAAGCATTGCGACAGGAACATAATCAATATGAGCAGTTAAAAATATTCCAGTGCCTTCGACTCGATGAGGAGGATGAGCCAACAGTCCAGCGACGAATGGCTCTAAGGGAATAGATTCATTAACAATGCGATCACGCAGTAATTTTCTGCCTTTGTACCAAGTCATCAGGCAAGTAAAGCAAATGATGCCAATCAGTAATGGGTACCAGCCACCATCTTTTAACTTGATCAAATTAGCAGTCCAAAATGTCAAGTCAATCACTAAGAAAGCTGCGATCAAACAAACAATCACGATTGGATTGAGACGCCACTCGCGACGCATGACAATGGCCAAAAGAATGGTGGTAATCAACATTGTCGTTGTGACTGAAATACCGTAAGCCGCAGCCAAATTACCTGATTCTCTGAATTCAATCACAGTGAATAGCACCATGATTAAAAGTGACCAATTCACCACTGGGATATAAATTTGACCTCTCTCATTATCAGAGGTATGAAGAATACCCATGCGCGGCAAGAAGCCCAAAAGAATGGCCTGATTGACCAATGAAAACGCCCCTGAAATAACTGCTTGAGAGGCAATCACAGTAGCAGCAGTGGCTAAACCCACCATCGGCCATAGCGCCCACTCAGGAACCATCAAGTAAAAAGGATTTTTAATGGCCTCAGGATTTGATAACAACAAAGCACCCTGACCAAAATAATTCATCAACAAACTTGGCATCACTAAAAATAACCAAGCGTAGCGAATAGGTTTCCGACCAAAGTGCCCCATGTCCAAATAAAGAGCTTCCACACCAGTGACAACCAAGACCACTGAACCCATCACAATGAAAGCAATCAGAGTGTGTTCGCCAATAAAATTCAAGGCATACATTGGGTTGATGGCGTTGAAAATCTCGGGTGCTTTGATCACGTTATAAAGACCCAAAGCTGCCAAAGAAAGAAACCATGCGATGGTGATGGGGCCAAATAGTTTGCCCACAGCAGCCGTGCCATATTTTTGAATTACAAACAGCGCAACCAAAATAGTGATTGTGATTGGAATCACAAAGCGCTTCAATTCTGGCGTGGCAATTTCCAATCCTTCAACAGCAGATAAAACAGAAATGGCTGGAGTGATGACTGATTCACCATAGAGCATGCAAGCGCCGAACATGCCTAACATCATCACCGTTAAATACGATTGACTTCCCGACGGAAGTGATCGAAGTGCCAATGCCATCAAAGACAGCACACCACCCTCACCTTTATTGTCTGCTCTCATCACAAAAAGAACATATTTGAAAGTAACAACAAATAGGATCGCCCAGAACATCATTGAAATGATGCCAAATACAGCCATTTGACTGAATGGAATGCCATGACTTGGGCTGAATGATTCTTTTAATGCATACAGGGGGCTCGTTCCAATGTCGCCAAAAACAACGCCAATGGCTGCAATTGCTAGGGTAACAGTGCTTGCTTTGTGATGGCCATCTTGGCCATGAAGCTCAACTGGCTTCAGTAAAGACGATTGTGAATTCTCCGGATTACTGATGGACACAAGTCACTCCCTGATTAATGATGTTTTTATTATATGCCCGCTATATTGCAATGCAACATTAAATGAGCTCGCACTAGGATTTATCCAACCAATGGCAAATTCCAAGCGCATTGAGCTCTAAATCGATCTTAAGAAATTCAGTTATTTCTCCCGGGGAAAGATTGCAATTCATTGTTTTTAAATGATTTATATGAATCTTGGCCATGCCATCTTTCAGGCGGTCATGACGATTGGCGTCATTTTTTAATTGTTTCGCCAAAACAACAATTTCATCCAATTGTTCTAAAAAAAGAGCTTTTAAGCGCTCAACACCATTGATTCGGCTGAAATGGGTTGGGAATAGACAATCGGGCTTCAGAGCAGAAATGCGCAAAACCGAATCCTTCAGAGCCTCAGGATCAAACTGAATGGGAGTTGTGGTCGGCATGATGAAGGCACCCTCTTCTGTATCGAACTCTCGATATGAAAGACCAAATGTGTCGCCGGTGAAAATACCGCGACTGATCGGATCCCAAATAGCGATGTGGTGCTTGGCATGACCAGGTGTATCTAAACAATGGAGTGTTCTGCCACCCAAATGAATTTGATGACCTTCACCAACCTCAACTACTTTGGATGCATCCACTGGCAGCAATTGGCCATAGGACTGCTCCACAATCTCTTCGCCATAAACCCCCACTGCCCCTGCTCGAAGAGCGCTCGGGTCAATCATGTGTCTAGCACCGCGAGGGTGAACAAGTAATTGAGCTTGATCACAGACACGCATCATTTCACCTGCACCACCAGCATGATCAAGATGAACATGTGTCAAAACAATGTATTTGACCTGTTGGGCCTTTAAGCCAAGCTCTTCAAGGGAGGTTAAAAATCTGGGAATGGAGTAATTAGTGCCAACGTCGATGAAAGCAACTTCATCGTTATCAACAACCATATAACTGGCATCAAACTGCTCTCTGACAAATCCAGTATCAACACAGTAAATGCCAGGAGCGACTAATTGGGCATAAGTCAGATGTTTTTGCATGTGCGGATTTTCACATAACAAATGTGAGAAATAAGCTACTTGGTCTAATTTTTTTCTTTAAAAGACATGGCATTACTGGATACAAAGCCTGCATATCCTTGCTATTTAGGGTTTAACCTGATATAGTTTAAATCTCAGACGCGGGGTGGAGCAGTCTGGCAGCTCGTCGGGCTCATAACCCGAAGGTCATAGGTTCAAATCCTATCCCCGCAACCAATATTCATAAGGCTTCTAAGACATACGTCTTCGAAGCCTTTTTGTTTTCAAGGCTTCGAAGGTCTTGAGGGTCAAGCAAAAAGAAATTACATACACAGCTTTTGATCACTAAACGCTTAAATCTTCAGCAAAAATAATCAAAATTATTGCGACGCAAGTTGACAGTTAGTAATAAATCGATACTATGAATTTACTCAATTAATTTTGAGCGGCTTGATTTATGTTCTTAAGAGTTTTCTTCACATAAGGGTAATTAGCATGTCAAAAAAAATTAAAGTTGCAATTGCTTCCCTCGGGCTAGCAGCATCAGGTGCTGTTTTTGCTGCAGCTCCGATCTTATCGACTGAAGTTGTCGCCGGTAAATTGGAATCACCATGGGACGTTTCATTTTTGAAAGATGGAACTATGTTTTTTACAGAAAAGTGTAAGGGCCTTTCTGTAAGAATGCCATCTGGCGCTATTAATAAACTGCACGGCATGAATGGCACAACTGGTTATTCATCTTCAAGTGCTGACCTCTTCTGCGATGGTCAGGCTGGCATGATGGGTGTTGAAGTTGATCCTGATTTTGCTAAAAGTCGTTTGATCTTTGTTTATTCAAGCTCAAACTTGAATGGCAAACAAGTCAACCGCGTGATGCGATTCAAGGTGGCTGACTCGTTTAAGGCAGTTTCTGGACGAACAGATATCGTTTCAGACATTGGTTACAAGCCTAAAGCAACAAAGCACCCATTTGGTGGACCTGGTGCTCATAATGGTGGACGCATTAGATTCAGCCCAGGCGATGGCTTCCTTTACGTTACAACGGGTGATAACCATCTTGGTATTGGCCCACAGAGCCCTTCTATCATTGCCGGTAAAGTATTGCGTATTGATAAAGATGGAAAAGCTGCTCCTGGCAATAAAGCACCAGCAGGGTTTGATCCACGTATCTACACATACGGTCATCGTAATCCACAAGGCATTGCATTCCGCCCAGGTGACAATCGCCCATTCACGGCAGAAAATGGTCCATGGCACAGCGATGAAGTCACTGCTTTAGAGAACGGTGGAAATGCTGGATGGGATCCACGTCCAAACATGGCTGGCAGAAAAGATTGTCCAGACGACTACTGCGGATACTCACCTAATCAAATGGGTGCAATGGATCCAAAGGAACGCGCTGCATTTATGCCTATGACAGACCTAAAAACTTATCCTAAGGCTATGAAACCAGCTTGGAATAACAACGGTCTATCACAAGGTATGTTCTGCAACACATTCTTATCTGGTGCGAAGTGGAAAGATTGGAACGGTCAAATGGTGGTTGGTTATGCCGGTATCGGTATTCACGGAACACCAGTTGCTAACCGCATCGAACTCCTAAAGATCAGTGCTGATGGATTAAAAGCAACAAAGAGTGATATTTCATGGCCAACAGCAACAGGTCGCTTCCGTGGGTGCTCACAAGGCCCAGATGGCAACCTTTATGTTGTGCTTGAAGATCAAGGAAATATTATTCGCGTAACACCGCAATAATTTGTTGTAAGCAACAGGATGCGCTACCGAAAAGTAGCGCATCTTTTTTTGTTCATTCATGAAGTTCAATGAGTATCAAGGATTGAGATATGTCTAATTTGATGAAATTGTTAACCCTAGTATTGATGGTTGGCGCTAGTGGTTTAGCCAAAGCAGATTATGATTTGCTACAAAAGAAAAACTGTTTTGCCTGCCACGCTATGGATAAGCGCAAGTATGGTCCAAATTTCAAAGAGATTTCCGTGAAATATGCTGCGGATAAAAACGCAACAACTTATATTTCACAAAAAATTAAAACCGGTAGCTCCGGGGTTTGGGGTCTTGATATGATGCCTCCTCAGCCTCAAGTTTCTGATGCTGAAGCACAGACTCTCGCAAAATTTATTTTGTCGCTTAAGTAATAGTCCTCGGTAATTTCTAAAGAAAGTTTTAGTTTTAAATTTGTTCGTTTGTTTGATTGTTTAATGAGCCCACCATGAAAAGAAAGTACTTAGCAACCGTTATAAGTAGCATGTTTGTTTTACCAATAACGGCACACTCAGAAACAATCCTTGAAGATGTTGTTACAACCAGTAATAGATTTGAACAAAAAAGTTTTGATGCACCAGCATCTTTACAAGCAGTTTCTAGAGAAGTCATTGAGGATGCTGGGCCTCAAGTCAACATGTCCGAATCACTTAATAGGATTCCTGGTGTTGTTGCATTAAATCGTCAAAACTACGCACAAGATTTACAAATTTCAATCAGAGGATTTGGAGCTCGCACTCAATTTGGTGTTAGGGGTGTCAGAATCATTGCTGATGGCATTCCAGCGACGATTCCTGATGGTCAAGGCCAAAGCGCAACTGTGAGTCTCACCTCCACAGATCGAATCGAGGTCCTCAGAGGACCGCTTGCACAACTTTACGGTAACGCAGCTGGTGGCGTAATACAAACTTTCACGCGCGAAGCGCCTGATCGTCCAGAGCTATTGATTCAAGGGCATACAGGCTCTTACGGAACAAATCGTACAGACTGGCAATATGCAGACAAGGTCGGCAAGTTTGGATTGGTAGCCGACTACAGCACATTTAAAACTGATGGCTTTAGACAAAACAGTCAAGCCGAAAGAAATCAATTCAACGGTAAGTTAACTTACCAACACAATGATCAAACCAAGCTTGATTTCATTGCTAACATCTTTGATATGCCCTATGCCAACGATCCTGCTGGCTTGAATCAAGCCACAGCATTGACGAATCCTGAAACATCAACCCGAACCCAAAATCAAAGAAAGATCATCAAACAAAATCAAATAGGCACTGTTCTTACTCATGCAATCGATGGTGTTTCAAAAGTCAGCGGTCGTATTTATGGTGGCAACCGTGAGAACACACACTTTAATAATGTGCAAGGTAGTAGCCCTAACAACTCTTGGGTTGGGTTGGAGCGTGACTACTTTGGGTTAGGTCTGAACTATTCTTCTAAATCAATCATTATGGGTAAAGATACCTTGTGGGTGGCGGGATTTGATTTTGACAAATCGACTGAGGTTAATCAAGCAGGAAGCGCCACCACAAATAATGCTGACAAAACAGGTACCTTAACCAGAAATGAAGACCGCTTGGCACAGAACACAGATTTTTACGCCCAAGCAAACATGCTCTTAAATGAAAAATGGTCTATCTTGGGCGGAGCGCGATCCACAAAAGTGAAACTTGCAAGTGCTGGCCTCGGCGGATATACAAATGCCCCTATTGGATCATTGGGTGAGGTTACCTTTAATGCTGTTAACCCTGTGCTTGGTATCACCTATCATGCCACTGAGCGTATGAATATCTATGCAAACTACGGTAGAGGTCTAGAAACACCAACGCTTGCTGAAATGAGTTACGACCTTAATTTAAGCAATACATTCAATACTAGCTTGAGCGCTTCAAGAAGTAATCACTACGAAACTGGTATGAAATGGCTGCCAAACAATCGAAGTCGTGTAGATTTTGCGCTTTATTACGTCACAACATCCAATGAAATTATCACGGCTAAGTCAGATGGCGTGACCGCTTTCACCAATAGCCCCGGAGGTACCACAAGAAAAGGCTTGGAATTAACCTACCAGAATCAGTTTATATCTTCGATGAAATTTAATCTAACCGGAACCTTGATTGATGCTGAATTTAATGATGCCTTTACTTACAACACAACCACCAGGGGCGTAACGACGACCAACCGCGTAAGCTCTGGCAACAAAATACCAGGCATTCCAAATGGCATGGCTTACTCAAGCATTCAATGGTCAGGCACTGATTTTCAGCGCAACAAATACCGTCAAGTGATGGGCACATTGGCAACATTTGAGTTAACTGCAGCCGGCGCGAACCATAGTAGCGATACGAACGCACAAAATCTTAAGGCTGGCGGTTATTCCCTCTACAACCTCAGATTAGCCCATAGAGTTGATATCAATTCAATGACTCTCACGGCTTATGGCCAATTAAACAATCTCTCTGATAAGAAATATATTGGCTCTATGATTGTTGGCAATGCAGCTCCTTTTGAACCAGCCCCAGGTCGCAATTGGATGGTTGGACTGAATGCCGTGACCAGGTTCTAAACTAATTGAGCCTTCATAGGCGTGCTGTAGAGCTTTTTCACTAAATTGAGGATTATTTGGCATACTTGCCATTTAATCCTTAAGGTGGCTATCCAATGAAAGCTTTAATAACCGCTCTTTTACTCACCGCATCAACACTCAGCTTTGCAGGTCCAAAGGTTGAATTCAAAACAACAATGGGTGACTTCGTTGTTGAACTGAATCCTGAAAAAGCACCAAAGACTGTTGAAAACTTTTTAGGCTATGTGAACAGTGGTTTTTATAACGGCACGATTTTTCACCGTGTGATCAATAATTTCATGGTGCAAGGCGGTGGCTTTACACCTGATATGCAACAGAAACCTACCAAAGCCCCAATTCCGCTTGAGTCCAATAATGGTTTGAACAATGTGGTTTACTCAATTGCCATGGCAAGAACCAATGTGCCTGACTCTGCAACTGCACAGTTTTTTGTGAACGTGGTGAATAACAAGAACTTGGACTTCCCTCGCCCAGATGGTCATGGTTATGCTGTGTTTGGCATGGTGATCAAAGGCACTGAAACGATCGACAAGATCAAAGCTGTGAGCACCACAAGCAAGCGCCCTTTTTCTGATGTGCCAAGCACAACCATCGTGATCAACAGTGCCAAAGTTATAGGCAAATAATCGATGGCTGACTTTGAGCATCTCTCTTGCACCATCTTGCTCGATGATGCTCAAAGCTCAAGCAACAATCCAAGCAGCAGGCTGTATCAGTCTCCATTAAAGACTTTACAAGCGACCAATGCTGACAATCTTGATGCAGTTCTTGAAGAGATTGAACAAGCGATCCATGATCAGCATCACGTCGTTACTTGTTTCAGTTATGAGCTTGGCGAATATCTTTTAGGCTTAACACCAAAAAAATCTAAAACACCTTGGGTGCAAGCTTGGATTTTTAAAGATGTTCAAAAGCTCAGTAAAGAACAAGTGAATCAATGGCTCAAAGCTCAAAATAATCAAGTAGCCACTGCGCCAGTGATTCAGAATGTCGCAACTAGCATCACTCAACAACAATTTGAAAAAGATATTTCTAAGATCCAAGAGTGGATCAGGTCTGGGGATACCTACCAAGTCAACCACACCTATCGCATCCACGGTGAATTAAGCGGCACACCACTGTCTGCCTATGAGGTGCTTAGGCAAAAACAACCTGGTCCTTATGGTGCCTATATAGAACATCCAAATGGGTGGATCTTGTCTTGCTCTCCTGAATGGTTTTTGCAAAAGTCAGGCAATACCTTGATGACCAAGCCCATGAAAGGCACCGCAAAAGTTGGTGAGAGCAGCTCCGAAGAACTTCATGATGACGTAAAAAATCGTGCCGAGAATGTCATGATTGTTGATTTGCTTCGTAATGATTTAAGCAAAATATCCAAACCAGGCTCAGTCAAGGTGCCCCATTTGTTTGAAGTTCAGCAGCATGGTGATGTTTTACAAATGACATCTACCATCAGCTCAAGATCCAAAGATCATTTAAGACTCAAAGAATTACTTCAAGCCATCTTCCCTTGTGGTTCTGTCACAGGAGCACCCAAGAAGAGAACCATGGAGTTGATTCAGGCATTAGAGTCAAAACCAAGGAATCTTTACTGTGGTGCTATTGCCTGGTTTGATCCAAGCTCAGATGCTGGATTGGGTGATCTTGGGATGAGCGTTGTCATCAGAACCTTGGAGCTTGAAAAGAACCAACATTTCCAAATGGGCGTGGGCGGTGGCATCACCATTGATTCTGAAAGTGCTGATGAATGGCACGAGTGCCAAACCAAAGCTGGATTTTTGTATGCTTTACAAGATCAGTCAGAACCCATTGGATTGTTTGAAACGATTCGTATTGAACAAGGAAAAGCCTGCCACATCGACATGCACCTTGAACGAATCGCCAAATCTGCCAGTGAATTAAATATTAAATTTGATCTAAATAAAGCAATTGCTTTGATAAAGGAAACTTGCTCACAATTAGATGCGCATTTAATACACAGAATGCGCTTAGATCTCTCCGCTGAAGGGCTGCTCAATGTAAAAACAGCTGTGATTCAGAATCTTGAACCAGGTCCCGTTCTTTGGGCCAATGATCTTTTGACAGATGACACAACAATGTCTTCCTCCGATCGTTTATTAGGTCACAAGGTGACGCGCCGCAAGCTCTACGATCAAGCTTGGCTAGCAGCTGAGAAAATAGGTGCCTTTGATGCTTTATTCGTCAATGAACAAGGCTTTGTAACTGAAGGTGGTAGATCAAACGTCTTTATTAAAAAAGATGGTCAGTGGATAACACCCCCGCTTGCATCAGGATGCTTGCCTGGTGTGATGAGATCAATCGTTTTGAAAGATTCTAAATATCAAGCGATTGAACAAAATATCACTCGCCGCGATGTCTTGAATGCCGAAGAAGTGATTTTCACCAATGCCTTGCGTGGCATCGTGAAAACCATAAATTAAACGATAATGATGCAATGAAATATTGCCCAAAATGCGGTTCAACCGTGATCTTGCAAACTCCCGTGGATGACACACGTGAGAGGCACGTTTGCTCAGAATGTAAAACCATCCATTATGAAAATCCTCGCAATGTGGTGGGCACAATCCCAGTTTGGCAAGATAAAGTGCTTTTGTGTAAACGAGCCATACAACCAAGGCTTGGTTACTGGACATTACCCGCAGGTTTTTTAGAGGTTGGAGAAAGTACCGAGGATGGCGCTAAGCGAGAAACTCTTGAAGAGGCTGGCGCTTCTGTTGAAATCGGTCCCTTGTTTTCTTTGTTGAATGTCACTCATGTAGAACAGGTTCATTTGTTCTATATGGCAAAGCTTATTGAACCTACATATCAAGCTGGGGTTGAAAGTTTAGAAGTTGAACTTTTTTCTGAAAAAGATATTCCTTGGAATGACTTGGCCTTCCCAACTGTTCGAAAAACGCTTGAATGGTATTTTCAAGATAAAAACTCCGGTCGTCTCAATGAGGTGGATAAGATTGCAACCCATCTTGATAATGTCGGCTACGATGAACGCATTGATCGGAAACTTTGATCCATATGGGTCTCTCTTGGCTCCAACCGCACGATCCCTTCCCATCACCTTGGAGTGATGCCGACCCTGATCCAGAGGTTCCTGGCTTATTGGCTATCAGTGAAGAAATCACCGCAGAGCAATTATTGCGAGCCTATCAACAAGGTATTTTTCCCTGGTACTCAGATGGGCAACCTATTTTGTGGTGGTCGCCAAATCCGAGGATGGTTCTCAGACCAAAGAACTTCAAAGTAAGTAAAAATTTCAAAAAAGAAATTAAAAATGTATTGATGGATCAAGATTGGGAAGTAAAAGTCGATCATGACTTCCATGCAACCATTCTGTCCTGTGCAACACAGTCAAGATCTGGTCAAGATGGCACTTGGATCACCCACGCCATCATGCATGCCTATGGTCAATTACATGAGCAAGGCCATGCGCACAGTGTTGAAGTTTTCCATCAAGGTCAACGAGTTGGCGGTTTGTATTGTGTCAATTTAGGCAAAATGGTTTTTGGTGAATCCATGTTTTCACAGAAAACAGGAGCTTCCAAGATTGCTCTTGCCAGCCTGTGTGCTTGGGCGATTGACCAAGACATCGAAATGATTGACTGCCAGCAAGAAACCGCACATTTAAGCTCATTGGGGGGATCTCCGATTCCACGGGATGAATTTTTAAATCATGTTCGCGAGAAAACTACTGCAATTAATCCTATTTGGAGTTTTAATAAGGGTGTTTTGCGTTATTGGCTAAGCCAACTTGCATGAGTAAATTAAAAGAACTCCCCTTCACCACCCTTCAGTTCTATGCAACTGCTCCCTATGAGTGCAGTTACCTAGCGCATAAACAAGCTCGCTCTCAAGTAGCAACGCCCACTCATTTGATCCATGCTGATGTTTATGGTGAATTAGTCGCCAGCGGTTTTCGTCGCAGTGGTTTGTACACCTATCGACCTTACTGTGATGGATGCAAAGCGTGCATCGCTTGTCGAGTAGATGTTGAGCGCTTCTCACCTAAGCGTTATCAACAACGAGCATTTAAAAAGCATCAAAATCTTGAAGTAAAAATTGGTCATTTAGAGTTCTTCCAAGAGCACTACGATCTATACATGTCTTACCAACATGATCGCCATCTTCATGGCGGCATGGATGGGGATGATCAAGATCAGTACAAACAATTTTTACTGCAGAGTAAAGTGAACAGTCGAATGATTGAGTTCAGGGATGGCCCTGATGGTGAAGAACCAGGTAAGTTAAGGATTGTGAGCATCATAGATGTTGTTCAAAGTGGCTTATCTTCCGTATACACCTTCTTTGATACCAGTAATCCAAGTGCCAGTTATGGAACTTTCACGATCATGTGGCAAATAGAGCAAACCAAGAAACTTCAGCTGCCTTACTTGTACTTGGGCTACTACATTGAAGAAAGCCCTAAAATGTCATACAAAGCACAGTTTGAACCACTAGAAGTATTGGTCAACGATGTGTGGCAACGCAATTAATTACCTAAAGATCCAACACTGATGAATCTCTACCCACTCGTCAAGCCTTGTTTATTTGCCATGGACGCTGAACGTGCCCATAACTTGACTTTAAATACCCTCGATAAAATTCATGCCCTTGGCTTAGGGTTTTTATCGCAAGAAAAGATTCCTCGTGATGAACGAATTTTTTGTGGCTTAAAAATACCTAATCCAGTTGGTCTTGCTGCAGGACTTGATAAGGACGGCAAACACATTGATGCTCTGGCAGATTTAGGTTTTGGTTTTATTGAAATTGGCACAGTGACACCTAAAGCACAGGCTGGCAATCCATTACCAAGAATGTTTCGCCTTCCAGAGGTATCTGGTCTGATTAACCGCATGGGCTTTAACAATGACGGCGTTGATGCTTGCGTGTCACGCGTCAAGCAATCTGGTTTTTGGCAAAGTGGCGGAGTATTGGGTTTAAACATTGGTAAAAATGCCACGACTCCGATCGAATCAGCTGCTGATGACTATCTGATTTGCATGAGAAAGGTGTACGAGATTTCTTCTTACATCACGGTCAATATTTCATCACCCAACACAAAGAATCTAAGACAGCTGCAAGGTGCTGATGAATTAAGTTCATTGCTTGGTGCAATTGCACAAGAAAAAAAGGTGTTGAGTGACCTGCACAAGAAAGAAGTGCCGCTGTTTCTAAAAATAGCTCCAGATTTAGACCTCGATCAGATTCAAACGATTGCAGAGCTACTGATCAAAAACAAGATTGATGCCGTGATTGCCACGAACACCACTATTGCTAGAGATTCAGTGGCGCACTTGCCATTTGGCAACGAAGCCGGCGGCCTTTCAGGGGCACCAGTCAAACTTTCCTCTGACTATGTGATCAAAGAATTGCACCGAACCCTACAGGGTCAGGTGCCAATCATTGGTGTGGGCGGAATCATGTCTGGGCAAGATGCCAAAGACAAGATCAATGCAGGTGCTAGCTTGGTTCAGCTCTATAGTGGCTTGATTTATAAAGGTCCAAAGCTGGTTTCTGACTGCGCCAAGGCTTTAAAAGGCGGTTTTTAAGCCTCTCTTTTCATAATGTGCAATTTGGCATATTTAGAGCTAAAATGGCAGCATGACAAGCAGAACAGCTATCCAGGTTTTGGACCGCATGATGAGTCTTCTGGATGCCCTCGCAGATAGTGATGAAGCCCAGAGTCTTAAAAGACTGTCTGAGCTGACTGATTTGCACCCTTCTACTGCTCACCGAATTTTGAATGATATGGTTGCCTGCCGCCTTGTTGAGCGCGCAGACAGTGGTACCTATCGCTTAGGCTTAAAACTTCTTGAATTAGGTAATTTGGTCAAGGCCCGGCTCTCTGTCAGAGATGCGGCTCAATTACCAATGAGAGCCTTGCACAAGCTCACCGGACAAACAGTCAACTTGTCTGTTCGCCAAGGCGATGAAATTGTTTACATTGATCGTGCCTACAGTGAGAGATCAGGCATGCAAGTGGTTCGAGCCATTGGTGGCAGAGCCCCACTTCATTTAACTTCGGTTGGTAAACTTTTCTTAGCAGATGATGACTCAGTGAAACTGAAGAGTTATGTGAGTAAAACTGGCTTAAATGGCCACACTCAAAATAGCATCAATGATTTGACACAGTTAGAAAAAGAATTGGATTTAGTGAAAAGTCTTGGGCATGCCCGAGATGATGAAGAATTAGAGTTAGGTGTTAGCTGTATGGCTGCAGCTATTTTGGATGACACTGGCAAACTAGTCGCTGGACTATCTTTATCAGCACCTACAGAGCGCATGCAAGATGAATGGCTCAAATCACTCAAAGACACAGCTATGCAGATCTCAAAAAGCTTGGGATATAAACCAAGCACCAAGTCTTCTTAAGCTAATCAGCTTAATTAAACCTGCTTAAAGCTTCCTGATTGATTCTGGATTTGGGTTGGCTTCTAACCATTCTCTGACACGCACGGCATCAGCAAAACGAGACTGCTTACCAACAGAGTCCAAGAACACCATCACCACATCACGGCCAACAACTTTGGCTTGCATGACCAAGCAACGTCCAGCAGCCGAAATATAGCCAGTCTTTTGAAGACCAATGTCCATATCGCTGGCTCTGACCAAACGATTGGTATTAATAAACTTTTGTTCACGATTACCAATCATGATGCTGTAGTCAGGTCTGATTGAAAACTCTCTGATCACTTTGTATTGATAAGCTGCCTCAACCAACCTCGTCAAATCCTCTGGACTAGAAACGTTTTCACTAGAAAGACCCGTTGGGTCAGCAAACTTCGATTGACTCATGCCCAGTAATTTTGCTTTAGCATTCATCGCATCTACAAATGCTGGAATGCCGCCTGGGAAATTTCTACCCAAGGCTTGGGACACTCTGTTCTCAGAAGACATCAATGACAAAATCATCGCTTGCTCTCGAGTCATCTTTGCACCCTGAGTCACTCTTGAACGAGTGCGCCCAGGATAAGCATTGACATCTGCTTGCTCAATCACGATTGTTTCATCTAAAGGTAATTGCGCTTCTAGCACAACCAAGGATGTCATTAATTTGGTGATTGATGCAATTGGCAAAGCAGCATGAGCATTTTTCTCAAACAACACTTCATGCGTTTCACGATCAACGATCAAAGCGACGCTGGATTTTAAATTTAGATCATCTTGATTACCGCGCAAACCCATGGCAGCCGCAAATGATGGTCGTTTTTCATCAGGAGCTTTGGCAGACTTAGCTCGCGTAGTCGATGTTCTAACTTGTTTTTGATTCTTCGGAGCTGCTTTTTTCTTGGCAGTCTGTTGCGTTGTTTGTTTTGTTTGTTTATTTGTTGTATTTTGAGCAGAAGACACTTGCGCACCAAGCAACAAAGAGCTGCTCAATAAAGCCACCGTCATTTTGCGCAACAAATTACTTCTAAATATCATCAGTTTTTCTAAGCTACTCAATTAGTTAGTTTTAGTGAATACGACATGATAAGGTATTACTTATGTATTGAGGCTTTATTGACCATTAAAACTGCCCCCATGGTCAATGCTATGCCAAGGCCAATCAGCCATGTGATGGGCTCATCAAATAAGAACCATGCCATCAATGCGGTGGTTGGTGGTGTCAAATACATCAAGCTGGTGACCTTGGTGGCTGCTCCGTGACGAATCATCACAAACAACAGAGAGCTTGCCCCGATCGACAAGGCCAATATCGACCACAATAAAGAAAATATCAATTCTGGAACCCAAGCAACTTCTCTGGTTTCAAACATCATCATGAGTGGCACACAAACAATGGCTGAAGCAGCAAATTGAATCACTGAGCCCGTGCGTAAATCAAACTGCGGACAATACTTCTTTTGATAAAGAGTTCCTGCAGTGATTGATAGCAAGGCAATGATGATGAAAATAAAACTTAAATCACTGAAACCAATCATGGCAATCTTGGCCCAAACAACCAGACCAACTCCTAAGAGTCCAATGATCAAACCAAGCCATTGAACAGGTCGAACTTTCTCAGCCACCCAAGATGCCAATAAAGCAGTCAAAATTGGTTGAAGCCCGACAATCAAAGCTGTTAAGCCTGCCGACATGCCTTCGCGAACGGCAGCCCATACGCCACCCAAATAACCAGCTTGAAGGAGCATTCCGGCAATCGCAATGTGGATGACTTGAGATTGTCTTGGCCATGGAGCTTTCCACAGCAGCACGATTGGAATCATGCAAAGCAGCACACCTAAAAAGCGCATGCTCAAAAATGTCATGGGCTCAGCATGAGGCATGCCGTAACGAGCAATGATGAAACCCGTGCTCCAAATGATCACAAAAATAGGTGCAATCCATGGTGTTAAAAATCGAATCCATGGACTACTCATTTATTTTTGGCCTTTTAATTGTTTAAATTGTTGAAGAGCTAATTGTACGGTTTGAGCATGCACTTCAACCGTTGTTTCTATATTGATGCCATACCCACCTGCCATGGCTATCGCAATCGGCAAATCATGAGTCTTAGCAAAATCAAGCACCATTTGATCTCGTAAACATAAACCTTTAAGACTTAACTTCAATCGCCCCAATCGATCACCCTCGTGAGGATCGGCCCCAGCCAAATAAATCAACATATCAGGCTTAAATTCAGTCTCCATCTGATTCAAAGCATGGGCCAGATGAAGTAAATACTCATCATCAGAGCATCCGTCGGTCAAACCAACATCAAGATGACTCGATTCTTTTCTAAAGGGGAAATTCTTTTCCCCATGCAAAGACAATGTGTAACAAGTGGTGTCTTTTCCCAAAATAGCTGCTGTGCCATTGCCTTGATGAACATCGAGATCGATGATGGCAACGTTCATTTTGCTCATGCTTTGCAAATACTTTGAGGCGACAGCAGCATCATTGAAGACACAAAAGCCACTGCCCTTGTCTGCATATGCGTGGTGTGTACCACCCGCCAAATTAACTGAAACCCCATCATCCATGGCGCTCATACATGCCTGAATCGTGGCTCCTGCAGACCTTTTGGACCTTTCAACCATGGGTTCACTCCATGGAAAGCCGATTTCCCTGATTTCAGCTGGACTTAATTGGCCCTGAATAACCCGGTCAACATAGCCTTTTTCGTGGACTCTCAATAAATCTTCATAGCTGGCTGGTGCTGGCTCTTTTAGCTCTAAACCATCAAATAAAGCCACCTGATCCCTTAATAAACGGTACTTTTGCATCGGGAAGCGGTGTCCAGCAGGCAGTGGAAGGACAAAATGGTCGGTATAAAAGGCTTTCACCCCCTGATTTTGCCTTTTTTTCACAATGTGGGCTTGACTTAGGGGAATTAAGACATATACTTCATTTTGTGCAGTGCAACATTTATTGTTCACCCTTTAATTTACTTGGAGAAATCATGACATTAACCCCAGAACAAATCGCAGCAGCAAACAAAGCTAACTTGGAAACATTGTTGAATTTAACTAACAAAGCCTTTGAAGGCGTTGAAAAATTAGTTGAGTTAAACATGGCGGTAGCAAAGACTGCAATGACAGAGAACGTACAAAATGCAAAGCAAGCCCTTTCAGTGCGTGATGCGCAGCAATTGATGGCTATGCAAGCAGGCATGGTTCAGCCTTTAGCTGAAAAGATCATGTCTTACAGCCGTCATCTTTACAACATTGCTAACGAAACTCAAACAACTTTCACTTCAGTTGCTGAGTCACAGTTGAAGAAAAGCAGCGGCAACATGAACGGCATGGTTGAAGAGCTTTCAAAGAATGCTCCAGCTGGTTCAGAAGCAACGATCCAGGCTATTAAACAAGCGATGGCTGCAGCAAACAATGCGTACGAAACAACACAAAAATCTATCAAGCAAGCGGTAGATTTGGCTCAGAACAACTTCAATGCTGCAGCTAATACAGCTGTTAAAGCTGCTCGCGGCAAGAAGTAAGCAAGATGCAAGCCTCTTGAATCATCATAGGGGCATGTAAAGAATTGATGTAGTAACAGTTGTCTCCTCGGTACCCAGTTAGATCTAATCTACAAGTACCTTTTAACCCCCGCCTCGCGCGGGGGTTTTTTTATGCCTGGAGGCTTAGCGCCAACGGGTCTTTATTTTTTCTTGGTAGGAGGCAAATCTGTGCAAGTGCCATGTGCCACTTCAGCAGCCATACCAACGGATTCACCAAGCGTTGGATGAGGATGAATTGTTTTACCAATATCAACCGCATCAGCTCCCATTTCAATGGCCAGACATACTTCTCCAATCAAATCACCTGCATGGGTACCAACAATGCCGCCACCAATGATGCGATGAGTTTCTTTATCAAATAACAACTTTGTAAAACCTTCATCACGACCATTAGCAATCGCTCGACCACTGGCTGCCCATGGGAATAGACCTTTTTCATAAGCAATGCCTTGAGCTTTACATTGTTCCTCTGTGAGTCCAGCCCATGCCACCTCTGGATCTGTGTAAGCCACAGATGGAATTTGCTTTGCATCAAAGAAAGCCTTGTGCCCTGCTGCAACTTCAGCGGCGACGTGTGCTTCATGAACTGCTTTATGAGCCAACATTGGCTGACCAACCAAATCACCAATCGCAAAAATATGATCAACATTCGTGCGCAATTGTTTATCGACCGGAATAAAGCCACGCTCATCAACCGCCACCCCAGCTTTATCAGCATCCAACTTCTTACCATTAGGAGTACGGCCAACGGCAACTAAAACAAGGTCATATACCTGAGGAGTTGCTGGAGCCTTTTCACCTTCAAAGGTCACATGGATACCATCTGGTTTTGCCTCAGCTTTACTGGCGCGTGTTTTCAACATGATGTTGTCAAAACGTGGGGCGTTAACTTTCTCCCATACCTTTTCCAAATCACGGTCAGCACCAGCCATCAAACCATCTAACATTTCAGTAATATCAATTTTGCTACCCAGAGTGCTGTAGACAGTCGCCATCTCTAAGCCGATGATGCCGCCGCCAATGACCAACATTCTCTTAGGTACTTTCTCAAGCTTTAATGCACCAGTACTATCAACAATTCTTGGATCCTTTGGCAAGAAAGGCAACATCACCGCTTGACTACCGGCAGCGATGATGGCTTTTTGAAAACGAATCACTTCCTTTTGACCATTGGTTTTCTTAGAATCCCCTTCAGTAACTTCTACTTCAACGTGATAAGCATCTAAGAAGCGGCCAATACCACGCACTGTTTTAACTTTACGCGCCTTGGCCATACCAGCAAGACCGCCTGTTAGCTTTCCAATCACGGTTTCTTTATGGGCGCGCAATTTATCAATTTCAATCTTTGGAGCGCCGTAAGAAATACCATGCGCTGCCATGGCTTTGACTTCATCCATGATGGCAGCCGTGTGCAACAAAGCTTTTGATGGAATACAACCAACGTTCAAGCAAACACCACCAAGGGTTGCGTAACGCTCAACGATGATGGTGTTCATCCCCAAGTCAGCGCTTCTGAAAGCGGCGCTGTAACCACCAGGTCCTGCGCCCAAGACCAACATGTCGCATTCATGGTCAACTTTTCCAGCATAAGAGCCAGCTGCAGGAGCACTCACTCTAGGAGCTTCAGTTTTCGGAGCTGCCTCTTTGATTGGGGCTGATGTTGGAGCGCTGCTTGCCGCTGGTTTTGCAGCATCAGTTGCCACATCAAGAGTAGCAATCACCATGCCTTGATTGATCTTGTCACCAACTTTCACACTGATGGCAACAATCTTGCCAGCTTGCTCGCTTGGCACTTCCATAGTGGCCTTATCAGACTCTAAGACCAACAGAGCTTGCTCTTTTTCAACCTGATCACCCGGTTTGACTAAAACCTCAATCACAGGCACATCATGAAAATCGCCGATATCAGGAACTTTGATTTCTATTGTAGGCATATCAATTTTCCTTAAAGAACAACACGACGGAAGTCAGCCAATAACTCAGCCAAATACACGTTGAATCTTGTTGCTAAGGCACCATCAATCACGCGATGATCTGCAGTGAGTGACAATGGGCAAATTAATTTTGGTACAAATTGTTTACCATCCCAAACAGGCTTCATGCTCGCTTTGTTAACACCCAAAATAGCCACCTCTGGTGCGTTGATGATTGGCGCAAAGTAAGTTCCACCAATACCCCCCAAAGAAGAGATCGTGAATGAAGCACCTTGCATTTGATCAGGCTTCAACTTACCCTCACGCGCAAGCTTGGCTAACTCACCAGTTTCTTTAGCGATTTCAAAAATACCTTTTTTATCGGCATTTTTCACAACAGGCACCACCAAACCGTTTGGTGTATCTGCGGCAAAAGCAATATGGAAATATTTCTTCATCACCAAATTGTCGCCATCCAATGAACTGTTAAATTCTGGATACTTCTTCAAGGCATTAACAGCCGCCTTGATCAAGAAGGCCAACATAGTGACTTTGATGCCTTGCTTTTCATTGTCCTTATTTGTCATCACACGGAAGGCTTCTAAGTCAGTGATGTCCGCGTCCTCGTGATATGTCACAGCCGGAATCATGACCCAGTTGCGAGATAAATTGGCCGCAGATAATTTCTGAATACGTGACAAGGGCTTGGTTTCTGTTTCGCCAAATTTGCTGAAATCAATTTTTGGCCACGGCAATAAATTCAAGCCACCAGAGGCTGCTACTGGAGCACCCGCTGGAGATGCAGCCTGTCCAGTCATGATGTTTTTCACATAGGCCTGAACGTCTTCTTGAGAAATTCTGCCTTTTGCTGATGTTCCAATCACCTTGGTCACATCAACACCAAGCTCACGCGCATATTTACGCACTGATGGACTTGCGTGACTAACAGCACCCGTTGATGGAGCAGATTCAGTACGAGGCGCTGATGCTTGAGGCGCACTCTGAACTGGTGCTGGAGCACTTACTTGAGGTGCTACTGCAGGAGCCGCACTTGGAGCTTTAGTTGGTGCTGCAGCTGGTGATGCACCAGCGGATGAAGACTCTAGAATCACCACCAAATCACCTTCAGAGATGCTATCCCCTACTTTTACTTTCACTTCTTTGACAACACCAGCGTGCGAAGAAGGCACATCCATGGTGGCTTTGTCTGATTCCAAAGTGACCAAAGATTGTTCTTTTTCCACAACATCACCAGGCTTCACGTGAACTTCAATCACGGGCACACCTTTGTAATCACCAATATCCGGAACGTTGACGTTCACCAAACCACCAGAAGCTGCGACTGGTGCTGGGGCGGCTGCAGGTGCTGCTGCTTTTTGTGGAGCAACTGGAGCGCTCGCTGCAGGCGCAGCTGCTGGGGCAGCCTTGGTCGATGCAGAACCTGACTCTTCCAAAAGGATCACGACATGACCTTCAGAAATGTTGTCACCTACTTTTACTTTGACTTCTTTGACGACACCAGCATGAGATGAAGGAACATCCATGGTGGCTTTGTCTGATTCTAAAGTCACCAAAGATTGCTCTTTTTCAATCACGTCACCAGGTTTCACATGGACCTCGATGACTGGAACGCCGTCATAATCTCCAATATCAGGAACTTTGATTTCTATCACTTGGCTCATCTTAGTTTCCTCACACAGTCATTGGGTTTGGTTTTTTAGGATCAAGACCGTATTTCTTAATGGCCTCAGCAACTTTCTTGTGCTCAATCTGACCTTCATCAGCCAATGTCTTGAGTGCGGCAACTGTGACCCAACGACGATCCACCTCGAAGAAATGGCGAAGCTTCTCACGCGTATCAGAGCGGCCATAACCATCTGTACCCAACACGGTATATCGCTTACCGATGTTTTGAATAGCTGGTCTGATTTGTTCTGGGAACAAACGCACATAATCCGTAGCAACAATCACTGGACCTGTGGTGTCTTTTAACATTTTCTCTACATGAGAAAGAACCGGCTTATCAGTTGGGTTCAACATGTTTTGACGTGATACCGCATTCCAATCACGACCCAACTCAGTGAAGCTTGGGCAACCCCAAATATCAGAAGCGACACCCCAATCATCACGCAACATATTGGCGGCTTCAATCACTTCACGGAAAATCGTGCCACTACCTAATAGCTGAACTTTTAGCTTGGCTTTTGCATCACCAACACTGGTCAAGCGATACATACCCTTCAAGATGTCATTCTCAGCACCCTTTGGCATTGCTGGGTGAGCATAGTTCTCATTCATCAAGGTGATGTAGTAATAAACATCATCTTGATTGGTCATCATGCGACGCATACCGTCTTGAATGATGACGGCTAACTCAAAAGCAAAGGTTGGGTCATAGCTGATGCAGTTTGGAATCGCACCGCTCCACAAATGACTGTGGCCATCTTCGTGCTGCAAACCTTCACCGTTCAACGTAGTTCTACCAGCTGTACCGCCTAATAAGAAACCACGACTGCGCATATCTCCAGCAGCCCAAGCCAAGTCACCGATACGCTGGAAACCAAACATTGAATAGAAAATATAGAAAGGCAACATTGGTACGCCGTGTGTTGAGTAGGACGTTGCCGCAGCAATCCAATCACACATCGCACCAGCTTCATTGATACCCTCTTGCAAAATTTGACCGTGTTTGTCCTCTTTGTAGAACATCAACTGATCATGGTCTTGCGGTGTGTAAAGCTGACCTAACTGATTCCAAATACCTAATTGACGGAACATGCCTTCCATACCGAAGGTTCTAGATTCATCAGGAACAATCGGCACCACCCGCTTACCAATGGTCTTGTCTTTTACAACCATGTTCAACATACGAACGAAAGCCATGGTGGTAGAAATTTCACGACCCTCAACAGTAGCCTCAAGCAATGGCGCGAACACTTCAAGCTTTGGAACTTCCAAGCTTTCAGCTTTAGCTCTGCGCTGTGGTAAATAGCCACCCAACTCCATGCGACGTTCGCGCATGTAATTCAATTCAGGGCTGCCTTCTTCAAACTTCACCAAAGGCAATTCTTCCAACTTATCATCAGGCACTGGGATCTTGAATTGATCTCTGAATGCTTTGATGTCTTCAATATTCATTTTCTTAGCTTGGTGAGCGATGTTCATGCCCTGACCAGAGCCGCCCATACCGTAACCTTTGATGGTTTTAGCCAAAATAACGGTTGGTTGATTTTTATGATTTGCTGCTGCGTGGAATGCTGCATAAACTTTATGAGGATCGTGCCCACCACGATTAAGATTCCAAACATCCTCATCGCTCCAGTCAGCAACCAACGCTTCTAATTCTGGTGTGTTGAAAACAATCTTTCTAACGTATGCACCACTCTTGGCTTTCATGGTCTGGTATTCACCGTCCACGATCTCGCCAAGACGCTTCATCAAAATACCCTTTTTATCTCGGGCAAATAAAGCATCCCAATGAGTACCCCAGATGAGTTTGATCACATTCCAACCAGCTCCTCTGAATTCAGACTCAAGCTCTTGGATGATTTTTCCGTTGCCGCGCACTGGACCATCTAAGCGCTGCAAATTACAGTTGATCACAAAACATAGGTTGTCTAAGTTTTCTCTACCGGCCATACCAATTGCACCCAATGATTCAGGCTCATCAGTTTCACCATCACCCAAGAATGCCCAAACTTTTCTTCCTTCAGTTTTAGCCATGCCGCGGTCTTGCAAGTACTTCATGAAACGGGCTTGATAAATAGCCATGATTGGACCTAAGCCCATTGATACTGTAGGGAACTGCCAAAAGTCCGGCATCAACCAAGGATGCGGATAACTTGAGATACCTTTGCCATCTACTTCTTGACGGAAATTATTCAAATTTTCTTCGGTTAAACGACCCAACATATAAGCTCGGGCATAAACACCCGTAGCAACGTGACCTTGCACAAATACTAAATCGCCACCGTGGTTATCAGAGGGAGCGTGCCAGAAGTGGTTGAAACCCACATCGTACAAAGTGGCAGCTGACTGGAATGATGAGATATGTCCACCAACGTTGGTATCTTTATTAGCCTTTAACACCATCGCCATGGCATTCCAACGAGTGTATGAGCGAATCTTGTGTTCAATTTCTTGATCGCCAGGAAGCTTGGCCTGCTGCTCTACGGGAATCGTATTGATATAAGGAGTCTCAGCATGGAATGGTTGAACCACTCCACTCACACGCGCATGGGATATCTGCTCGTCGATCAAGAATGCGGCACGATCAACACCTTCATGTTTGATCACACCATTTAAAGCATCAATCCATTCTTTGGTTTCAATCGGATCGATATCCTGAGAGCCATTAGCTCCTGTTTTTTGATTCGGTAGATCAGCCATGCTTGTCTCCTCGTTACTTGGCTCAAATAATAGGGCTAAGCCCTATTTTGTCTTGTTCAAATTCTAAAAACGCCACGTTACTGGAGCAAGCAATATTTCATATAACGAAGTTATTTATCACTATATGGAATTATGTTGCGTGGCAATATGGTGCAAAAATAGAAAAAAATCAGGGTTTCAGTATCGTCCCGAATTACACTCTAAGATTGCATGGTTTTCCCTAAGTTAATAAGCATTCATTTGAAACAAGTAATCAACCAATATCTTGGTCAAGCCATCAAGAAATACAGATCAAAAGCTCTTAAGCAAAGGGCGAGGTCTTATGCTTTCTTATACATCCCCGTCTTGGCCATCGTGCTGTTCACATGCGCCATGGGATTAATCCTTTGGACGCTGAATTACCAAGATAAAAATCAACAGCAATACACGCTATATCGTGAAACTGCATTTGCTAAACAAAGGATATTGCTACGATTTGCTGCCAATGAAGATGCCATCCTAGAATTGAGTCGTGAGATCAGTAATTCTGCAAACAGATCTCAATATCCCGAATCATTCTTAAAGCTATCAACTAAGCTAATACAAGACAGTCCTGAAATTTTGCAACTGCGTTGGTTAGACAGCAGACAAAATCGCATCGCCACTTTGCCGAACAACCCAAGCTATTCAAAGTGGTCAGAGAGAATTTCGATTAAATCTGTACTGGATACAGAATTAAACTCAATTTTTTCTGAGGCAGCTGAGTCTAATAAAGCAACTTACGGAAAAATGTTGCGCTTTCATCCAGCAGAAAATGAAGTTGCCAATACAGACAGACAATTTGTTTTTTGGCATGTGACACCCATTATTCAAAATGGTTTGGTCATTGGGGGGATTGCAACACTCTATTCTGGCAAAAGAATTCTGCAACACATGGTTCCCAGTGAGCTGAATGGCCTCTACCGTTTCGCACTATTGGATAGCAGCGGTAAAGAAATGGTCAGTTCTAATCCGAAACGAACCAGCTCAAGATCCTTAGAGCACAGTGTGACTTTGGATAAAACGCCAATCCCATTGACCTTGCACGTCAGCACATACCCGCCACCAACCAATCTGACCTACCGAACATTGCTTTGGTTGGTGATTGGTTTAAGTAGCTTTGTTTTATGGAGCTTGTGGTCTGTTTGGAGACAAACCTCCCAACGTTACTCAATCCAAAAAGATTTACAAACTGAAACTAATTTCAGACGAGCCATGGAGGAATCCATCACGATTGGCATGAGAGCGCATGACATGCAAGGAAAGATCACTTATGTGAACCCAGCCTTTTGTGAAATGACAGGATGGTCACGTCATGAACTGATTGGCATGTCACCACCCTTTCCTTTCTGGCCCTCAGAGTTAGTCCCTGAACTAACCAAAAAGATGGCTGTTGCCCTAAAAGGTAACTCGCCAAAAGCTGGCTTTGAAGCGGTCCTGCAGAAAAAAAATGGCATCAAAATCAATTCCAGAACGTTTGTATCTCCTTTGATTGATGAAAAAGGCGAGCAATCTGGATGGATCAGTTCGATTGTTGATATATCAGAGCCAATCAAGGCACGACAAGAATTGGCATTGGCACAAGAACGATTCACAACAGTATTGGAAAGTCTTGATGCTGCAGTGTCAGTTATTTCACTGCAAAGTGGGCAACTCCTCTTTGCCAACAAATATTACCGAGAGACTTTTGGTAATACAACCAAAGCTCATCTGGACTTAGCAGGTCATGAAATAAACCCCGAAGACATGGGAGCACTGGACATTGATAGTGTCGATGGTTTTGCTGGACTACCCGCCTCTGCCTTAACACCAACACAATCTGATTTCAGAGAAATTCAAATCAATCAAAACAAACTTTGGTATGAAGTCAGACGTCGATATATTTCTTGGGTAGATGGTCACTTGGCGCAATTGATCATTGCCACAGACATCACCTCAAGAAAAAAAGCTGAAGAACAAACCAGGGAACAAGAAGAAAAACTTCAATTTTCAAGTCGCTTAACAACCATGGGTGAAATGGCCTCTTCTTTGGCACATGAGTTAAATCAACCGCTTGCTGCGATTTCGAACTATTGCACTGGTATTGCTAACAGACTTAAATCTTCACAAAGTATCGATATTGAAAAAGATATTCTGCCTGCGATTGAAAAAGCAACCAATCAAGCCCACCGAGCCGGAACAATCATTCAACGTATCAGAGGCTTTGTAAAAAGAAGTCAACCTCAAAGCGTGATGGTCAATGTGGCCACAATTGTTGAGGACTCAGTTGGCTTGGCTGAAATTGAAGCGCAACGATATGGCATTCAAATCAGCATTTCTTTTGCAGATAATTTACCGAAAGTTTTCTTAGATCCAATTCTGATTCAACAGGTATTGGTGAACCTATTGAAAAATGCCATTGATGCAATTAAAAACATTCCTAATAAAGTTAATTCTTCAAAGTTGATCAAGCTGATGGTTGACATTGATCACTCAGTTTCACCAGCCATGCTGCGGATTCGCGTCATGGATCAAGGCCCCGGAATTCCAGAAGAATCATTAGAAAGATTGTATGAGCCCTTCTTTAGTACCAAACATGATGGCATGGGTATGGGTTTGAACATCTGCCGCTCTATCATTGAGTCTCATCATGGGCGTCTATGGGCAGAAAACAATGCCTCACAAAAAGATCAACCTGGCCCAGGCTGCACCTTTACAATACTACTTCCCTTGGATAAATAAGCATATGAACAATAAAACTGAAATCGTTTATGTCGTTGATGACGACGAAGCCGTTAGAGATTCATTGACATGGCTCTTAGAAAGCAATGGCTACACTGTTAAGTGCCAGCCAAGCGCGGAGAGGTTTCTGCAAGCTCTTCAGGGAGATCACAAGGAAACAGTTTCTTGCCTGATTCTGGATGTGCGCATGCCAGGCATGTCAGGTCTTGAGCTCCAAGAGCGTCTTTTAGCAGAAGGCATCCCTATGCCAATCTCTTTCATCACTGGTCACGGCGATGTTTCGATGGCTGTTTCTACGATGAAAAAGGGAGCTATTGATTTCATTGAAAAACCTTTCAAAGAGTCTGAATTAAAAGTCTTAGTTGAAAAAATGCTCGCTAGAGCAAGGGTCGACTATGCGAAAGCTGATACGCAAAAGAACACACAAAACCTTTTGAGCAAGTTAACTGGTAGAGAAAAGCAGGTTTTAGAAAGAATTGTTGCAGGTCGACTCAATAAACAAATTGCAGATGACCTGAATATTTCTATCAAAACAGTTGAAGCACATCGCGCCAACATCATGGAAAAGCTCAACGTCAATACTGTTGCAGACTTACTAAGACTCGCCTTATCTGAATCCAACAAATAATATGCCCGCACAAATCATTGACGGTAACGCGCTTGCCAAAAAAATCAGACTAGAGATTGCTGCTAAAACAGCCATTTTGACTGCCAAAGGCGTTAAGCCTGGCCTAGCTGTTTTGTTAGTCGGTGAAGATCCAGCCAGCCAGGTTTACGTTAGAAACAAAGTGAAAGCCTGTGAAGATGTTGGAATGTATTCCATTCTAGAAAGACATCCTGCTGATTTGAGCGAAAAAGCCCTGCTTGCCCGAATCAATGAATTGAACCACGATAAAAACATCCATGGCATATTGGTTCAACTGCCATTACCAAAGCACATTGACAGCCACCGCGTGATTGAAGCCATTGCCCCTGAAAAGGATGTAGATGGTTTTCACGTGGCGAACGCTGGCGCTTTGATGATTGGTGCACCTTTATTCAGACCATGCACCCCTTATGGTTGCATGAAAATGCTAGAAAGCATTGACTATCCAATCAGAGGCGCTAGAGCCGTCGTGATTGGTGCTTCTAATATTGTTGGCAAGCCAATGGCCATGTTGCTCTTGCAAGCTGGGGCAACCGTCACTATTTGCAACAGCAAAACCAAAGACTTAACAGCTCACACCAAAGAAGCAGATATCTTGGTCGTGGCCACTGGCAAACCAAAAATGATCACTGCCAATATGGTTAAAAATGGCGCTGTGGTCATCGATGTTGGCATTAATCGCTTACCTGATGGCAAGCTTTGTGGTGATGTTGATTTTGATGAAGTGAAATACGTTGCCAGCGCGATTACCCCCGTTCCAGGTGGTGTTGGACCAATGACAATCACCATGCTTTTGCTGAACACACTAGAGGCTGCCGAGAGAGTCAAGGCTTAAAGACCCTTTGGGTGTAAGCCTTTTTTTGCCTGAACTTATTTCAATTTCAGGACATAATATTGAGTATGAATAATCCAATACTCAATCCCTTACTTGCCTTTGGCAAAAGCCTCCCTGAATACAGCTCTATCAAGGCTGTAGATATCAAACCTGCAATTGAGCAACTATTAGCTGAAGCTCAAAAAGCCGTTGATTTATCTTTACAGACATCTACTCCTGCCACATGGCAAGACTTGGTTGAACCACTAGAAGATGCCACAGAGAATCTTGGGCGCGCTTGGGGTGTGATCAGTCATTTAAACAGTGTTGCTGATACCCCAGAATTCAGAAAAGCTCATGCAGAAATGTTGCCAGAGGTCACTGCTTTCTGGACAAATCTTGGTCAAAATTTAGAGCTATATAAAAAGTATAAGACCCTTAGCCAATCAGCTGAGTTTGCTCAGCTAGATCATGCTCAACGCAAGGTCATTGAAAATTCCTTAAGAGATTTCCGTTTGGGCGGCGCTGAACTATCAGATGATCAAAAAATGCGCTTTGCTGAGATTCAAGATCAACAAGCTCAGTTATCCAAGGAATTCTCTGATCATGTTTTAGATGCAACAGACCATTTTGTGCACGTGATCACTGATGAAAAAGATTTGGCTGGCTTACCAGAAGATGCTATTGCTGCTGCAAAGCAAACAGCTGAGTCGAAAGAAATGAGTGGTTGGGCTTTTACCCTGCACTTCCCATCATATTTTCCAGTAATGCAATTTTCTGAAAATAGAGCTCTCAGAAAAAAACTCTATGAAGCCTATGTCACGAGAGCTTCAGAGTTATCTGAGAAATTTGGCAGCGGTAAAGCAGATTGGGACAATACCAACAACATGTTGTCACAACTTCGTCTAAAAGATGAAGAAGCCAAGATGCTTGGTTTTGCAAATTACGCTGCTCTCAGTCTAGCCCCAAAAATGGCAAAAACTGTCGCAGAAGTGGATCAATTTCTAACTGATTTCGCCAAGAGAGCTCAGTCTCATGGTCAAAAAGATTGGGAAGAGCTACAAGTTTTTGCCAAGGAACATTTAGATATCACATCACTTGAACCATGGGACATGGCTTTTCTATCAGAGAAGCTCAAACAAGTTCGTTATGCCTTCTCTGAGAATGAAGTTAAACAATATTTCCCTCTGCCAAAGGTTCTGGATGGTTTGTTTGGTTTAGTCCAAACACTGTTTGGCGTAAAAATTGAAAAAGACTCTCTGCCAGTTTGGCACGCAGATGTTCAATCATTCAAAGTATTGAGTAAATCCGGAAAACTTCTGGCGAATTTCTATTTAGACCCGTACGCAAGACCTGGAAAACGTGGTGGCGCCTGGATGGATGATGCCAGAGGCAGAAGAAAACTCGTCAATGGAACAATCCAAACACCTGTGGCTTATTTGGTATGCAACTTCCCTGCACCTGTAACGGTCAATGGTGTTACAAAACAACCGACCATCAGCCATGATGATGTGATCACCATGTTCCATGAGTGTGGCCATGGCTTACATCACATGTTGACTCAAGTTGGATCCTTGGGCGTTTCAGGGATCAATGGCGTTGAATGGGACGCGGTTGAATTACCTAGTCAGTTCATGGAAAACTTTTGCTGGGAATGGGAAGTTTTAGAAAAAATGACGTCTCATGTAGAGACTGGCGAAACTTTGCCAAAGTCTCTTTATGAAAAAATGATTGCTGCCAAGAACTTCCAAAACGGCATGGGCACACTGAGACAATTGGTTTTTTCTTTGACTGACTGGCGGTTACATTCAAGCTTTGATGCGCACTCAGCCAAACCTGAAGATATCTTGCAGCTATCAAGACAAATCAACGATCAAGTCCATGTGGTCAAACAGTCTGATTTATCTAGATGGCCTAATACATTCAGCCATATTTTTGCAGGTGGATATTCAGCTGGCTATTACAGTTACAAGTGGGCCGAAGTACTGTCTGCAGATGCCTATGCTGCATTTGAAGAAGCAGCAAAGAAAACTGGCAGTATTTTGGATGAGGCCACGGGTGAGCGCTATCGACAAGAAATTCTTGAGGTTGGCGGTAGTCGCTCCGCTGCAGAATCATTCAAAGCATTCAGAGGCAGAGAACCACAGATAGATGCCCTCTTAAGACATGGTGGCTTAGCTTAGCTTAAGGTCGTAATCACAGGGGCGTGATCAGATGGCTGCTCCCAAGCTCTAGGAGTTTTATCAATGGAGCTGGCGATGCAGTCATTTTTCAATGCTTCACTCAAAAGAATGTGATCAATGCGTACACCCGCGTTTCTTCTGAAACCCATCATTCGATAGTCCCACCAACTAAAGCTTTTGGGAGCCTGCTCAAAGAGCCGATAGCTATCGTAAAAGCCCATCTCAATCAGGCCTGAGAAAGCATCACGCTCATCTTGGGATACTAAATTTTGGCCTTCCCATGCTTTTGGATCATGCACGTCCTGATCCTCAGGAGCAATGTTGTAGTCACCCAATAATGCAATCCTTGAATGCTCTTCCATTTCCTCGCTGAGCCAATCATGGAGACCGGCCAGCCAATCAAGCTTATAGGCAAACTTTTCTGTACCTGGTGCTTGTCCATTTGGGAAATAGGCTGAAATGATTCTGATTGGAGCTCTGCCATTAAAAGCCACGGTTGCAGCCAGCAAGCGCTGTTGTTCATCAGCAAATTTAGGATTATTTTTGACTGGAGATAAAAAGGCAGTATTCACATCTTGAGCAATTGCCGCAAGAGAGGCTTTACGCAAAAGAATGGCAACGCCGTTATAAGTTTTTTGGCCTGCCACCAAAGAGTAATAACCTGCAGCCTCTAGCTCAGCAAAAGGAAATTTATCTTCTGTGAGTTTGAGCTCTTGAAGACAAAGAGCATCAATCGGGGCCTTGAGAGCATCTTGAGCAGCTAACCACTGCAAAAGATGAGGTAGACGAACTTTGATGGAATTGACATTCCAAGTGGCAAGACGAATAGCGGACATAAGTAGGTTTAATTCAAAATAATGGCCCTATTATGAACGCTATCAAGTTGGCAGATTAATTTAAGTATCGATACCAAGTTCTTGGAGTTTTCTGGTGATCGTATTTCTGCCAATGCCTAACCGCTCTGCAGCCTCAACGCGACGACCCCTGGTCACTTCCAATGCTGCTGTTAGAACAGCTTTTTCAAATTTGGTTTCTAAGATATTGAACACATCTCGACCACCATCTTGTAAAAGTTGTTTGGCCAGCAAGGCAAGCCCTGATTCCCAATCACCTGCACTGGCTGATTTAAGTTTGGTTACCAACTCAGCGGCAACCCCATCAGGAAGATCTGCACCTATTTCAATAACATCAGGCGGTAAGTCTTGAGCACCAATGACTTGAGCTGGTGCCATGACTGTTAACCAGTGGCATAAGTTCTCTAGCTGTCTCACGTTACCAGGAAATGGTAACTGAGAAATTGCTAACAATGCATCATCTGACAAACGCTTGGGATCCATGCTCAAAGATTTAGCAGATGTCTGCATAAAGTGACGCGCTAACAGAGGAATGTCCTCTTTGCGCTCTCTCAAAGATGGTAAACGTAGACGAATCACATTCAAGCGATGGAATAAGTCTTCCCTGAACAAGCCTTCAGCAACACGAGCTTCAAGATTTTGATGGGTCGCAGCAATGACTCGCACATTGGCCTTAAGAGAATCGTGACCACCCACTCGATAGAAATGACCATCCGACAATACTCGCAACAATCTTGTTTGCAAATCGAATGGCATGTCACCAATTTCATCTAAAAATAAGGTGCCGCCTTCAGCTTGCTCAAAACGACCACGTCTCATGGTTTGAGCCCCAGTAAAGGCACCTCTTTCGTGACCGAATAATTCTGACTCTAGTAAATCCTTTGGAATGGCTGCAGTGTTTAGGGCAATGAAAGGCCCACCCGCTCTTGGGCTGTGTTTATGCAAAGCCCTTGCCACAAGCTCTTTACCAGTTCCAGATTCTCCTGTGATGAGGACTGTGACATTGGATTGAGATAAGCGACCAATGACTCTAAAAACATCCTGCATTGCTGGTGCCTGACCAAGAATTTCAGTGGCTTCTTGCATGCGCACTGCACCTTCTTGCGTTTGATTTTGTAATCTCAAACTTTCATCAACTGCACGACGGATTAATTCAATTGATTTTGCAATATCAAATGGTTTGGTGATGTACTCAAATGCACCGCCTTGAAACGATGAAACAGCAGAATCAAGATCTGAATAGGCTGTCATGATGATCACAGGTACATGCGGATGCTCAGCTTTGACTTGTTGTAATAAATCAATGCCATTACCCCTTGGCATTCGAATATCAGAGATTAAAACTTGTGGCTCTTCTTTGTTATCAAAAGCATCTAAAACATCTTGAGGATTGGTAAAACTGCGATAAGGCATGTTCTCGCGCTGTAATGCTTTCTCCAATACCCAACGTATTGATTGATCATCATCCACAATCCAAACAGGCTTCATATCGATATCCGATTCTTATTGTTTTCCTTCCGTTTTTAAGCGGAAAGGTAATTGCATTTGAAAGTCAGTTGTCCCAGGCTTGCTGGTACAACCGATAAAACCATAATTCTGTTGCACATAGGTTTGTGCCAAAGTCAGCCCCAAACCACTGCCACCTTCCGTACCTGAGACCAAAGGAAAGAAAATTTTGTCCTTGATTTCATCAGGTATGCCAGGTCCGTTATCAATGACATGCAAATCTAATGCCAGTTTGTAACGTTGCTTATTAATAGTGACGTTGCGAACCACTCTGGTGCTGAGTTCAATCTCGGCATCACCCTGCTCAATTCGGCTTCTTAGTGCCTGAGCTGCGTTATGAACCACGTTCAATACAGCTTGAATCAATGCTTCTTTGTCACCCAAAAGATCAGGCAGACTGATGTCGTAATTTCTCTTGATTTTTAAACCATTAGGGAACTCAGCAAGCACCAAGCTTCTGACTCGCTCTAATACCTCATGAATATTCAAGAAATCATCGATATGCGCTTTCCTATGTGGGGCTAGCAGCCTATCAACCAAGCTTTGAAGTCGATCAGATTCTTTGATAATGACCTGCGTGTACTCATGCAATGCCTTATCAGGCAACTCATACTCTAAAAGCTGTGCAGCCCCTCTGATACCTCCCAAAGGATTTTTAATCTCATGGGCCAAGTTACGCATCAAAGTCTTATTAGCCTCAACCTGCTGCACTAGACGATCGTCGCGCTCACTGCGCAATTGCTGCTCTAAGGGAAACCATTCAATCAGGAGTAAATCAGGATGATTGAGTGCTCCAACCACTACATGGGCATTGATGGGGTCATGATCGGCTCGCGCCGGCCCTGAGTTCAAAATTAAATCTTGGCGCTGAGATGCAATCTCTTCAGTCTTGATTGCATCAAGCATCTGAAAAAGTTCTGGATTATTCCCAAACAAATCATGCAAGCTCATTCCTTCTAACAGTTTGCTAGAAAGATCCAGGCTCACTTCCGCAACTGGGTTTGCATAAACCACCATCTGATGGCTGTAATCAACAATCAGAATAGCGTTAGGGAACTCATCCCAAACACTGTGCGGAGAAAAAAGGGCAGCTACTGCTGCCCCTTCTTTGCTTGGTTTGCGCAACATACCTGCGCTCTACCTTCTCTAGTCTCTCGATTAGAGTGAGTAGTACATATCGAACTCGACTGGGTGAGCAGCCA
>JACCDT010741387.1_pt1 | contig 38387 bp, 65 predicted proteins | sample 7446291 | NCBI WGS metagenome assembly JACCDT01 (sample SAMN15323446, study PRJNA562643) | freshwater metagenome | isolation source: river surface water | place: USA:Blue River Watershed | collected 2017-08-17
CGGCAATGCGCAGGTGTACGGCGATGCGCAGGTGTACGGCAATGCTTGGGTGTACGGCGATGCGCAGGTGTACGGCGATGCGCGGGTGTCCGGCAATGCGCAGGTGTACGGCGATGCGCAGGTGTACGGCAATGCTTGGGTGTACGGCGATGCGCAGGTGTACGGCGATGCGCGGGTGTACGGCAATGCGCAGGTGTCCGGCGATGCGCAGGTGTACGGCGATGCGCAGGTGTACGGCAATGCGCAGGTGTACGGCAATGCGTCAAAATCACCTATATTTATATCGGGTTTAAAATGGAACGTAACGATAATTGATAAAAAAATGGCAATAGGTTGCCAATATCACGACATAGAAGCATGGGGAAAATTCACAGACGAGGAAATATCAGAAATGAGTCGTAATGCGTTAGAGTTTTGGGACGCAAACAAAGCTGCAATTATGACGCTGGCAAACAATCACAAAGTTAACTAACCACTGGGGAACCAACATGAGCGAGAAAACAAACAACCGAGGCGGCAAGAAGACGACCTCAACACTGCTAACCGAGTTTTTGGCGGCCAAGGCGCTGTACACAACCGCACGGGCGGAACTAGGGAAGCGCCTACCGCACGGGATTACGCAAGAGCAATACATAGTGCTTGCCATGCTTCGCGGCGGGCCGGTATATGCCGACGACTTAGCAGAACGATCTGCAATGCTGTCGCCATCTGTAAGCCGGATTTTGGGTGATTTAGAAGAACGTGACGCAATCATCCGGCTAGAGTGCAAAACTGACGCCAGGCGCCGATTGGTTAGCATTACCGACGTTGGCAAGCTGATACTGCGGGAGGTTAAGTAAATGAAATATAAATTAATCATCCCTTTTGCAGTTTATGTTGAAAAAATTGTTGAGGCAGACAGCGAAGAAGATGCAATAGAGCAGGCCTTTGATGTTTCGTTAACAAACTATGTAGGAAACGGCGGCACTTCTAAACTTGTTGGAACCTATTGTCATTCAGATATTGAGTGCGATGACCAGCCAATAGAGTCTGGAGATTATGCAATCACTGCCACGCCAGTCGATGATGACGAACTTGAAGACTAACCGCAAGCGCTGCAAGGAGTGCAAGCAGTGGATATACAACAGTCCGCTAATCGTTTGCGGGTATGCGTGCGGCATGGCTTTACTGCGCAAGAAGGCTGAGAAGGACAAGCTAAAAGCTCAGCGCCAGGCATCCAAGGCCGAGAAGGAGCGCAAGGCCAAGGAGCGGAAGGAGAAGGCCGAGTTTAGGAAAACGGATGTTAAGTGGCTCAAAGCCAAGGCCCAGGAGCTTTGCAACAAATACATAAGGCTCAGGGACAAAGATTATGGTTGTATAAGTTGCGACAAGCCAAAAGACTGGGACGGTCAATGGCATGCCTCACATTGGAAGTCTGTTGGGTCTAGGCCAGATTTAAGGTTTAATGAAGACAACATTCATAAGGCTTGCTCACAGTGCAATCTATGGCTTTCTGGCAATCCAATCCCATACCGTGAAGAGTTGTTGCGCAGGATTGGAGAGGATAGGGTTTTAGCTCTTGAGGCAGATCATGCGCAACCAAAAAGAATGAGGGCAAGCGATTACCTTGAAGAAATAGAAAAATACAGGGAAAAATTGAAAGCATTGACCGGATAATGTGTATTGCAAAACATATCAATGCAACATGGTGCTTTATGATTTGCTCTATAGATGGGTGTAAAAATAAAATGATGTACACAGGAAAAAAGTTATGCCAAATGCATTATTTTAGATTCATGAGAAACAAGACGTTCGATACTGTGCGAACTAGAAACTATCGCTCAAGGAACGCAAAAGGATATCAGCTAATATACCAACCAGAGCATCAATTGGCCCATTCAAACGGTTATGTGTATGAGCATAGATTTGTATATTTTAATAATATAGATAAAAACCCAAAATCATGCGAAATGTGCGGAAAATCAATTGATTGGTCAACCCTTCATATAGACCGCATTGATAATGATATAACCAACAATAAGCCAAGCAATTTAAGGGCAACGTGCAGGGGGTGCAATACATTTAGGGGGCATACACTGACAAGCATGGTTAAAGATGCAGTAACAATAGGAGATGTATCAATGTCAGCAGAGCGGTGGGCAAAAAATCCAGACGTTAATGTGTGCGGCGCCTCAATACGAAGGAGAATAAAAAGCGGGATGAGCCATTACGACGCCGTTTATTCCAGCAAAGTTACTCACAAAAAAAATAAACCTGCGGATCATTGAGCACTACAAAGCGAAAATTAAAGAACTGGGGAAATAGAATGCTACACAGCAAAGAATACTACGAGAGCAAGGCGGCAACGCTGCTAAATGAGATTCGAGATATGGAGCGGTATATCTATGATCAGAACTTTGGAGGTGAACAGCTTCACAACCAAGTTAAGGTGAGGGCTAACCTGCTCCTAGCCGACATGCGTAAGCACCACATTAGCCTTTTAGAGCTAATCAGTTTGATTTGACCCATTGCCCGCACTTAGCGGGCTTTTTTAAACCTCCAAGCCTCTGGGCGCTCTTTTATTCGCTCGCCATTTGCCATAAATCTAAAGCCGGTCTTTAGTTGCTTTTTTGACGATCCCGGCTTGTAATCTACTCGCGTCCAAAGCATTACAAATTCGCCGCCATACCAACTGCAAAGAAGTTCAACCTATACGCCTGCTGGTGGAGGATTGCCTTTTATGTCATGCTCCCATTGATTTGGTGATTGCATAATGTTCATCTGCAAGTAACCTCAAAAAAACGCTCAGAAAGCGGCATAGGAAGATTGTTCATTACGTACCAGGTAACGTCAAACCCGTTTTGATAGTACCGGTGTTGAGTTGCCCAAGCGAAATAGCGGTTAGGATCAAACATTTAGGGCGCCCTCTAGCATGGCCACGGATTCATCTACTTCCGAGGCATCAAGTTCAAATAGCCGAGGCTGCATCGCCATAGCCGTGAACCAGTCCTGCTCGAAGACAGCGCCCCAGAATCTGTCTCCCTCTTCTGTGTCCGAAAAGCAAAAAGCCTCGTCTAGTTCTTTGTTGAAGTTTTCGCTTAGCTCAAAAGCCCTGGCGCGCAGCCGGGCGGTTGGCAATTGTGAAATTAGCATGTGTGATCCCCAGTGTTAGGCCCCTTGCGGGGCTGGTTGGTTAATCGTTAATAGCTAAAAGATGGCCACCCTGCATAAATCCACTCTATACGGGTTGAGCTAGTTACCTCTAATTCAAGATCGTCAGCACCAACTAAATCGGAACACTCTACAAAATCGATAATGCTTAGATAGTTTTAAGCTGTTCTTCGGTGCGGTCGCAAGGACTTACCCCGCTTAAACTAAGCGCCAATGCTTTAAAATTCTGATAGTCATGCTTTGTGAACGAACACATAATCTTACCCCTAGTTCAGCGCCGCCCAGTGCAGCGCCCATGTATGAATAATAGATTGGCGTCACGCGTAACGCAAGCAATTATTTTCATTTAGGCAAAAAAAAAGCCCAATCGGTTAGGACTGGGCTTTTTACCTGATTCGCCAACAGGTGTGCATCGTGCAACTGGGGAACAGCGGCTGATGTGGTAATATTACATTGTAATTCATGCTAGTTCAATCATCGGTGCCGTGTATTCTCTCAAATACTGCAGCAGGACTATCGCTAGCAAGCTGCGCAAGCTCAGGCGCTAAAGCATTTAGAGCATCCCACGCCCAGGCTCGGTGCTTGTTCGTGCACTCGCGGAAGTATTGAATCTCAGTTAGACTTTCCAGGCACCGTTTAAGTCGCTCGTCTGTTAGCTCTGGAACTTCGGCGCGAGGCACATATTCAACCTCATCTATAATGACTTTCATCGTTTATCTCCTCTAGGCTTGCAATCCTTCCACCAGTCGGCGCCAACGGTATCAACATAGCGGCGCTCTTCACCGTCAATGTAAAACCACTGATTTAGGCCGCTTGATCCGCGCACAGAATGCACCCAGCATATCGGCGATACCCAGCTAATGCGGTGGATAAACCCTGGATCAATAATCAAGCTGTCACCGGCTCCAATAACTTTTTGAGCCGGCAAACCGTCTTCCAGGTGTTCGTCAATCATGCTGCCGACTAAGACGGTAGAAACCGCATGGAATGGATCGTTGTGAAAATGAGACTCTTTTGCAAGTGGCATGTACTGTACAATCACCTCCTGGCCGCAGGATTCGCCAAATCCGTCGGTGTGGTTGCACATAAAGTACCTGCGCATCATTAGCTCGCCATTGATGTAGATTTCTTTGCATGGCATCCGCGCAGTGTATGAAAGCATGACCAAATTTGCTTGCTCTGGAGAGTTTCCTTTAAAGATCAATTGGTGCTGCAATTCGGTTATCATCTCCACTCTCCGCACTCTGTTGGAGGTTTAGCCGCAGCAACAACAGCGGCAGTTGTTTTTACTAGTTCTGGCTTTTGGCCGTTTACGTAGGCCGCCCAGGCGATTAGGATTACAATCATTGCTCGGAACATGGTCATGCAATCCTCTCAACAAGAGCCGCCAGAATAACGGAAGCCACAAAGCCGCCGATGAAGAACGGCTTGCGGTTGCCGCTAGGCACAAGTTCGCAGATAAAAACAATCGCCAGCGCGTAGATAATCGCCAGCAGGGTGAAAGTGCGCAGCATGACAATAGCCGCCGCAAAGTCGGTATCAATTGAAATCATTTTGTTCCCCAGTAGCCATAGGCCGGTTATTTATTGTTTAGGTACAATACTAAGCAGCTCTTGAAGTTGATCTGGTGTGTGGTCGTACCAAGATTCTCTAATTTGAAGTTGGTTTTCTAGTTTAAAAACGGTCATTTTTACCGCTCGGCCATTTACATAATCCATAGATAATTCTACATTTTCAGGAGTCCTCAGTTTCCCGTTTGCAATTATCTGATTTGCTTCATCATCACTTAAAGGATCGGGATTAAAATGAAGAAATCCATACCCCTGCGGACTACTAAGCTCATAAGCCTTTTTAACGAATTCAACTAAATTTACACCTGTAATGTCTATCATGATTTATTCCCCAGTTGGTTGTTGGTTAAAGTGATTTAGCAAAGGCCTTGATGGCCGCGTGGTGCTCCTTCTCCTTGTAGATGCCGCGCACCTCTGGCTTTGCCGCTTTGAATCGCTCAAAGCGGGCGTTGGCGGTTTCCCGCTTCTCGGGTTTTCTTTTTGGCTTGTCGGTCATGGGTTATCCAAGTTAGGCCCCTTGCGGGGCGGGTTGTTTAGGCAATACGAGCCTTAAGTTTTTTGAAAGTCTCTTCAGCCATATGTTCCTCGCTGGTGTAGTCCATGCGGCAAACGTGGAAGCACTCTTTTGCATGGGCAATTGCGTCCTGCATCAAGGCTTCGTCGCCCCCAGCCGCGTAAAGGTCTTTTAGACGTTGGGTGCCTGCGTCTTTATTTCGTGGTTTCATAGTCTTATCCCCAGTTCGCTCCGGGCCAATCCCGTTGCTGTGATGTAACTATAATCCAGCGTTACGCGCAACGCAAGCGCTTTTGCAATTTATTTTGCTTTACCTGCAAACATGGTAGAATCGCATAAATTAACTTTGTCAAGAGTGCCAGACCATGCCGAGAATCACGCGAACCACCAAGCCGCGCAAAGATCCGAATAAAGGCCATGCAAAGCCTACAGTTAAAACCGCGTATGGCCCAATAAGCCGCCCATCTTCACCCAGAAAAGGGCGCTAACCATGCGCTGGCTACCATTTCTTCTTGTGATTTTGTGCGCGTTTGCACCCGTTGAGCTTTTGGCTAATACGATATGGGGAGAGCTTGTAATAAGGTCATCATGGTCATGCATGCTATGCCTGGCCCTATACTATTGCCTTAGCGCCGAAACATTGTCGGTCATACTTATTTGCGAATCGCTGTCAATCGCATATAATTTAGCCATAGCGCTTGGGTATTATTTCGCAGACAAAGACCTATCAGCGCTGTATGAGCCCTTGATGATTTTATTGTTCTTCATCGAGCTATATAGCACCCTGCCCTGGCGTACCCGACGTGACAGCAGACCCCATGGAAGTAGCAGCCATCGCATACGTGGTAGCGCATTTAGCAATCACGATCTGGCTGTTATCGATGAAATGCAGGTGGCTTCATGCAAGGTATAAATCATATCGACAATCTAAGCGGGGTCGGTGAAGTGCATCAGTCGTTGATAGCTTGGTTCCTGCATTCCAAGGCCCTCACAATCACCGCCACCACTTCCGCCGTAGCCTACCTCACCGCCTACAGCACAGATATAGGCCAGGCCGCCGCCACGGTTCCCCAGGTAATAAATTTCATCGGCACCCATGGCCCAGCAGCCGGTTTTAGTTGGGCTGACGTAATGGCAGTTGCATCCTTCCTGCTGGTAATCACCAACCTAATAATTGGCATTCAAAAGATCGCGTCCGGCTGCCGCGACTGGCTAAAGCGTCCGCGCAAAAAGGGCAAGCGCAATGTATAAGCTAGGCGCACGGTCACTGGAAAGGCTAGAAGGTGTACATCCTGATTTAGTCGCGGTGGTAAAGCTCGCCATACAGAAAACAGAAATTGACTTCACCGTGCTTGAAGGCCTGCGCACAAAAGAGCGCCAGGTGCAGCTAGTTGCCTCAGGCGCCAGTCGCACGATGAATTCCAGGCACCTCACCGGCCACGCCGTAGACCTAGGCGCTATACTAAATGGCAAAATTGAATGGTCTTGGCCACTGTACGACAAGATCGCAAAGGCCATGAAAGAGGCCGCCGAAGAGTTAAATATTCCCGTTGAATGGGGCGGCGATTGGAAATTTAAGGACGGCCCACACTGGCAACTATCTCGGGATAAATACCCATGAGCAAGGTTGTTAAATTCGAACGTCCAGAAAAGCCAAAAGGCAGACAGTTTGAATTTAGTTGCAATTGCGGCAGCACAGAGTTCCGCATCACTTATTTTGAATAAGTGGACGGAATATTCTGCGAGTGTGTGGATTGCGGACAATACCATGATCAAGAAACTGTTTTCGGTGTTTTAAAATGAGCGACCCATTAACACTAGCCTTCGGCCTAGCCAAGTATGCGCCAAAGATCATCAAATGGATCACTGGCTCAGATAAGGCGGAGAAAGCCGCTGAAAAGGTTGTTGCCATTGCCGAATCTGTCACTGGGCGAACCGGGCAAGATGCGCTAGATGCATTGGGCGCCGATCCAGCCCTAGTTTTGCAGTTCCGGCAGTCTGTAATGCTCAATGAGACGGATTTGGACAAGGCCTATCTGGCCGACCGGGCAGACGCCAGGGCGCGTGATACCGAGTTTGTGAAGGCCGGTCGAGTTAACCACCGGGCAGACCTACTAGCCTTCCTGGCTGTAGGCGGCCTGGTGCTTTGCGTTTGGTTCGTGGCCAAAGATTCAACCCTGCCAGAGCGCGCAGTAAATGCCATCATGTTCTGCGCTGGTGTACTTGCCGCTGCAGTTCGAGACGTTTACTCTTTTGAATTCGGCTCCAGTCGAGGCAGCAAAGAAAAAGACGACCTGATTTCAAAAATGAGCGACAAGAATTGAACAAAAAGCAACCGATTTGGCGCGCAAACATAGTCGAAAAGCGCGTCAGTCTCGAAAATCACGGGGTTTATACCCGGCTAACAATCAAAAAGTAGGGGGTATACAACATGGCAAGGCAAATCAACAACGGCCCATTCATAAGCGATGACGACGGCCTAAAATTCATTGGGTGGGTAAATCCAGACGACTCGGAAACGTTTGTTGCTACCGAAAATTACAGGTACGCATACCCATTTACTTCTGCTGTTAGCGCCACAATAGAATTGCGGAACCAGCCAAACACCGCAAACATCTACTACGTTAACGGCATGACAGGACCATAATCATGGCAGGCAGGCCAAGGCTATTAACGCCAGAGCTGCAAGACAAGGCTGAAACCTATCTTGCTGTATGGGATAAGGAAGGCGATGTGATACCAAGCATTGCCGGTCTAGCACTATTTTTGGGAGTTAGTCGTGAAACTGTGCACACTTGGAGGCACGAGTTCGAAGCTTTTTCTGACACGTTGTCAAGGCTACTTTCCATGCAGGAACGAATCACGCTAAATAAGGGCCTTACAGGCGACTTTACGGCGCCGATTAGCAAGCTCGTGCTGCACAACCATGGGTACAGTGACAAGGCCGAAAGCACCAACACGCTCCAGGGCCCAAAGGGCGAGCCTTTAGCTTGGGAGATTTTGCCAGTTGCGCCAAAGGTAATTGATGAGGCTTGAAACACCAGAACGGGCGGTTAGGTTAATAACCACGCCCAAGAAGGTAAAGATTATGGTCGGCGGTCGTTGGTCGGGGAAATCCGAGTGCGCCGCTGGCTGTATGACAAAGTTCGCCGATGATGGGCATAGCATTGTATCGGCCAGGGAGTACTTGAACTCGATTAGCGATTCAACCCATTCACTACTTAGCCGAAAAATCAAAGAGCTAGGCGTTGAAGACCGTTTCAATATTACTGACAAGAAAATTGAAAGCATCCGAGGCGGCAAGATTATTCAAAAAGGCTTGGCGCGAAATGTCGGATCAATTAAGTCCATTGATAACATCAAGTATGGATGGATTGAAGAGGGCCAGTTTGTTAGTGAAAAGTCACTTGAGATTCTAATCCCCTCGTTCCGCGTTCCTGGCTCTGAAATATGGGTAACAATGAACCGTGGTAGCTCTAAGGATGCAATGTCCGTTGAATACCTAAAACGAGCAGAGCGGGATTTAAAGCGCGGCGGATATTATGAAGATGAAGACTGCATAATCTGCGAGATTAATTGGCGGCACAATCCGTGGTTTAGTGAAGAGGCCGACCGGCTTAGACTGTCCAACAAAGAGCGATGGCCAACCGCAAAATATGAGCACGTATGGGAGGGAGCCTATGCCGACACAGTTGAGAACGCCATCATTGATCCGTCATGGTTTGACTCATGCATTGATGCTCACCTAAAGCTAGGTTTTGAGCCAGTTGGTCGGGAAATATTAGCCTATGACCCCTCGGATACAGGAGACGATAAGGCAATATGCCACCGACATGGCAATGTGATTTTAGATGTAATTGCAACTGACTCTGGGGATATTGTTGCCGCAACCAATTGGGCTGCAAAAAAGGCCGTAAACATTGGTGTTGATGTTTTCATTTGGGACTTGGGAGGAATGGGAACCGGACTAAAGGGGCAGATTGACATGCTTCTTGGCGGCAAAACCATGACGCTATTTGGGTTCAATGGCGGAGCAAAGGTTGAATTTCCCGATGCATTGGCAGAGCGCACAGAAGAAAATGTCAAAGGATCAAAAAAGAATCACGAGTGCTATACAAACCGACGGGCGCAGAAATATAGCGAGCTTATGTGGCGAGTTATACGAACTCACGAGGCTGTAACTAAGGGCGTTTATCACGACCCTGCTACCCTAATCAGCTTTAGTAGTGAGTGCACAGACCTGGCAATTCTAAGGTCTGAGCTGTGCAGCATCCCGAGGGTTTATAATGCCGGTGACAAATTCCAAATCATGGACAAACCTATGATGAAACGAATAGGTATCGGTTCGCCAAATGTTGCCGACACTGTGATGATGTCCGAAAGCGTAATTGAAGTTAAAAAGGCGATAACCGGGGCATCAAGCGCCTGGGATCAATTAAATTCTAATCGTGGGCCGAGTTATGCCAGATAAACTAAATGACACCGACTTCATTGCGTACCTTAAAAACGCGAAAAGCACCACCGATGGGCTGCGGTCAGATATAGCCGACCGGGCGGACATTGGGGATGATTATTATTCCTGCGAGCCACGCGGCGATGAGATCGAGGGTTTTAGCACGTTTATCTCCAGTCAGTTCGCCGACCTAGTTGACTCCGACATGCCTACGCTGGCGCGGATATTCTTGGGCGCCGGAAAGACCGTAGAATTCATGCCATGCAACGAAACGTCAAAGGAGGACGCACGCGAGGCATCAAACAAGACCCGATATGTTGAGCGTTTAATTACCGGTACTGGCGGGTACTACCGCACAATGCTATCGGTACTAATGGGGGTGACAATGCACCCTGTATCGGTTATGCGCTACGGCCTAGAAGAGAAGAAAACCGTACGGGTCAAAGAGCACAAAGGCATCACAGCGCTAGTAATGGCGAAGCTAGACGAGGAGTACCGCGCCGAGTTCGACAAGGTAGAAATCATAGAGCAGGAAATTGACGACGACGAAATGCAAGAAGGCGGTGAGCCGCTTTATGAGATCAGATATCGACTAACAAAAAAAGAAGATCCGATCCCATACCTGCGCCGCGTTGCTCCTTCGCAGTTCCGCATATCTCCTGGCTCCACCGGCAAGGAGGATGCGCGCATTATCGGCGAGGATATTTTTATTCGCCGTGGCGACCTGGTAGCTATGGGCCACGACAAAGAGCTTGTTGCCCAAATACCAATCACTCAGACAGGGCGCGATGAAGAGCTAGTTCGCAGGACTCAAGAGCAAAGCGAATGGGCGTCAGAGGTATTGTGTGGCTTTGACGGCTTTTTCCGATGCGACTATGACGGGGACGGCATCATTGAGCTGCGCAAGGTGCTTATCTTTGGCGATATTCTTTTAGAGAACGAGGAAATCGATAACGACCCGCGCGGGATCAACTTCGCGTTTTGTTCCGCCACGATGCTGCCTGATAACGTAATCGGCATGGGTCGAGGTGAGCGGGCAATTCCCTATCAGGACGCCATCACCAACATGTCGCGGGCTATGCTTGATAACACGGCGCAGCTTACCCGTGGGAGATCGCTTGTTAATACATCCGCCGAGGCTGGCGTTAACTATTATGACCTGATGGGTAACGGCAATATCATCAGGTACGCGCCGACCGGCCCTGTTGACCCAACATCCATTATTTACCCTGTTCCAGTTCAACCAGTCGCCACCGAGGCGCTGACCGTAATCCAGTTCTTGGATAGCCAAAGGGCGCAGGCAACCGGCTCTCTAATGGCGAACCAGGGCCTTAAGGCTGATACCCTATACAAAGAGACGGCAACCCGCTTCCAGGGCGTAGATGACTCTGCCCAGGCCAAGGTAGAGCTATTGGTGCGCAACATCGCCGAGGTTCTGATTAAGGATCTGTATGAGGGCATGGCCTACTACGCCCAGAAGCACAGGCTTAAGGCGCTTGAGGTTAAAGTCTTGGGCGAAGAAATGAAGATTAACCCAGGCGAGTGGATGATTGACCATCGCTGCGGCGTTACTGTTGGCACTGGCTACGGCGACAACGAGAAAACACTTGCAACCTTGGCAAGCCTGCTTCAAGTCATGGGCACCCTGCAGGGAACCGGCATTGTTGACGCTAAGAAGATGTACAATCTGCTGGTTAAAATGGCCCACGCTGGCGGCCTGACTAATGTGTCAGACTACCTCAACGACCCGGAAGTGAAGCAAGAGACGCTGATGGCCGAGAATGAGCAGCTTAAGGCTCAGCTTGCCCAGTTACAGCAGCAAATTGCCGACGCTACACCACTAATGCAGATCGAGCAGATGAAGGCCAGGGTTAGCGCCATGAGCAAGCAGCTAGACATGGCATTCAAAGAAAAAGATTTGATGGTTAAAACCGCCCTAGAGTTAACCAAGCTAGAGTCCTCAGAAGGCAAACAATTAGACAGCGAGTTCACTCAAAATGAATCTACAGTTCAATAAGCAGACCGATCGCCTAAACCAAATTAAGCGCGATTTAGAAGCTGGCGAACACGCACGAGCGCTGCGTGAGAATCCTATTTTCGCCTCTGCGTTCCTGGCTAAGAAGGCCTCACTCTATGACCAGTACGCCAAATCAAAGTGGTATCAGCGCAAACTCAGGGAATCAATCTGGGCTCAGCTACAAGGAGTGATCGCAATCGAAGCGGCCCTGCAATCTGCAGAGGCCGCTGCCCGTAATGCAATGGAAGAAGTGGAGAAGATGAACGCTAAGAAGTCGGCGTGAGCATTTGCAGGAAGTCGAATCGCTTATTCATCTGCATCACCTTTAGGCTTAGGCTCATCACTAAAACAAGCCTGGCGCTTGCGGTATGTTAGTTCGAAAATCCCATCGGGGAATCGCTGGTGGTTGATCTTTACAGTCATGCCGTTGAAGGCGTCCCAGAAGTGCTGGCCTCGCCTTGCTGACTGCTTGGCGGTGATTGTTTTGGTTTTATCGCTCATTCTCGCCGCCTTTTAGTAGTTGTTCGGCCTTTTGTATGCTTTCCCAAAGTTCATGGCTTCGTAACTGATGATAGGCTGAAACAATTTGCTTAACTATTTTCATAATTAAAGCCAGCCTGTGGCCCGTGTCCTGTTGTGAAGAAAACGGATATTTATATACCGGAGTGTATTTTGAGAAATCTCCTGTGCATTTTGCGGCGTTATAAACCGTAGTCATCCCGGCCTCTTCGCACATGTAACCGCAAGGCTCCTGCTTCCGCGCCGCCTCAAGCTCAGCCTCTGTGGCACGAAGTTTTTCAAATGTTTTTACGCCGTCTTCGTAGTGGTCATTTGCGTATTTCTCCCAAGAAACCCGCCATAGCGGCCCGCAACCATTCGGGCACAGCTCTGGATTGCTATCACCAGCCGTTACAGTCCCCCTATGCATATTCAACACTGACTTGATTAATTGAAAGTTACACTTTGCGCAGTGCATAACGCCCGGGACGTATTTCCATTTTTTAAGCTCTGTATTTTTCTCCTCAAGCTCAGCCTTTAGCGCGTCTCGCTCTGCTCTAAGCCCTTTGATAATCTCACCCATTGCGAACTCTTGAAGAGTTTTATGGTTATCATCGTTCATCGTTTTTCACCTCGCACTTGGCAATTATTCAGTCAATCCGAACCCTGATAGCGCCGTGGCACATGGTTTGTACTGCCTTAACGGTTTGCAGCAGCTCATCCCGCTGGGCGGTGAAAGCGGATAGCGGATAGCTCAAAATCTTTATTTCATTGTTTTCCCCTTTGATTCGTTGAAGGTGTTCTGACGCAATGCGCAGAGAGTTGAAGTCGTCGATGGTGGTTTCGGCTGGGATTGTGTGCAAGAAGTCATCGACCAGCCTTTCAAGAATAGAAACCATATTTCTATTCTCTTCAACCATCGCCAGGTAAATGTCGGCGTTAGTGCAGGCTTTTAGATTTTTCTTGAGGCTTTGATTGACGATTTTAAGAGCGCGTACCTGATGGGTTAGTCGCTCGATTTCCGATTCTAGTATGTTTAGGCCGTGGCGAGCGGCGTCTATGTGCGGTTGAGTGCGTAGTTTTTGCATTGTTCCCCCAGTCTTTAGTCAAAGATAACGTTCAGGACGTTCTGTCTTTTATAGCACCGCGAGCCAGCTATTGCAACATGTAATAATATTACGTTACGCAACTACAGGAACTTTATATGCCAGATCACCGTGAACCCGGCCCTGACATTTTTTTTGATGCACTCAATCTGACCACTGATGACGAATCGACCAACCGTGAATCCGGCGCCGATGACCCAGTTGAAACAGAGACAACCGAAACCGAAGAGCTTGAGCTATCGCTAGACGATGAGGAAAGCGAAGAGGATTCACCCGCAAAGATAACCCGCAAAATCAAAGCCTACGGGGAAACCGTGGAGCTAGATATTGATGAGTTAGAGCGATATGCGCAGCTAGGTTTGAGTTCTGAAAAGCAGCAAAAGAAGCTGCTGGAAGAGCACAACGCCAGGCTAGCCGAAGTCGCCACCGAGCGGAAAAAAATTGAGTCCGAGGCCGAGCGCCTGGGCGAGCTATTAGAAGTGTTTGGGCAGTCGGAAAAAGCCAAAGAGAACTTAGAGTTCCTGATGGAAAACGATCTGCCAGAGTACAAGCGGCAAAAAGCCATGTTTGACGAGATAGCCGAGAAGGCGAAGACGTTGGGCGCGGCGCGGCGAGAGGCGGAAACAGCCGAAGGGATTGAATTATTGTCCACAGCATACCCACAAGAGTGGGCCGACACCAACAAGCGCAAAGAGCTTTTGGGCCAGGCTGCGGAAGTATTTCAAGAGGTAGGCATTCCGATCGAAACCACAACCGACGGGAAAGTATTCCTGCTTGCTATCAAGGCCAAACAGGCCATGGCAAAAGCAGCTAAATATGATGCCCTGGTTGAGAAAACTAAAACCGCTAAAACTACACCACCTAAAAAGCTCCCCACTGCATCCGGTATGAAGGCTAAAACGCCAAGCGATGACGAATATGACGTCGTTGCAGAGGCATTTAAAACACGATAACCCGGAGTAATAACCATGGCAGTACTTTCACGAGTGCCCACACTGTCCGACAAAATCAATCGGATGGACCCGCGCAGCAAGAATTTTGCGCGCTTTTTCGTTGAGTTGCTGGATCAGGACACTTCAATTCTGCAGACCCTGCCCACCACTGAGGCGAACAACCTAACTTCTCACCGCTACCCAGAGCGAGTTGCCCTGCCTACCGTTTCTAACGTGCTGGCCGGCCAAGGCGCAGTGCCTACCAAGTCGGAAGTAGCCAACCGAGAAGAAGGCATTAAAATCTTTAAATCGGTTTTAAACATCGACAAAGAAATCTACGAATTGGGCGGCAACGGTGATGCCTATGTGAAGTCAGAAATGATTGCACACATGGCGGCTCAGGATATTGCAGTTAGTTATGCCGTGTTCTACGGCTCAAACACCGACATTTTGCAGATCCGTGGCCTTGCCAACCGCTACAACTCCTTGAGCGGTAACGTGTCCAGTAACGTGATCTCAGCCGGTTCGGTATCTGGTGGCGATGCCACGTCGATTTTCGTAACTGGTATCGGCGGCAACAGCGGCGCGCAGTTCATTTACCCAATGGGCCATAGCGCATTAGGTTTTGAGCGCACTGGTTCTGCTGATTGGAATCCTGTAACGAATGGCTCTGGTGAGGTTACATTCCAGAAGTTCCTTGAGTTCTGCATCTATCGCGGCCTGTTAATCCCTGACTGGCGCACACAGGTGCGTATCTGCAACATTGATAAATCAGCGTTAATGGCGGATACGAGCGGCACCACTATCAACATCCCTAACCTGATCTTTAAAGCGGTTTCTCGCCTGCCATCTAAACAGCTCGGCCAATATGCAGACGTTAAAATCTGGATGAACCGCAGCGTGTTTGAAATGATGAACGTGCAGCTTTACAACAAGGGCAACGGGTACTACAGCCAGGAGACCATTGGCGGCAAAATCGTCAATAAAATCTGCGGCTATGAGGTGATGGTTACCGATTCCATCGTAAACACTGAAACCACTGTGTCCTAATAGGAGAATCATCATGTTAGACGCATTACGAGTATTGGGTACTTCGCAGGCGGTAACTACCGCAACAACTACCCGCACCACCAATACAGTTGATTTCGGTGGCGATTTCGACATGGGGCCAGGCGAAGCCAAAGGCATAATGTTTGTTATCAACGTAACCGGTGACTTTACCACTGGCGACGAAACCCACAACTTTCAACTTCGCACAGATGACAACACATCGTTTTCTTCGCCAACTATTTTGGCTGAAACTGGCGTGATTAATGGCAACCTTTTAACCGCTGGCCGCAAAATAGTATTGGCTCTGCCGAACGAAAACGAGCGCTACATCGAAGGTTCTGTTGTATCTGCTGGAACCTCACCTAACATCACATGGAGTTGCTACTATGGCCTCCTAAAAGACATGCTGAGCGGCCCCAACACGGTCAGCGCTAGCGGTCTGGTGGTAGGCTAATATCTGGGGCTTCGGCCCCTTTTTTTCTTTATTTACAGGACTCCTATGACTTTTGTAATCGAGCAAGACGAAGAAATTTACGAGATTGAGCCAACTGATTTTGTTAAAATAGTTGCGCTTGAAGACGGCTTTTATCAGCACGGCGAGATCGGCGATATTATTAAAGCGGGCAAAGAATTCACTTTTGCAGGTGCCATTTTCGCAAACGGAAAACCCTCATGGGTAAAAATCCTTGGCGTGTACGGCGGCAAAAAAGAAGAAGTCGTTGTTGTTGACGAGAAGGCCAAGAAATCGCCCACCAAAAACAAAAAGGCTGATTAATGAGCGCCAAAACATACAACGAGTTGCGCAATGCAGTTAAACGCTTTAGCCGCGTGACTAGCATTGATGATGATTTTGATACCATGGTCGAGTTGGCCGAGGACGAAATCTATAAAACTCTGCGTGTGCGCGAATTAATCACATCCTACAACACTGTTTTGACTATCGGGGCTAGCACTTTAGCCCTGCCAACCGGCTTTTTAGAGGCGATTCCAGATGGCTGTTTCACGCTGGATAGCGGCGTTAGATACCCTATTGAGTACCGTTTGGATGCTGTCGATAATCGAGATCTGAGTGGTCGCCCTAGTCAATTTACTGTAGTGTCTGCAATAGAGTTTGACGTTAAACCCGACAACACTTATGCATTTGTAATGCGCCACTTCGCAAGACCAACAAAGCTAACCGAAACCGCAGGCACCAATGCTATTTTGACCGCTTACCCGTCCATCTATTTTTATGCGCTGATGTGGCAGATGTCTGAATATAGCAAAGAACTTGAGCAGGCCGATCGCGAAAAGTCTAAAATGGATATGGCGATCGCAGCGGCGAATAAGATTTTTAAAGATTCCCAGTTCGGCCCGGCGCCAAAGTTCGCAGGCGTACAGCACAGCACTTTATCTAATGTAACGATGCGGGGCCGCTAATGCCCAGGATTAGCCGATACAAAAAAATCCCCATGAATGTGGCGGCTGGGATTAACCAGGCGCAATCGCGTGCTGTGTCGATTACCAATTTATCCAACTGGTATCCAGAATCGACGCCGAACGGCACAGGACAAGCGGCCCTTTATCCTTTCCCTGGATTAAGCATATGGGGCGGCGCGGTAGTGGCAGAAGCGTCATATTTAGATCGTGGACTATACGTATTTAATAGCGCTCTATATTTTATAAAAGGAACCTATTTATACAGGCAGGATGCGAGTGGAACCGCAACATCAATAGGAATAATTTACGGCTTTAACATTTGCCAGTTTGCGGATAATGGCACGGTGATGTTAATCGTCACTGGCGGCCCAGTTTATCAATACGACGGCACAAGTCTGACAGTTTTAGCTGACATAACATTTAATCCGACAGCGATTAAATATCTAAACGGAAAATTCATTTTTAACAGCGATACAGGCAATTTTTGGCATACAAACCCTGGAACAGTATTTGTTGACGGGGCCAATTTTGCCGCGCCTGAGTCTAATCCTGATCCATTTGTTTCCCCATACGTGTTTAATCAGGTTCTTTATTTATTTGGCACCCGTACGGTTGAGCCGTGGCGTGATGTCGGAAGCGGAAACCCCAGTTTTGAGCGTGAGTCTCAGGCGATTATTGACGGTTCCGGGTGTTCATCCGTGCATGGCATCTGCAATACGTCTGATTTCATGTATTTTATCGACAGATCAGGTGTTGTATTGCGCATTCGTTCTTATCAGGCGGACGTTGTTAGTAATCACGCTATTTCAAACATCATAAAAGGTTATGACTTAACTAGGTACACCGCAAACGCGGTGAAATTTAACGGCCACTGGTTTTTAATTTTCAACTTTTACGCTGACGGCAAAACGCTTGTGTATTCAGAAAATACCGGCGAGTTTTTTAAACTGACTAGCGGTAACGATGAAGGCGCGTGGCAGGGCGGATCTTACGCATTCTGCTATGGCCTGCACCATTTTGCAGATCGCGCAAACACTTACCTATATAAGCTAGACTGGGATACGTACTACAACAGCAACGTAATTACGATTCGCGAGAAAGTGTTTGATTTTGTGTGCGGCGAGAAATTTGGAGATCCACGCGGGTGGTATGAGACAAGCAAATTCTACTTTGGTATAGAGCCAGGCGTCGGCCTTGTGGATGGCCATGGTTCAGATCCCTACATTATGGTGTCAGTATCAATCGACGGAAAAACCTGGGGCAATGAGGAGTTTATTAAAATTGGTCGTCTGGGGGATTTCAGCAGGGAAATTGAATGGAGCCACTTTGTGCGATTTCAGCAACTTGCCGTTAAGGTTAGATTGTCTGACCCGGTGCGCTGCGTGTTCTTCTCTGCCGCAGTTGACGTGAGGCAAGCAGGCGTATGATCCTGACTCGATCGCTAGATAAAGCCCGCCCGCCAGAGCTAAAGGCGAACCGAGACATAGACGGCTATTTCCGCGAGCTAGAGCGGATTTTGGCGCTGATTGGCGAATCGCATAGCGTTGTGTCTAGCGGTGGGGTATCTGGCAACTTTGCGGCCCTGAGCGCACAGCTAAATGGCGCATTGGCTAGGCTTGATTCCGGAGTTAACCTGACCTGTGACTGTGCAAGCCTGACGGCTGACAATAATTATATTACGGCGGATATTGCATGAGTTATGACCCGATAAACGTAGGCACAGCCGCAAACGATGGCACAGGCGATCCTATTCGTGACGCTTTTATTGCCGTTAATGGCATGCTCAATGAGCTGTACATATCCTCTGCGGCAAATGCTACGGCTGCAGCCGACGCACAGGCCGACGCCGATACAGCCAATAGCGCAATAACAGGCCTGCGTTCATCTGGCTACATGTATATGACCGCATCTCCTCCTGTGGCGGTTACGATAGGAGCGGCTGGCACATTTTACGGCATTGGCGGCACGTCTGATTTTACCGGCGCAGAGTTGGTGAATTTTACGCTCGTAAATGACGGCACTAATCAGGTGTTACAGTATGACGGAGCAGAAACATTAACCGCTGCCGAGATACACATAACCGTTACCGCGGTAGCGTCAGCCGGGACTAAGCAAATCGAAGTTAGGTTTGCAAAAAACGGAGTTGCCTCAACTATCAAAGGCCCGTTAACGCACAATTCTAACGTGTCTTCTGTAACGCACTCCGCGGTAGTTAGCCTTGCGACCGGGGACAGAATTAAACCACTTATAACAAACAACGACGATACAACATCGTTAAACGTTCACCGCGTGACAATGCTGGTGCGCCGATGACAGTTAAGAGCCTTAAGAATTCGTTTCGGCCTACGTCAACTGCGGAGGCTACGCTTTACACAGCAGACACAAACGGCCCAGGTGTTCTTATTACCCACTTTGCCGCACACAATGACACGGCCACTGCCGCTATGTATTCGGTAAAGATTTACCCAGCTAGCGGCGCCTCTTATAGCCTTGTGCCTTTTAAAGTTTTAAACCGATACAGGTACGATGTTCCGCAGTCTGTTGTTGGCGCCGTCATTCCGCCAGGTGGCCGCATTGTTGCCTCATCAAGCATTGCTAATACCATAAGTTTCACGGTAGCTGGCGATGTTTAGCGAAACTAAAGACGTTGATTTTCTGAACTACATTGCAAACCACCAAGATGTGCGCGCTGGTGGAGAATTTGACGTTGATGTGTCGCCGCTTTTAGAGCAAGGAATAGCCTATTCATACGAGAATGGCGCTATAATCTACGTATTTAAAGGCTGCGGAATTTACGAGGCTCACACCCAGGCGTTGAAGGCTGGGCGCGGCAAAATCCTTAGAGAATTCATCCGCTGGACGCTTGAGGATATGTTTAAAAACAAGGCCGCCGAGAAAATTACCAGCTATGCCTATGACTCAAACCCTGCGGCAAAAAAAATAGCAGCCGAATTTTTAAAGCCTTGTGGCACATTGTACGAATTGGATAGAGAGGTGTTTTTATGCCATTAGGCACGGCTTTAGGTGTATACAGCGGCAATAAATCGGCTCAGGCGGCTAGAGACGCGGCAAATATACAGGCGCAATCGGGGCAGGCGGCAATCGAAGAGGCCCGTGCAGCGCGAGAGCAGTCTAGAGCAGACCTGCAGCCGTTTGCGCAATTTGGGCAGCAGCAATTAACGCCTCTCGCACAGATGATTTCGCAGCAGGGCCAAGTCGATTACCTGCAGAATAGCCCAATTTTCCAAGCCTCCTTACGCAACATGAATGAGCAGGTTTTGAATAACGCTGCTGTGCGCGGGCGCCTTAACGCGGGTGATACCCGTCAGCGATTTGCCGATAATTTTCAGGCCGCTGCACTGCCATTGCTGAGCTACCAGACTAACAACCTATTCAACGCGGCTCAATTTGGCCAGGCATCTGCGGCAGGACAGGCAAATAGCGCACTAACAACTGGCGCTAATATTGGCGGCACATTGACCGATATTGGAAACGCAAGAGCAGCCGGGCTAGTTGGCGAGAGAAATGCCAAAAACCAGGTCTTCCGCGATCTGACCGGCGCCATAACATCTGTTTACGGGGCGATGATCTAATGGCAATTAACGAATCAATACCCTTACAAGTTCAATCCCCCGGCATCCTTGGCGCGGCACTTGGCGGCCTGCAGGCTGGGCAGCAATTCGCGGCCAACAAACAGCAGATGGAACAACAGCAGCAGGCGCTAAACGTACAGGCCTTAAAGTACGCCCACGATACCGCTTTGCAGCTAAAAGCGGCCCCAATTGAGCAGCGCGCGCAGATAGCCAGTACCGCATTGCCTCAACTGCAAAAAATGGGCGTTGATGTTGAAGGTATGAACTTAGATGACAGTCTTGATGATGCTTCGCTGGATTCATTTATTGCCGCCACTCAGCCTTACACTGTAATGCCGGGTCAACGTTTAGCGTCAGCTAGCCCAACCGGTAGCGAGAGCATTGTTGATAGAAATGGAACCGCCTATTCTCAGATTAAAGTATTTGATCCAAAAACCCAGAAAATAAGCCTAATAGAAACCGCACTAGGGCCAACCTCTAGCCTAACTAACCGCATGGGACAAACTGCGCAAGATCAATATACTGATGCTCTTCGATTAAAACAGCAGCAGGAAGCATACGCAGCACAAAAAGCTCTTGAGGTTGCGGGCGGCAAGTCGGCCATTGAGCTGCAGCAAGAAATTGATAAGACGCCGATAATCGCGCAACAAGAAGCAGAGAAAAAAGCCACCGAGCAGAGGGCTGAGTACAAAAAGCAAGCTGTTGCTGCGGCAGAAAACATCCCAACACTTGAGCGAGCTATTGAGCTAAATAACAAAGTAGTAACAGGCGGGTCTCAGGCCGCTTTGCAGGCCGCCGCCAATTATCTTGGCGTTGCTAGTTCGGACCCCGGTGAGCTTAGGTCTTTGTTGAACCAAAATATTTTGGGCCAACTAAAGTCCACCTTTGGTGGCAACCCAACAGAGGGCGAGCGGGCCGCATTGGGCCAGGCTCAGGCGTCGTTTAACCAGTCTGGCGAAGTAAACCAGGCTTTGCTTGATAACGCCCTAAAATTGGCGCGCATGAGGGTCAGCCGTGGCAAGCAAGCGGCTAATAAGGACAACGACAAAGAAACCATCAAGTACATTGATGATGCCTTAAGCGTGAGGCTCGGAGAAACGCCAAAGCAAAAGACTGCGACAAAAGCCGCGCCAGCCGCACCTAAAGAAGTGAATTGGGGAGACCTGTAATGGATGTTCGCCTGCCTAGTGGTGCGCTGTTAAAAGGTATTCCAGATGGCACGTCAAAAGACGAGATTAAATCCAAGGCCATAAAGGCTGGTTTAGCAACCGAGGCCGATTTTGGAGCGCCTGCACAGCCTGCGCCAACCATTGAGCAGCAGCTAAAGCCTGAGCCTGCACCTGTATCGGCACCTGCCCCAGCGCCACAGCAGCCAGCAAGCTACCTTGGCGCCGTTGCGTCTCGGGTTAACACACCTGCGCAAGCAGCGGCAACTGCCACGCAAGAGGCGACCGTACAAACTAATATCGATTCTGATGCAAAACTTGCCGAACTAGAAAAAACCAATCCATACCTGGCCGCTGAGATAAGGGCCATGAGTCCTGGCGAGCGCGCCTTAGTTGGTATCGGCATGGGTTTTAACGACCTGGCTAGAGGCACTGGATTGGCTGGAACTAAAGTCGGCCAAGCCATGGGCTTTATGCCTGAGAGCACGCAAGCAACAGACCGTCCATTAACCGACGTAAGCCCTGCGGCATCTGCCGGACAAATAGTCGGCCAGGCCGCTCCTTTTGTGGTTCCTGGGCTTGGTATTAGCAACGTGGCATCCATCCCAGCCAGGGTAGCCATAAGCGGTGGCCTTGGCGCAACTGAGGGCGCCGTGATTGCGCGAGGAACCGAACAGAGTGGACAGGAACAGGTTAAAAGCGGCCTTATCGGCGCTGGTATTGGCATTGCTGCGGAGTCTGTTCCTATTCTTGGCCCGGCTATTGCCGCTCGTGTTAGTCGCAGCCTTGGTAGGCCCGTAGCTCCCGAGCAGTTGGTGCAGCCAAACGGCCAATTGACGCCAGAATTTAGGCAGTATTTGGATTCAGAAGGGATTACTCCTGAGCAGGCAATTAGAGAAGCGCAAAGCGAAACAGGCGTGGCGCAGACGTTTGCAGAAGCCGCCCCAACTACTGCTGCAGGCCTTGAGAATTTGCAGCGCATTGATATCCCAGCGGCTGTTGCTGCGGTAAATCCGCGCCTTGTGCAAAACTATGTGGATGCAGGGGTTAGCATTGAGGACATTCCGCTTGCCGCTGTAAGCCGTAACAACCAGGTTGCAGACATGAGCGCCCAGCTTGCGGCTATACCCGGTAGCCTTGCCAAAGATCAAGCGCTAAGACTTGCCGATGCTGTTAGAAATACTGCGCGACAAACAGTAGAAGAAGCTGGCGGATCAATGGCCGCCGGTGAGTTTAGTGAGCGCACATTAAACTCAATGAGGGCGGCACGAGAAACGATATACCAGGCCGAAAACGACGCCTATACACGCCTAGGTCAACAAATAGATGCGCGCCTAGCTTCGCTCCCGCCTATGGCCGTTCGCGCGCCAGATTTGAAGGCGTCTCTTATGGCAAAGGCTCAAAAGCTAAGAGCTACCGGGCTTAGTCCGGTAGAGGCCGAAACACTTGGCGTGCTAGGCAAAAAGCCGACCTATTATGACATCGACAACCTTAGAAAAAAAATAGGCAATTCGATTGGATCTATGCCTCGCGGAGAATATGCAACGCAAGACCAAGCCACCTTGAAATATTTATATGGTCAGTTGCAAGAAGCGCAAAACAAATTCGCTCGCGGTTTAGTCGGTGGTGACGATTTGCGGATGGCCCAAGAAATATCAAAGCAGCGCCATGCATTGCAAGATCAGATTGAATTCTTTGGTCAAAATGACGGCCTTGGATCAATGGTCGCTAAGCTAAATCAGGTTGCCGGCGGTGCGCAGCGTGTTGATTACGCTCAATTCGATCGGGTTATGGAAAACATACCTCAGCAATACCGCAAGGGCGCATTGGCAACCGTTATGAACCAAGCGCTAAAGATAAGCCCGGACGTTAACGCAGAGGCAATGCGATCAGGAACATTTGCAAGCATGTGGTCAAACATTCGCGGTGACGCTTCGCTAAATAGCCGCGTTAAAACCATTCTTGGTGATGATTCTTATCAGGCGTTTGATAAGTTGGCCGATATGGCTAAGGGTGTATCCCGTGCGCTAGGAGGAAAGCCTACTGGCGTTGCTGCGGTAGCCTTAAGAGAGTTTGACAAGCCCAACGGTGTGGCATCAAAGCTAGCTCGGGCCATGCGACTTGGCGGAACTGCAACAGGCATCCCAGGAGGTGGCCAAGCTGCTGCCATGGCTGATGGCATATCTGCCATTGCTCAAGCTGGCGACAACAGCGCGATTAACAACGTAACCAGGATGATAAGTTCACCAACATTTATGCGCGCGGCCATTGAAGCAGCAAATGACCCAGTATCGTCAAACGCAAAGGCCATGAGCGCGCAATTAATGAAGACTAAATTCGCTAACGATTTTATGGAAGCGGCAACAGCCGACGCTCGAAAACAAATAATCGCAGCCGGTGGCATCCCCATCTGGCTGATGACCTCACAACAAGAGGAGCAACAATAAATGGCCTGGCTACCAATTGCCCGCACGCCGATACAATACGAGAAAACCGATGGCAATCCAGCCAATGGCTATTACCTAAAGTTTTACCTGGCTGGAACAACTACGCCAACGGCAATGGCCACCGATACAACCGGTGCGACCCAGATCGCCAAATGCAAATTGAATGAGCGCGGTTTTCCAATATCAAACGCCAGCGACGAAACAAGCATTTTTATTCCTCACGTAAATTCGGCATTTAGCGCTTTTAAATACGTTATTTATCAAAGTGCTACCGACGCCGACGCAAACAACTTTGCAAATGCAATTGTGAATATTTCTTCTGTTGGAAGCGTAGTTGATGTTCCGTCATATCTATCAACATATGTTGCAACCGTTGATACATATGCCGATATATCTGCAGCGCTAAACGGCATGTCAACAGGGCAACAGTTTATATTGTCAGGCCACACGGTTAGCGGTAAAGGCGGCGGAATTTTCAACGTCGTTAGCTCGTCTGGCCGAACTGCAAATAACGGCACTTGCGTAATAAATGGAGCGCTCGCGGCTGTGCGCCAAAGCAATGGCGGCAAGGGCTTTAGCATTTACGATTTTGGCGCGATGGTTGATGGCGTAACCGATGACTCGCAGGCATTTAACGACGCTAACGCGGCGGGAGAAATAGTAACAGCTCCTGTCGGTGACATTTTAATTGCTCAGAAAGTTTACCTGCGGCAGTTTGTGGGTTCTGGCCGATACGTAAACCAGACAAACATTATTCTTACCGGTGCCGGTCAGCTATTGCCTGGCGATGCTTATAGTTCGTGGCGCGGATTTAGAGTATCCACCGCAGTAAATAATAAGGTGATGATTAAAAACGAGGGCCACAGTTATTTCGTCTGCAAAGATTTTCTACTCTTTAATTCAGCGGGAACCGGACAGGTTGGAATTGAATTTGATCTGTCATCTGCTGACATCTATTTCAATGTGATTGACGATTTTTCAATCGACTGTTTTTACCCGGTAAAAATTACAGGCGATTTGTCCGGTGGTGCCGTTAGGGCATTTAATTCTAATGTCTTAGGGCGTGGTGTTGCTGGCAATAAATGGTTCCGATTTCAAAGCGCTATCACTATCGACATGGGTACAGGTGTCTGCGACACAAACAAGTTCGGTGGCTATTTTGAATCGGGTATAAATATCATAACCCTTACAAGCGGAAGCGCTACCCCGTTTAAGCAAAACAGGATCAAGGTTGTGCAGGATGCCGTCACCAGAATATGGAATAGCTCTATCGCAGTAACTAACCAGAATTTGTGGGAAGTGCTGGACGTAGGGCCGTTTACTTATGCTGGCGTAATGCCCCAAAACCAAATAATTATTGGGCCAGCCAAAACCAAGGTGAGGGCAACAGATACCGCTAGCACTGGCGTTTTGACTACTGCCGTAGAAAAAACAATGACCTTCGATGCTGAAACGTTCGATACGGCATCGGAATTTGACATTGCAACTGGAATATTTACGCCGAAGGAAACCGGGTGGTATTTAGTAAGCTGCAGCGCCGCTACTTTGGCGTACACTTGGCCTTTGGCAAGTAAACTAGAAATGCGGCTGTATAAAAACGCATCTATATATTCAACAGATGCGCAATATAGCGAAACAGCGTCGGCGGCAACAATTCCTTTTACTTGTAGCATTGAGTCCTCTGTTTACATGACAGCTGGAACCGACACTTTAAGAGTTAAATTGATACACAATAGGGGTGCCGACACCTCACTTGATTCCGCTCCAACGCTAAACTATATAAACATTACTAGAAGCGACTAACCTAGATTTAAATTATTTCCCCGTAAAATCTCCACTCGACAAAGTGGAGCGCGTTTTCTGTTTTCCTGTACTTTGGCAGAAAATCATTAAGGATATAAAAGAAAATCTCACAAAATGGCCTTTTTTGGTTTATTACCGGTAGCGGTCAGTCATAATCCGTTCCATCCTGCGTGGTGTAGTGAACTTTAACGTACACCCTCCACTGCACGGGCGCCTCTATCATAGTTGAGAAAGCGCACGGCTTTTTAGCGGTCTTATTCAGGTGCTCCTGCAGCCTTTCTAGCCCATTGGTATAAAACGACAACTTCTCCTTTATTTCACCGTTTTCCTCCACATCCTGAACCCACTTTAGGTTATGTGAAACAGTAACGCCCTTAAGCAAATTATGAATCTTTGACGCGGCGCAGCGCATGTAAAAAGACTTAACGCGCTGACGCTCTCGCAGGATAATTAATTTTTTGTTTGGTGGCTGACATTATTTAGCTCTCCCTATCTCGGCTGCTGCTCGTACTATGGCGCGGCGGGTTGCGGCAAAATCACCATCTATTACTGTTGCACTCTTTCCTCCTGATTCTACAAATGGATAATCGGTGTCTCCATTCGTGCAGTAAGCTACTCCAGCATTTATGTGCTCATTGCATATCGTTAGCTGCAGTTGTACAGCCAGTCTGAGAGCATCGCCGTCATTTTCTAGCGGATTCCACACGGTGCAAGTTTCGCAATCTCTATCGCTAAGATGCCAATAAATAAACCCAGAATCATCTATTAGGTGTGGTTTTTTAATGTTAGCCGCCTTAGCCGCAAACTCTAACAATTCTCTATCGTTCATTACTTAGCTCCCACCTTTTTGCGCGGTCGCCCGGCTGACGTTATGTTGTTTTTATCCCGCAATCCCTCGCATCGAATAGCGGCCTCTGCTTTGCTAAGCGATGTTTTCATATTTCCAAGCTGCTGGCCCTTATAGAAGGCCTTGTACTTGCCTGAGTGCATATCCTGCTTAATGTCCAGGTCATTGCAGAATGTTGCCCGCAGGTTACGCACGGCGCGCTCTACCGCTGAACTTTCCGGGTTAGTCAGCTTGCTGACCTGGTGGACTCCTGTACTTGCTGTTGAGTCAACGACGTTAATGCTTCCGCCCAGCCGGATGAACTCATCGACCTGAGATTGAATGTCCGCGTGTTCTTTCTCGCGCACCTTTGGATCTGCCAGCGCGTTTGAAGTCTCCTTGGAGCTTCGTACTATGACTAAGTGCGTAAAATCGTTTATTGATAAATTGCTCATGCTGTTCCCCGTTTGTTTGTGCGTATTTTCTTACCTAGTTGTTTGGCGTGGTATTCGGCCTCTCCTATCCAGAAATTACAGTCATGCTCAAGCTCCTCTATGCGCCGAGCCTGGTGCTCAGTCAGCGCGTTATATCGTGCCCGCTGCCATACGACGATAACCAGCAGCACGAAAATATTGAATATTGCAAACTCCATAAATTATCCCCTCCCATACTTTTGAAAAGTCTGCGTTTTTCCTGTTGGCGCGCCTGTTTTTGGGTCGCACTTTCCTATTATGTAGATTTTCTCAAAATCTCCATTTCGATCAATTGCCATTAAATTCCCTGCTTTTGAGCATGCCTGCTCTCGTTTTGGCCTGTCATTTGCAATTTCCATAAAAAACCCAAAAATAGACACTACAATAATTATCCAAACCATAGCGCCAGAATCGTGTTCGTGATTTAAAAACCTGCCTATTGCTGAAAACATAAATCCACCAGTGCGTGTGCGTTAAAAAATGTATTGATTGTGCTCTTCGATAAATAGAGCGGTTTCGGTTTCAATCCAGGCGTTAGCCGCTGCGCACTTCGCCAGCATCTTCGCTTCAATTTCTGCGTCTCGCTCATACCTGCAGATCGTTATGCGGTGGTGCATTGGTATTGCGTCGTCAATGATGTGAATTGACCTGTCGTCATAGTCGCGCAGTAGATGATCTGGCGTGTCTATGGCGCAATAGGCTATCTCCCACACTGGAAGGTCAAAAAGGCACATATATCCCCTGGCCTGCCATTCATAGCCTTTTGAGTCGCACATTTCGGATGTCAGTGGGAATGTCAGCAGCGACCATGCAACCTTTATATCAACGCCCTTTTTTGACGACGCGGCCACTAGGTCAGGTTCCCCTGTAATAATCCCGTTATTGCGGCGCCCGTCGCTTTCGATCTTCTTTAGGTCGTACAAAAACACATCGTTGTAAAGCTGGATCCCGGCGTCCTCACAGGCGCGGCCTTTCTGAATAGCTTTAACGTCGTCCAGTTGCTTCCACGCCCCAAAAAGGTTGCCGCGCATAATCTCTCGCATAGTTGCTTTTGCTGTTTCTGACCACTCTTCTCCTTTTGTGCGAGGGTTAGTCATGATGCTTGCTATTGAGCTGCAGCGGATCATTTGGCGGCCTCCTCAAAGGTTTCTTGAAACAGAATGTACTGAACATCAGTCAATTCAACGCGGCTCAAAAACTTGTCTTTATCAAGCTCGCCGTCCTGTATTTTTTTAATTGAAGCGTTAAAGCCTTCGTCGGATATTGGGCGCTTGGCAGTTTGTTTTTGTTCTGGTTCTGGCTCAATGTTTGGGATAGTTTTGTGCTGGTTTAAGTCGCCTTTGTGCCAGAATTCCAGGGCGCAGCCAAACCTCATGGCGGCATTACGCAATGCATCCCCAATTCGCTCTTTAGTGGCGTCCGGGCCTTTCTTTGCCCCTGCATCACCATACCCAAGACGAGTTATTCCAAGCACAGTTAATTTGATCCACATTCCGCCGTCTTGGTCTAGCTGAGGTAGTCCGCGATCATCAAACGAAAGTGGCTCCCACGACCAAAGAGGATCAACATCGAGCAATCGATCGGTTAATGCCGCGTGCCCTACATAGCTCAGGTGCATGATCTTGTCTTTGGCGTGCCATTGTCCGCATACTGGGCAAGTGTGCTTTGGTATCTTGTCCATGTCTTCGCGCTTTAGCATTGGCTTTGGGAGCCAATTGACTAAGTTTTCCTCAAACGGCTTGCGAAGTTCTTGTAATTTGTCGTTGCTCATTTAATACCTGCCATTTTGTGAAGACCTGGGATAACGCGGTAATGCTCGCGTTCTTTAATGTTGTACTCGCGGCCTTTGTAGACCAGTGTGCCGTGATGCTTTCCTTTTACTTCTGTAACCATTAGCGCGTAATTGATTGGCTTATTTTTCATAGCGTAGCCCACCATGCGATGAATTGTCCGGTGCAGTAGAATGCAAGTGCACTGAGGATAAAATAGCGGATTATCTTCATTTCTTGCTCCCGTAGTGCAGCGCTCGGGCTGCTTCGCCTGGAGTTTTGTAATGATGCGGATTTACACGCAAGCAATAAAGGCAAAGACCGTGAAAAAATAATTTAGGGTCTTCTATGTGTGCCATAAAAAGTAACCAACAGCGCCTTTATGTAATCGAATATGCGGCTTACCCGGCTTAGGTTGTAATTTAACTGCCATTTAAACCCCCATAGGCGGTAAAGCCGCCTTAAGATCGTCTGCGGTATTAATTTCCTCATCGCACTCCTCGCCTACCAGAATGAATTTGCAATCATCATAAAAAACATGGTCTGGAAAAGCTGCTGTATATGCTGAAATTGAGTACAGAGTAACCAGCTCGTACTTAGGCTGCGTTGGCACTTTTACAAAGCCGTTAAGCTCCGCTTGGTCGAGTAGTTCTTGATAGTTCATGGTTGCTCCCCTTTTGTTTGTCTGGATTCAGTATTGCGCGAGGCGATAAAAAAAGCAAGAAAAATATTGCCAGCGGCGATAATTGTGGTAATCTGTAGTTGTTGTGAATCCGCAGGCTGATGCGTGATGGGAAAACGAGATCTGAACCAGGTCAACAGCTTTAATTGGTGAGGCGAATTATGTGCAGATGGTTGACTGAATGCACAACCCAGAAAGAGTCGGTATGCCGGGATCAGCGCCGGCCACAACACTGCCCCTGGCAACGGGGGCTTTCAATCAACTAACTACGAGTATTTAAAATGGATGAGATAGAGCAAGAAATTCAAGACAAGGGCTTAACGGATCCACGTGTTACACCAGCCGACATTGAGGCAAACATCGCCAGCGAACACTATTTTACTGCCCTTTCTGCGGTTGCTAGCGTTGGCAGTGTTGATATTTATCACACAGACCAGGAGGCCGCTCAGGCTTTGAGCTTGCTGACATTTTGCGTTATTGTTTTGCGCAATGGGTTCACCGTTACCGGCGAGAGCGCCTGCGCAAGCCCTGAGAACTTTGACGCCGAACTGGGCCGCAAGATAGCCCGTCAAAACGCAGTCAATAAAATCTGGCCGCTTATGGGTTATGCACTAAAGCAAAAGCTCAGCGAGAAGTAAAACCAAGCCCTTAACCGGGCTTTCAATCAACCAACCATCAAGCAATTAACTGGGGAATGCGATGCGAACAAATTTAGTCATGCGGCTTAACTGCTCTGAATGCGGAAGGCAGCTAAATCTAAAATTAGAAAAAGAATGTGCAAATCCTGTTGAACTATCAGGCCATAGCGAAAACCCTAAAATCCCAACAGGTGCAGCCTGTTTACATGCAGGTGTGATTATGGTTGAGCCGTGCAGGTTTTGCATAGAAAAATACACAGGCCCTTCGCGAAAGTTATTAGAGGCTCTTAATAGCTTGCAGCAAAATTAGTTTCTATCCAAAACCCACCTGGGGGACGGCGCAACTGGTTTTCCGTGGTAGGGCCAGCCAAGCGGCCTAGGTGGGTTTCTGATAACAACTGGAGCAATTGATGAAAACATTAAAAGAAGTTGTCGAAGAGTACGGCCAGGAAGAAGTGGCCAGGCAATCAGGTCGTGGACAGTCTGGCATTTCCTTGGCCTGCACTCAAAACCGTGCTGTGTACGCTCATGAGTCAGATGGTTACATAGCTCTATTTGAGGTTAAGCGCATAGACAAAACAGGCCTTGATGTTGAATTTCCAAAACTTGTAATGCCTAAGAGATAAAAGCAATGATTGACTCAATTATAAAATGGTATTTTTTCGCAGGCCTTGTTTGCAGCATTGGCATCCTCATAAAAATATTCTATGGACTTAGTGGTGCTAACAAGAAAACACTGCATATTATTAGAGTTCTAAACGATGCCAAACTAGAGTTTGGTCAAGGCATATACTGGGCATGTATTGTTCTGGTTATTACCGCTCACACAGTGCATGCTTTCTTGCTATGGCCTACGCATGTAGTTGATCGCTTTAAAAAGACAGCGAAAATTAATAGTTAGACGGAATATAGAATATGATTGACTTAGATGATTTAAAAGCTAAGGCCCTGGCCGCTACTTCTGGGCCTTGGTTTGCTAAAGATTACGGAGATTATGAGGGCAAAGAATCGCACTGGTACATTGATACCGCTGAAAGATTAGCGGATTACGTCAATCAACCAGACGAGACTATTGCTCCAAACCACTGGGATCAAGAGCGGGCAGAAAAAGATATAAAATTTATAGCCGCAGGCTAGTCCTGGCACACAACCGGCTACCCCCGGTTTTTTTTCGCCAGCCTATTGCAAAACTAGCTAGCTGTGCCAGAATTGTAAGTGCCGAAAGGCGCCCCTTGTGGTGGGGGGTACACTCTGAAATTAAGTGAGAAAACCTAGAACGTCTAGGAATGCTGGTGTTTAGCGCTTGGGTTCTCACACCCATCAGGAGCGCGAAGACAGACCACCCAGCATTCCTAGACGTTTTTTTATGGGTAAATTTTATGGCAAAAGAACTAGACCTAATACTTAATTACGAGCGCGCACGACGTGAAATTAAAAGTCTTGGGGATGAGATACAGAAATCAACGCACTATCCATTTAATAAGCAAGATTTTTACAGGCCTAAGTGCACCGAGGCTAGCGACAATCAAGCGCAATGCTTTGAAAGATTGTGGGATTACAATAGAAGGTTGAGAAGCATGGAGCCAGAAGATCGTCCATACGATGACGAAAAGCCAGATCTATGCGAATTCTGCAAGATAACCCAAAGCCTAGTTGACCAGCGCAAGGCTGCCAAAAAGCGATTTGGCATAGCCAAGATGCGCATATCTAGGTTTGCGTCCAATTACATGAAAACAGTTAGCGAGAAGTAGCCATGCACTACTTCAAGCGCAACATAGGCGAATATCACAAGAAGGCCGGAAAGCTTTCCATGATTGAGCACGGAGCGTACACGCTGTTGATTGATGCGTGCTATGACCGTGAAAAGTTCCCATCTTTTGAAGAGGCGATAGATTGGACATGGGCAAGAACAGTGGAAGAAATAGCCGCTGTCGAGTTCGTGTTGCGCAAATTCTTCACGCTAGAGGATGGCGTTTACATTCAAAACCGCATCAGAGAAGAGATTTATCAATATCACGCTAACGCATTGATTAATCAGGAAATAGCCTTGAAGCGAGAGGCTAAAAAGAGGGAGCAAAGAGCACGAACCGTGCACGAACCTAGCACGCTTGAGCACGAACGAGCACCTAAACAAGAACAAATAACCAATAACCATAAACTAATAACCAATAACCAAGAATTAAAAACATATTGCTCTGAGCCTATCGTCTCAGAACCGGAAGATCCGCCAGTCATTGAGATTCTGACCAACAAGAAAAACGAGCTTGCCAAGATTACGCACAGCCAGTATGACCGATGGGTTGAGACCTACCCTGCTGTTGACGTTTGGCAAACCCTTTTGAGAATCAAGAGCTGGGCAGAAGCTAACCCTGCCAAGCGGAAGACCAACAAGGGCATGGCGCGCTTCATCGACTCATGGCTAGCCAGAGAGCAGGACAAGCCAAGAGTTAGCCCTGGCATCCCTGGAGCACCACAAACCCAGTTCAAAAACTCCAGGGAGAAAAACGCCGAGAGGAACGCACAGATTTTTGACTACAACCGAGCGATAGATTTCTGAGGTGGCTATGAAAAAAATCAACGAGATAGTGCCAGGGCAGCCGAGCAGAACGCCACTGCAACTGAGCGAACAGGAGCGCGATTCTGTAGCGTATTTCTTCGTGAAGCTAAAACTGATCGACCCAAGGTTTTACGATGAAATTATGCCCGATGAGACTACCGAGAGGCTGGTTAAGCGTGAACACGCGGCGATGATCTGCAAACACACTCGGGAAAAGATCGACAAGGCGTTTGAAGGCCTAAAGCTGCTGATGGGCGAGAATCACCCAGATTACAAGCGCCTGACTATTTCCAAGGTGGTTGGACTGCTTACCAATGGCGGAAGTCCTGACGCAGCTCCTGCTGGCATTTACAAGCTGTCTGCGCCATTGATTAAACCACCAATGCAAATAGGCTCCTCAATCGAGGCAATGCGCGCAAAAGCGGTGGAGGTTTTAAACCCTCAGACGGGCGAGTATGGCGTTGCAGTGTCTGTGCCTCAGTCAACGCTAAGCAAGTCAGACAAAGCCAAGGCAGAGGAAACTCTAGGCCGCCTAGGCTCGTTATTTGGAGAAGACAAATGATCGAATTAAACAACTGCACAACCTGCGGGCGGAAGCCTGAGATACAAGTGATCGGTCTATGCAATTATGCTCAATGCAAGTGCGGAAAGAATGTAAGCGCAAACAGTGGTATTTGGTCTGAAGAAGTCGCCGCCGACATGTGGAACCGGGCTAATCCGCAAGAGGAATGCGTGAGAATAAATATCGGGAATCATCTGCCTGGAGACGTGGCAATACACAGATCGCCAACGCTTCCTTCTGGGTTAACAGTGGCGAAAATAACATTCAGGACTATTCATTAGTTTTCAATATGCAATATATATACATGTGTTAAGTCATATGCTGTTTGGAGTCGTGGATTATATCAGTTCACAGGACAAGAGCTGGAGCATACAAGTCTGGAAGGAAATGGCTGATTGATGAGTTCAATAATGATCCGGAAAAGCATCCTAGATATTCCAGATTTAAAATATTAAAGCAAAAAGTGGAGGACCGATAAAATGATAAATAAAGTGATTGTTTGGAAAGCAACTAATGCCTATGGCGAAACGTGCCATTTTGGCATCGAATCATTGGCCAAGGCCTGGGCTAAGGAAGAGGGATCGGTTGAAAAGATAGATGGGATCTGTAGAGATTTCAAAATTGCTTCTATAAACGGAATCACGCGTTTTGATGTTGATGCGGACAATGCATTATTTGATTTAATTGGCGGCTTGAAAAGTTTTGTTTTGTGTGGGTATAACCATCAAGGAGAGGAGGTTTTTCAAAGCACAGTTGCGGATGGGGCTGACGCTCTATGGATTATGGAGCGATGCAAGTTAAAACTTTTAAACATAATCGACGAATGAATAAATACCTAACCGAATTTTACAAAAAACGCCTAAAGCCAGGAGTTAAAGTATGAATTTAAACGAGAGAGAGTCATTGCTTTTAATTGAGCACATGAACAAGGCATCAACGGCAAATAATCTTGCTATAGAAGCATTGGAGAAAGGAAGGGAGGTTTTGAGAAGGATGAAAAGCATGGAAAGCAAAACCCATATTCCTATTACTGAACCATTGTGGACAACCGGCACCAAACCACAGACAGACAAAATGGTTAGAGTTCACATCAATTTTGGCCCAGTTAGGCATGTAGGCCATATATCAAATGATGGAATTTGGACGGTATACGATCTTGATGGAGATGGTGAGCCATACGAAACGATCAAGCACTATTTTGGAATAGTTTTCAGCTGGAGAGAGCTAACCGAAGAGGAAAACACTATGTGCTGGGAGCGCGGAATTTTAGGAGCCTCAGAAGAGCACGCAGAGCTATCAACGCTAGAGCCACCGATAGCCAAGCCGGAACCCGAGTGGCGGCCAATGAGCACGGCGCCTAGGGATGGGCAAGGTATAAAAGTACTTCTTAGGCATGATCAGGATGAATTCTTCGCAAAATATAATGGCATGTGGATATGCACAAGAGGACTAGAGCATTCAAAAGGAGAATATAAGTGGTATTTTACCGAAGACGATTTGAAAGGCTGGCGCCCGCTATAGCTTGCTAAATCCAGCATGCGTGTTATAATTATGGCGTTAAGTAAATTACTGGGGAAATCATGAACATTCAAAAAATTAAAGAGTTTATATGCGGGCTTGATAGCCTCCCGCTAGATGAAAAAGTATCTGTTATAAACGAACTTCGTTCGGCTATACACGAAATAAGCCCATTCAAAAATGAGCCTGTTGATTTTGTAAAGTGGGTAAAAAACACAACAGTAACTCAAAACGACTACAACCCTAACAAGGTTGCTCCTCCCGAAATGAAGCTGCTAGAGCTTTCAATTCTGAGTGATGGCTATACGCAGCCAATTGTCGCCTGGAGCGATTCAGACAAGGGTATGGTTGAGGTTATTGACGGGTTTCACCGCAGCCGTGTTGGCAAAGAGTCAAACGTGATAAAGGCGCGAGTTAACGGATACTTGCCTATCGTTGATATCCGAACCGAGCAAAGCTCAAAAAATGATCGTATGGCATCAACCATTCGTCACAACCGCGCAAGAGGTAAACACCAGGTTGATGCTATGTCGAGTATTGTTACAGAGCTAAAAAATAGGAATTGGCGTAACGCTCGTATAGCAAAAGAGCTCGGCATGGACGAAGAGGAAGTATTGCGCTTGTGCCAAATTTCAGGACTTGAAGAACTTTTCAGCGATAAGGATTTCAGCAGATCATGGGAGGCGGATGATTCGCAAATTGATTGGGTTGACTTTACTGACGAACTTTCAGAAGAAGAGCATGACCTGGTAAGAATTCCAAATGAGGGCAAGGGAAACAGAATATTCCACACCTATGACAAGTGGGAATGCGAAAAAGCCGGAATGTATGCGCAAAATTTTGAAGGTTTAACATCCTCACAATGCGAAGAAAAATACAGAGATTTTCTAGCGGATTGCGACCTATTCAGATCGTGCGCAAACAAAGTTATAAACGAGTGGCGAAATTCATGTGAGCACTACCTGACTAACTTTGCAATGAATAGAATTGCGTGGATAGGGCAGGCTGCAATGTGCTACCACACTAGAATCCCCTCTCGGTACTGTGCAGGCTACAACCTTTTGACCGATGAGCAAAAAGAGGCCGCCAACAATATTGCGCTTGATGTATTGAATGACTGGCTGCTTCAAAACGGAAGAGAGCCTGTAGATATGGATGAAGCAACAAGCGCAGGACGTCAGGTGGAGACATACTAATGAGCAGAAAAATATACCAAAAATGTAGCGTTCTTGAGGCTACAAAAAGACGAATAGCCGAAGCGTTTGATCTTCTTGAAGTTATATACATTAGTTTTTCAGGTGGTAAAGATTCTACCGTAATGATGCACCTAGTTTGCCAGGAGGCGCGCAAACGAAATAGGAAGGTTGGCGTATTGATTATTGATCTTGAGGCCCAGTATTCGGCGACTATTGAGCACGTAGAGGCAATGATTGAACAGTATTCAGATTGCATAGACCTGCACTGGTTTTGCGGTGAGCTTCTTTTGAGAAATGCAATCTCAGACTTTGAGCCAAAGTGGGTTTGCTGGGATTCAGAAAAGAAGGAAATATGGGTAAGAGAAAAACCAAAGCAAGAAGCAGATTTGTCTCAATACGATTTTTACGTTCCTAAAATGGAATTCGAAGAGTTAATGGTTATATTTGGGCCTTGGTATGCAAAAGGCCGATCATGCGGAGCGTTTATTGGAATTCGATCAGATGAAAGCCTTCACCGTTATCGTGCGATAGTTTCACGCAAAGACGGCCTTATGCTTGATGGTAAAAAGTGGACTACGAAAATAGCTCCTAATGTTTACAACTTATACCCAATTTACGATTGGCGCACAGAAGACATTTGGCTTTTTCACTCTCGCAATAAAGAGCTTAGATACAACACAATTTACGATCTCATGACTCGTGCAGGTGTAAAATTTAGCAGCCAGCGCCTATGCCAGCCATTTGGAGATGATCAGAAAAAAGGGCTTTGGCTTTACCAAATACTTGAGCCGGAAACGTGGTACAAGTTGTTAAACCGTGTAAGTGGTGTCAATTCAGGCGCTCTTTATGCTCAGGACACAGGGAACATAAATGGCACAAACAAAATATCTAAGCCTGAAGGAAAAACGTGGGAAGAGTACACAAACTTTCTGCTAAAAAGCCTTCCTAAAAAAATGCAGGAAAACTACATATTAAGGTTTAAAAAGTTTATTGCGTGTTGGAAAAAAAGAGGTTACACAACTATACCTGATGCAGCGCCGCATGATCTTGAAGTTAAGCAGTGGGCGCCATCCTGGAGAAGAATGTGCCGCTGCATTCTGCGCAATGATTATTATTGCAAAGGTCTTGGGCAAGTGCAGCCAAAATCTGAGGCATACGGAAAGTTCAAAGATTTGCAGCAGTTGAGAAAAACAAACGAAAGCATGGCGGCAATGTAATGGACAAGATCCCATTTGCCGAAAACCTGCAAGAGTGCCTGCCAAGTGAGTACGGCAAAAACCTTGCGCTACTGGACGAGAAGCAGCTTCTGGCAATGTACGAGGACAACCGGCGCTGGCGTGAATGCGAGGAGCGGTTTAAGCCACTAAAAAACGCTGTAGATTATTGCGAAAAAAAGAAGCAGGCCTCGAGTATTGCGCAATGGATTCTATCTCTAAAACCGCACGCATACCGAGAAGACATGCGCAGCCGAATGAACCACCTGCGGGAGAAGTACAAAAATGGCTGAGGTTGAAGAGTTCACAGTCAACAGCGCGCAGAGCAAGGATATTTATAAGCGCCAAGTAGATCAGTGGTTCTACGAACACAAGTATGTGACGTTCCCTAAGCCTAGATTTGGCGCAGATCGCTCTTTGCCTCAGTCCGCATTGTTCCATGTGTTTTTGACCGAAATAGCCGCATTCCTGACGCCGTGCCATCGCAAAGAGGTCACCGAGGGCATGATTGAGGGAACCAAGAAAACCATCAAGGGCATGTTTTACCGAGAGACAAAACACCCATGGATGATTCACAAAGTGTACTGCCCGATCAGCAAGCGCGAAAAGGCCGACTACACCAGCAGCGCTTCATGGAAGCAGGGGGAAATGTTGGAAGTGCTTAATTTTATGCAAGTTTGGGCCGCAAGTTCTATCGGCCTGATTTTAGAGTCAAAGGGAGAACACGCAAGACTTGCAAGACGTCAGAACACTTAACTTAACTAACTGGGGAAGCACATGAAATACAAACTATCTGACAAAACAAAAACAGTCATGGGCGTTACGCTTTTTAAAATCGTGGCGCTTGTCGATATTGACGTTTACAGCATCAAAGCTGGTGACGAAGGCGGCTGGGTCGAAAAAGTTGAAAACCTTTACCAGTCCGGCAATGCTTGGGTGTACGGCGATGCGCAGGTGTACGGCGATGCGCAGGTGTCCGGCAATGCGCAGGTGTACGGCAATGCTTGGGTGTACGGCGATGCGCAGGTGTACGGCGATGCGCGGGTGTCCGGCAATGCGCAGGTGTACGGCGATGCGCAGGTGTACGGCAATGCGCAGGTGTCCGGCAATGCGCAGGTGTACGGCGATGCGCAGGTGTACGGCAATGCTTGGGTGTACGGCGATGCGCAGGTGTACGGCGATGCGCAGGTGTCCGGCAATGCGCAGGTGTACGGCGATGCGCGGGTGTACGGC
>JACCDT011442526.1_pt1 | contig 38296 bp, 40 predicted proteins | sample 7446291 | NCBI WGS metagenome assembly JACCDT01 (sample SAMN15323446, study PRJNA562643) | freshwater metagenome | isolation source: river surface water | place: USA:Blue River Watershed | collected 2017-08-17
GCAGACAGTTAAGTTTGGAACTTGATTTGCCACCAGTAGTGCCTAAAATTAGTAAGCGCAAGAAAGTTTCCGTAGGTTCTGCCTTTGGAGGCCTGAAGGAGAAAACTTCTCAATTAATCTCAACAAAGCCTATTAATGTTTCTAAGCCAGAGGATTCGGTGAGAACTAAAAAACGCAAAGTTTCTAGAAGGGTAAGGCGCAATCGAATTATCGCCCTCTTACTTCTTGCTGGATTGATTTTTGGTGGCTACAAGTTCTTGGGTGTTGGAAAAATCTCTGTACCGTCCTTAGTTGGTCTAACTCAATCTGAAGCTAAATCAACACTTTCAAAATTAGGGCTTGAAACTCAAGTTGCAGAAGAAGTATTTAGCGAGGATATTGAAAAAGGGAAAGTAATCTCTTCAGAACCTGGTGGCGGTGGAAAGGTCTCTCCCGCTGGCACAGTTGGTTTAGTAATCTCCAAAGGTCAGGAACGGATTCAAATTCCAGATCTCAAGGGATTAACCCCTGATGTTGCTTCGCAAAAACTTTCTGAGCTTGGATTAACAGTTGGTGATATTAATGAAGTATTTGATATGCAATTGGCTTCCGGATTTGTAGTTAGATCTGATCCCAAAAATGGTGAGGCAGTTAAACGTAAATCGATTGTCAATATCGAAGTTAGTAAGGGAATCGAAAAAATCACTCTCATATCCTTTGTAGGTAAAGGCGGGGACGAGGCGCTTTCGGAGTTAACGGATAAAGGCTTTGATGTGGATGTTACTTATAAATTTAGCGACAGCATTTTCAAAGGACAAGTTATCTCTCAGACTCCTGATAAATCTGATTCAATTGAATTGGGTAGCAAAATTTCAGTCGTTGTTTCTAAGGGGCCAGAGTTTGTCTTTGTGCCAAATGTTTTAGGTAAGAATAAAAATGACGCCAGCTTAGATATTGAGAATTTAGGACTCAAAGTTGTAATTAAGGGTGCAGGAAAGGTAAATAACATCTCTCCAGCAATTGGCACAAAAGTTAAACAAGGCGCTGTAATTACGCTCACTTTAAGATAGATAAAATTAGCCACCTCTCAGGTAGGCTCCCCTGATGGCTAAAGTTAAATCACTTCCAAAAATCGGAGCACATGTTCCGACCTCTGGCGGCATGGCCACACGTTCAATCGAGTATGCATTAACGATCAAAGCTGAAGCAATTCAAGTTTTTGCATCAAGCCCTAGAACTTGGGCAACTTCAGCACCAAACCCGGCAATGGATGAGGCTTTTAAAGCCAAGACTGCTGAACACAATATTGAAGCTTATGTGCACGCTTCATTTCTTATTAATCTAGGTTCTCCTACAGTTTCAACTTATGAAAATTCATTAGCAGCAACTGCGTATTCACTAAAACGAGGAAAAGAAATTGGCGCAAAAGGAGTAGTTGTCCATACCGGCTCTGCTGTTGATGAATCACATGTTGATAAAGCCTGGCAGCAAATACATGAAGGTGTCATGCCAATTCTAAATAACTTAAAAGACGACGACCCATGGCTGCTGCTTGAGCCAACTGCAGGCCAAGGCCAATCTTTAGTTAAGAAATTAGATGACCTAACCAAGTATTTTGAAGCCCTTGAGTGGCACCCAAAGGTTGGCGTTTGCCTTGATACCTGTCACGTTTTTGCTGCTGGTCATGACATCAAAAAGCCTGGCGGCATGACTGAAACGATGGATCTACTTGTAAAGATTGCAGGTATTGAGCGAATTCAATTAATTCACGCAAATGACTCAATGGATATCTGCGGTAATCTAAAAGATCGTCATCAAAATATTGGTAAGGGCGAAATTGGCAGCAAACCATTCATAGAGTTATTGGCCCATCCAGCTGTTTTAAATGCGCCATTAATCTTAGAAACCCCAGGAGCTGAACCAGAACATGGCAGTGAAGTTGCCATGTTAAAAAAGATGCGAGATAAATAGATGAAAATTAAAATATTTCTCTATTTAGGATTGCTTGCCACTACCGCGGTTTGGGGTGGAGCTTTCTTGGTTATGAAAGATTCTCTAGTTCGTCAGGACGTTTACTCCTTTTTGGCAAGTAGATTTATTTTGGCAGCTGCTTTTATGTTTATCTACAAGCCAAAATCTTTAACAGGATTAAGCCGTAAATTTGTTAAACGAGCAGTTTTAATCGGATTACTTCTTTGCAGTGGATTCATATTCCAAACATTTGGACTAACCCAAACAACAGTTTCCAACACCGGATTTATAACAGGCCTTTACTTAGTCTTTACTCCCCTGATTTCTTGGCTACTTCTAAAGCGAGAAATTTTCAAAGTTCAATGGTTAGCAGTGCTAGTTGCAACTATTGGTCTTTACTTTATTTCATTTAATGGCATCTCAGTTGGCATCGGCGAAATATTAGTTTTGATCTCCGCCTTACTCTTTGCTGGACAAATTGTCGCCTTAGGCGAGTGGAGTGATGGAGAAAATACTTACGCATTAACATTGATACAAATTTTAGTTTCAGCAGTAATTTTCTTTGCTTTATCCTTAAAAGATGGTTTTCAACTGCCGCCCGATAATGCAGTTTGGTCAGCAGTTTTCTATACCGCGTTCTTTGCAACATTCTTGGGATTTCTTATCCAAACCAAAGCCCAATCAGTTATGAGCGCCACAGTTGCGGGAGTACTACTCGCCATGGAAACTCCATTTGCACTATTTTTTGGACTCTACTTTGATAATGATCCGATCACTTTGCGGATAGTTTCCGGTGGAACCCTAGTATTAATTGCCATGGCACTGGTAATTTGGTCTGATTCAAAACACACTAATTCAGGAGTAAACAACAGTGGCAAATAAAGTAGTTGATCTTAGGTCGGATACCTTAACTAAACCTTCAGATGAAATGCGAAAGTTTATGGTTGCAGCTGAGGTTGGTGATGATGTTTATGGTGAAGATCCAACTGTTAATTCACTTGAAGAACGAGTTGCAGATTTATTTGGCCATCAAGCCGCTCTTTTTTGCCCAACTGGTTCTTTAGCAAATCAATTAGCTATCCGAATGTTAGTTGCACCCGGTGAAGAATTACTGACTGAGACAAATTCACATATTGTTAGAGCAGAGCTTGGAGCAGGTGCAGTTTTCAGTGGAATAACAACTAGAACTTGGTTGGCAGATCGTGGCTTGTTAAAGGCTGAGGATGTATTAAATATTGCACGACCAGACTCTGGGCCGTATTTAGTATCAACAACGGCAATTGCTATTGAGAATACTCATAATTTTGGTGGTGGAACTGTGCAACCAATTGAAGAAATAATAAAACTTCGCCAAGAAACCCAAAAACTTGGAATTTCAATGCACCTAGATGGTGCAAGAATTTGGAATGCCCATGTTGCAACTGGAGTAGATTTCAAAGAGTATGGAAAGTACTTTGATACCTTGAGTGTGTGCTTATCAAAAGGGCTTGGTGCTCCAATAGGTTCGTTGATGATCTCTTCAAAGGAGAGAATTACTAAGGCAAGACAGTGGCGCAAGCGATACGGTGGCGGAATGAGACAGGTAGGCCTGATTGCAGCTGCTGGCCACTATGCCCTAGAAAATAATATTAAGTTTCTAAAAAATGATCATCTGCGTGCGAAATCAATCGCCGAGGAAGTATCAAAAATCGCACCTAAAGTAATCACACCAGAGATGGTAGACACAAATATCATCGGCCTGGATTTATCAAGTTTAAATGTCACATCCCAAGAGTTAGCCGCTCAACTTAAAGAAAAAGGTGTACTTACTGGTCCGTTAGGTCCGAAGTACTTAAGACTTGTAACGCATCTAGATCTTGATGATTCAGATATAAATCTAGTAAATGAAGTCCTACCAGAGATCTTAAAAAGCGCCCTCGTGCGTTAGTAACCATTCTTTAACCTTTATTCCATAGCCATAATTTCCTAACGCACCACCACTTTTAATTATTCGGTGGCATGGAATTATTGGTGCAATTAAATTATTGCCACATGCCGTACCAGCAGCTCGAATAGCATCGGCAGATCCTGCTCGCTTGGCTAACTCGGCATATGAAAGCGTTTTTCCGGCTGGAATTTTCCGCATGACTTTCCAGACCTCCTGAGAAAATTTTGCACCTGGTTGCCTTACTTTAATTGGATTAAATGCATTCAGATTCCCATCAAAGTAATCGGATATTAACTCAGAAATAACTGGAATCTTTCCAACGCGTTTGATCTCTTTGTCAGCATCTTCTGGTGATAATCGAACCAGCAAATTCTCTAAAGACTTAAATCCTGCGGCAAGTAAAACATGCTCTTCAACAATGATACTAAGCTCACCGATTGGAGTTTTATGTGTAGCACTGTGAAGCATCCGCCGACTTTAACTTAAGTTAACAGATTAGAAAAGAGTTACTTTCTACGATCTCTCAGCATCTCAGCAACCAAAAAGGCAAGTTCAAGAGATTGAGTGTGATTTAGCCTTGGATCACAAGCGCTTTCATATCTTGAAGATAAATCTTCGTGGCTAATAGCTTCTCCACCACCAACACACTCAGTTACATCATCGCCAGTTAATTCAATATGTATGCCGCCAGGATGTGTACCTAATTTCTTATGTACCTCAAAGAAGCCTTTAACCTCATCTATAACATCATCAAATTTTCTAGTTTTATAGCCACTTGGTGCTTCATATGTGTTGCCATGCATTGGATCACAAACCCAAAGCACGATAGCTCCAGATTTTGTAACTGCATCTATTAAGGCTGGTAGTTTTTCTCTAATTACCCCAGCACCCATTCTGGTGATAAATGTCAGGCGACCTGGCTCATTATCAGGATTTAGTTTTTTGATAATAGCCAAGGCTTCTTCGGGAGTACTTTTTGGACCAAGCTTTACGCCAATTGGATTATGAATTTTTGAAGCAAAATCCATATGAGCACCATCTAGTTGACGAGTGCGCTCTCCTATCCAAACAAAATGTGCTGATACATCATAAGGATTATTTGTTCTGGAATCGATTCGAGTAAGTGCCTTTTCATATTCAAGAATTAAAGCTTCATGGCTTGAGTAGAAATCAACAGATTTAAATGATTCTGGATCAACGCCTGCAGATTGCATAAACTGAATTGCTCGACCAATCTCGTTAGCCATTTCTTCATAGCGAGCGCTAAATCTGGCATCAGCTGCAAATCCCTTATTCCAACTATGCACCTGGCGCAGATCAGCAAAACCACCCTGCGTGAATGCGCGCACTAAATTTAATGTTGCAGATGAGGTGTTATAGACCCGAACTAATCGCTTTGGATCTGGAGTTCTAGCCTCTTTAGTGAACTCAAGATCATTAACTGCATCCCCCCGATAGGCGGGCAGAGTTTGCCCATCCCGGGTTTCATTGTCATTGCTACGTGGCTTGGCAAATTGACCTGCCATGCGGCCCACCTTAACCACCGGAAGTGATGAGAAGTATTGAAGTACTGCTGCCATCTGCAAAATAGTTTTAATTCGATTTCTAATTGAGTCAGCAGTTGCCGCCACAAATGTCTCAGCACAATCACCGCCTTGAAGCCAGAACGCATTACCGAGTGCAGCCTCGCCAATTCGCTTCTTTAAATTGTCACATTCACCAGCAAAAACTAATGGTGGAAAGCTCTCCAACTCAGCAACTGCAGCTTTTACTGCAGCAGCATCTGGCCAGGTTGGTTGCTGGGCTGCCACAAGACCTGGGGTAAATATTGAGTTAGCGTTCATTAGGTAATGGTATGCAATCTTTAGTTAAGGATGTGGCTAATTAAGCCAGTATCAACTAACCGAAGAAGATCTCCGCTTCTTTGTATAGGGCAGGATCAACAGTCTTCAATTTCTCTGTCGCTGAGGCCAGTGGCACTCTTTCAATTTTAGTTCCATGCAGGGCAACCATCTTGCCCCAATCCCCATCATGAACAGCCGTGATGGCGTGTAAACCAAATCTAGTTGCAAGAACTCGATCAAATGCAGTTGGGGTGCCACCTCTTTGAATATGTCCTAATACTGAGGTACGAGCCTCTTTGCCAGTCTTTTCCTCTATCTGTTTAGCGAGCCACTCACCTATGCCAGATAACTTCACATGCCCAAAGGAGTCCAAGGTTTTATCTTTAGTAATCAAATCTCCATCTTGTGGAATTGCACCCTCTGCAATAACAATAATTGGTGAATAACTTTGTTCAAATCTAGATTCCACCCACTTACATACCTGATCTAATGAGAACTTAACCTCTGGGATCAAAATACAAGATGCACCACCTGCTAATCCGGAGTGCAATGCAATCCAACCAGCATGTCTGCCCATCACTTCAACAATTAAAGCTCGGTGATGGGACTCTGCAGTGGTGTGTAATCGATCAATCGCCTCGACTGCGATATTTACTGCAGTATCAAATCCAAAGGTGTAGTCGGTATTGTTTAAATCATTATCAATTGTCTTTGGAACACCGATGACTTTAACGCCAAGTGAATCAAGTTTGGTTGCAACTCCTAATGTGTCTTCGCCACCAATTGCAATCAAAGCATCCACATTCATTTTTGCTAAATTCTCTTTAATTTTCTCAACACCATTTTCAATTTTAAATGGGTTGGTTCGTGAGGAACCTAGAATCGTTCCACCTCTTGGCAATATTCCACGGGTAGCTGGAATATCTAATTTCATTGTTAAGCCTTCTAGTGGCCCACGCCAACCATCTTTAAATCCAATAAATTCATAGCCATACTCTTTAACACCCTTGCGCACAACAGCGCGAATTACAGCATTTAAGCCTGGGCAATCTCCGCCACCTGTTAAAACACCGATACGCATCTTGGTAAAAACTCCAGCCTTGAAATAGTTATAAGAGTTGGTCAACGTTGACGGCTAAGTCTACTCTGCCGCAATGGGACTTAAACCCGAGATAACTGCCTACCTGGCAGAGCGTTCAGCAATTGGCCTGCCACAAGTCTGGCAAGCACCACTTGCTGAGATAAGAGAAAACACCAAACTACACATCGCATTAAAGCAACCATTACTGCAGATATATTCAGTAGATCACCGAAGTATTAATGGGCCTACATCAAATCTTCCTATTCGGATTTATCGACCAAGTGAAGAAAATAACCTGCCGGCATTGGTATTTTTTCATGGTGGCGGATGGGTTTTAAACTTCTTAGATATTTACGAACCAGCCCTTCGAAAGATTGCTAAAAATGGAAACTTTGTAATCATTGCAGTTGAATATCAAAAGGCCCCTGAACATTCCTACCCAGCACCTCTTGATGATTGCTATGCAACTCTTAAATGGGTTATTGAAAATGCAGCAGAACTAGGAATAGATCTAGCCGCAATTGGTGTTGGTGGGGATAGTGCTGGTGGCATTCTTGCATCATCAGTAGCCCTTAAAGCATGCAGCGAACAATTAATCTCACTTGCTTTTCAACTTTTAATCTATCCATGTAACGACTACCAGATGAATTATCCATCTGCCACAAATTACTCACAAGGTTATGGCTTAACAACTCAAGCAATGAAATGGTTTTGGGATCAGTATCTATCAAAAGTTGAGGATCGAGAAGATCCATATGCAGTGCCTGTAAAAGCAAACTCTCTGCGAGGTGTTGCACCTGCGATCTTGATTGCTGCCGAATTTGATCCACTAACTGATGATGTTAAAAACTACTACCAAAAATTGATAAAGGATTCAGTTCCGGCGATATACAAGGAGTTTGCCGGCCAGATTCATGGCTTCTTTAATTTAAGTGGAGTAACAGAGGATGCCGAATCACTATACTCAGAGATTGCGAAAGAAATTAATGCAGTTCTAGGAAGGCGAAATTAATTGACAAAAGTCGGCTGGAGCAGATTTGCCCTGGTGGGCTTTCTTTGGGGAACGCCATATCTTTTCATCAAAGTGGCAGTTGAGGAGATCTCTCCTTCTACAATAATTTTCTTTCGTGTCCTTATTGGCGCAATGGTGTTACTACCACTTGCATTGTCCCAGAAGACAATCCGCATACCAAGAAAGTACTGGCATATAGTTCTTATCTATACCGTTGCAGAGTTAATTGGTCCTTGGTATTTGATTACTAATGCAGAACAGAAAATATCTTCAGGCTTAGCTGGACTCTTAGTTGCAACTGTGCCAATTTGGGCAGCAATTTTTGCCTCGTTAAATGGCGATCATACTGTCTGGCACAAATCTAGATTATTTGGATTATTGATCGGTTTTATTGGAGTCGTAGCGGTTGTTGGTATTGAATCGATAAGTGGGCGTCAGGATATTAAGTCAATTGGCATGGTAATTCTGGCGGCAATAGGTTATGCCTACGCAGTAAATATGATCAACCGAAAAATACCAACAGTGCCTGGAATTGCCCTCAACGCTTGGGCGATGATAATTACCACTATTTTCTACTTCCCATTTGCCATCACTCATTGGCCAACTAAAACTCCCTCAATTGAGGCGATTGCATCAGTTGCAGCCCTTGGGGTTTTCTGCACCGCAATTGCCTTTATTTTATTCTTTAAGTTGCTTGCCGAAGTTGGCCCACCAAGAGCCTCACTTATTACATACTTAAACACAGCGGTTGCAGTTCTACTGGGTGTAATTTTATTGGGAGAGCCTTTAACACTTGGAATTATGCTTGGTTTGCCATTGGTCTTAATTGGTTCTTACTTTGCTAGTCGGAAAGTGCGTCTGTAAATCCTAATTTAGCTAATAATTTTGGATCTTTCTGCCACTCTTTTGACACTTTCACATGAATTTGTAAAAAAACCTGCATGCCAACAAGATTCTCAATTGATTTTCTAGCCAGACTACCAATAGCTTTTAACTTACTTCCTTGCGGTCCAATAATTATTCCCTTTTGACTATCGCGTTCTACATGCAATGTGGCACTAATATCAAATATCTTTCCATCATCTCGCTCACCCATCTCTTCAATAGTGACCATCACCGAGTGTGGCAACTCTTCATAGAGCTCTTCAATTGCCGCTTCTCTAATCAAATCAGCAAACATCAATTCTTGTGCTTGATCAGTATTAATGTCGGTTGGATAAAGCGCAGGTGAATCCGGTAAATGCTTTGAAAGCAATTCGAGTAAGAGTTCGGTTTGATCTAGATTCTTAGCTGACACTGGAATTATTTCAGCATCTTTCAAATTTAATCTGAGCGCAAACTCATTCACAGCCATCAATCTAATCGCTAAATCTGATTTTGAGATTTTATCTACTTTGGTAACAACTAAAAATACTTTCTGATTTCCTTTAATCTGCTTAGCAATGTACTCATCTCCAGCCCCTATTTCCTCATCCGCTGGCAAGCATAGAAGTACTGCATCATTTGACTGAATATTTTCGTTGACCATCGAATTAAGTCTCGTGCCAAGTGCGGTTTTTGGTTTATGCATTCCTGGAGTATCAACCACAATCATTTGGTATTTTTCGCGATTTATTATTCCGCGAATTGGGTTTCTGGTGGTATTTGGATGATGAGATGTAATAACAATTTTTGTCCCAACCAAAGCATTTACCAAGGTAGATTTTCCTGTATTTGGACGGCCTACTATTGCCACAAAACCAGCTTTGAAATTTTCCATTGCTCCTATTCTCTCACCTTTTGGCTATCGCAACTGCAAGGGTTTTATCACCTCTACTATTTCATCCAAACTAGTTGCAATATCAGCGATTCGTTCGGCAATAAGGCGGTGGCACCCATCGCTTAATTTTGAAGATATCTGTCCGGGGATCGCAAAAACTGGTCTAAATATCTCAGCAGCATCACGTGCAGTTCTTATCGAACCACTAACAAACTCTGCTTCAACTACAACTGTGGCCTTAGATAAGGCTGCAATTAAACGATTTCGATTAAGAAATCGAGCTGGCATAGTTTTAACACTTGGCATAACCTCTGAAATAAGCAAACCTTTTTCAGCAATTTTTGCAAACATCTGCCGATTTTCAAGTGGGTACAAGTTACTAACACCGCCAGCTAAAACCGCGAGAGTTTTACCGCCCGCCATTAACGTTGCTCTATGTGCTGCTGAATCAATGCCATAGGCACCACCACTTATCACCACAATATCTTGTTTACTAGCATCAGAAGCTAATTGATTCGCAACACTTAAGCCATAATTTGTGGGCCTTCGACTTCCAACAATTGATATTGACTTACTAAGTTGAGTTAGTAACGCACGATCGCCTTTAATTATTAATCCAATTGGCGGAGCTGAAAGATCTTGACAAGAAACGGGCCAATCAAAATCCTCACTACTAATAAACTGAGCATTCGCAGCGATAATCTCAGATTTAAGATACTCAACATTTGCAATTAAAGCTCTATTTCTAATCTGAGGGAAATCTGAAATCTTCAGATATGAAGAACCTTTTATTATTTTTTGGTAGGTATTAACAGCTCCATTTCTTAAAACCTCCCCTTGCCAGAAAATATCAACTGGATCTACTGCAGAGAATAAGATTAATTTGGCTGTTTTTTCATCTAACATTTTGCAAATTTAGCAAAGTTCGATCACTGATTAAGGCCATAAATCTATTTTGTGAATTGTTATCAATTAAGAAGGGCTGCAATATTTGCAAATGATTTTCTGTGTATGGGTAATACTCCATACTTCTTTATAGCTTCCGTATGTAGCGCTGTTATATACCCTTTGTGACTTGCCAAACCATAATTTGGATAGATTTTATCCAGATCCATCATTATTCGATCCCGATATACCTTTGCCAAGATTGAAGCAGCACTTATAGATATTGCTACTTGGTCACCTTTCCAAACAGAAAGATTTGGAGTGGTAAGCCCAGGAATTGCATACCCGTCAGTTAATACATACTCTGGCGAAATTTTTAACCCATTTACAGCCCGACGCATACCCTCAATATTGCATTTGTGGAGTCCGAGCTTATCGATTTCTTGTGGAGTGATTTCAATTATTGAGTAAGAAATAGAATTGTTAGTTACTACATCAAAGAGTTGTTCCCGTTTAGATTCGGTAAGTTCTTTTGAGTCTTTTACTTCACTAAGTGCAGGTGAAAGTGGATCTTTTAAAATTACTGCTGCAACAACTAAGGGGCCAGCACATGGTCCTCGGCCGGCTTCATCAACGCCTGCTATGTTTTTAAGTCCAGACTTAAGCAGAGTTTGCTCAATCATAAAACTAAGATTTAGCTTTGACTGGAATCTTCTTTAAATCTTCACCTTTTTCAAGTAATGCAATGTTTCCAAATGGCCAGATTATGAAAGTTGCTCGACCTACAACTTTACTAAGTGGTACCAATCCATTATTTGCACTATCTGGCTGATATCTTGAATCAGTACTTGCAGATCTATGATCTCCCATTACCCAAATAAAGCCCGCCGGTACATCAACATTAAACTTAGTATCACTTGGCTTATCGCCAGCATATATATAGGGCTCAGTAATTGCCACTCCATTTACTTGTACTTTTCCATCAGAATCGCAACAGGTTACGTTGTCGCCTCCGACACCAATTACTCGTTTGATTAGGTATTGTTTTGCTGGATCAGGTAATACACCAACAGCGATCAAACCAGTTTTAATCATTGCAATTGGCTTTGGGTCGGTAGCTTCTGATACCTGACCTAACCACTTATCAGGATCGCCAAATACCACCACTTCGCCTCGTTTGATTTCGCTAAACAGGGCTCCAAATTTATTAACCGCAATTCGGTCACCTACTTGCAGTGTGTTTTCCATTGATCCGGATGGAATATAGAAAAAATGCAACAAAAAAGTTTTGACCAGAATTGAAACAATTAATGCAGAAACAACAATGACAGGTAGTTCGCGAAGGAACGAACCCTTCTTAGGCATTAGTTTTTCTTTGCTTAAGCTTGTGGAGTTTCTTCAGCAACCGCTTCGGCAACAACTTCAGTTGGAGCTTCGGCAACCGCTGCTGCTTCTTCAATTACTGGAGCCTCTTGTGCAACAGGTGCCTCTTCAGCAGCTGGTGCCTCTTGTGCAACAGGTGCCTCTTCAACTACTGGAGCAGCCTTTGCTGCCAATTTCTCTGCAGCTTTCTTCTTTAAGGTTGTAGCGCCATCTGCTGGCTCATTCATTGCCTCTTTTACAGCTGCTTCATAAGCAACTCGCTTATCAATTTTTACTGGTTGTGGTTTAAGTGATCCTTCACTGCCTGGTAAGCCATGAGCCTTTTGGTAATCACCAGTAATTTTAAGAAGTGCAGTTACCGCCTCAGTTGGCTGTGCACCAACGCCTAACCAATATTGAACCCGCTCTGAGTTAACTTCAATTAGAGATGGCTCAGACGCTGGTGAGTAGCGGCCAATCTCTTCAATGGCTTTTGAATTTCTAGCTGAACGAGAATCTGCAATCACAATACGAAAATGTGGTGTGCGGATCTTTCCAAGACGCATTAACTTAATCTTTACTGACACAAAACTCCCTATAGAAAATTATTCGGCTTTTTCTTTCGTAAACAGCGGGGGCGTTTACATCCAGATCTAACCTTGCGGATAAATATTGCTATGGGTTAGAGGGTCCCGTTAGCAGAAGGCTAATCTTGCCAGCAGGATGGGATAAACCCAAATTGGCCTAAATACCCTCTTCCAATGCCCGCTTAGCGGGATTTCCAGATCGTGATTTCTTCTTTGGGATGTTGTTTGATTGTTGTGGCTTTGGCATCGACCCAATATTTGGTAATCCAGCTGGCATGTTGCCACCACGCATTTGCTTCATCATTTTTTGGGCTTGAGAAAATCTCTCAACCAAAGAGTTAATCTCGGAGACCGCTCGACCACTGCCGCGTGCAATTCGTGATCTTCTAGAGCCATTTAAAATCTTTGGATCATTTCGCTCCAGTGGAGTCATTGATTGGATTATTGCTCTAGTCCTAACCAATTCTGACTCATCAAAGTTTTCAATCTGCTTCTTCATGCCAGATGCTCCTGGTAGCAAACCCATTAACTTGCTCATGCTGCCCATATTTTTCATTGCTTCCAACTGAGACAGGAAGTCCTCAAATGTAAAATCTTCACCCTTAACAAATTTATCCTCTAGCTTTTTGGAAGTTTCTTCCGGCATCGCCCGCTTGGCTTGCTCAGCTAAAGAAGCAACATCTCCCATTCCCAAAATTCTCGAAGCCATACGATCTGGATAAAAGAGATCAAAATCTGCAATTTTTTCACCAGTGGATGCAAAAATAATTGGCTTTCCGGTAATTTCAACAATTGACAGAGCTGCGCCACCTCTAGCATCACCATCTAATTTGGTTAAGACCACTGCATCAAAGCCAACACCATCGGCAAATGCTTTCGCCGTTACCGCTGCGTCTTGTCCAGTCATGGCATCAACTACAAAGAAAATTTCATCTGGTGTAACAGCATCTCGGATACTTGTGATCTGATTCATCAATTCTTGATCAACACCAGTTCTTCCAGCTGTATCAATAATTACAAAATTATGTAACTTTTCTTTTGCAAACTTGACTCCTGCTTTTGCAACTGAAATGGGATCGCCAACTCCGTTACCAGGCTCAGGTGCAAAGACTGGAATTTTGGATGATTCACCTACTACTTGAAGTTGATTAACTGCGTTAGGCCTTTGTAAATCTGCCGCAACTAATACAGGTGTGTTGCCTTGCAACTTTAAGTGGTTGGCTAGTTTGCCGGCAAGTGAAGTCTTGCCTGCGCCCTGCAAACCTGTTAACAAAATTATGGTTGGCGCTACTTTTGCATACTTAAGTCTGCGTTCTGATCCACCTAATATTTGAGTTAACTGTAGGTTGACAATTTCAAAGATTTTTTGGGATGGATTTGTGCTTTTATTTATCAATTCTGCTTGATTGTTAAATTCCTCAAGTACCTGTTTTGAGAATTTATCAGCAACTTCAAGGGCGACATCTGAATCAAGAAGGGCATTTTTTATATCAGATGAAAATTCAACTAACTGCGCCTGCGAAACTTTGCCGCGCAGGCCAGAGAATAATGATGTAAATCTCTGGCCGAGCGCTTCAAACATGGAGGCATCTTACATTTTATTTAGATTGCCTCTTCACCACTTTCACCAGTCCGAACCCGAGTTACTGAATCAACAGCTGTTGCCCATACTTTGCCATCGCCAATACTTCCGGTCCTGGCAGCATTGACAATAATTTCTATTGCTTTATCTGCAACCTTAGAACTTACCAATACTTCCAACCTTATTTTCGGTATTAGATCCACCTTGTATTGGGTTCCACGATAAACCTCAGTAAGGCCAAGTTGTCGCCCAAAACCTTTAGCCTCGGAGACCGTCATACCGGTTATGCCTTGCGAAACTAACGCCTCTTTAACTGCATCTAGTTTTTGTGGCTTAATAATTGCAGTAATCAGTTTCATGAACTAAAACCCCCTCTTGAGCTATTGGTTAATTCATAGCCAGTTTCTGCATGCTGATCGTAATCAATTCCAGAAATTTCGGCTTCCTCTTTAACTCTAAGCCCAATCGTCTTATCGATTGCAAAGCCAATTATCAAAGTGACGATGAAGGAGTAAGTTAAAACAAAAAAAGCTCCAAATGCCTGTTTGCCAAGCAATGTGGCGCCACCACCATAGAAGATGCCATCTAAGCCAAGACTATTGACTGCGCTGCTTCCAAAGAAGCCAAGTGATAAGCAACCCCATAATCCACCAACTAAGTGAACGCCAACCACATCAAGTGAGTCATCAAAGTTAAATAAATATTTAAGGCCAACTGCTAGCGCACATAAGATTCCTGCAATTAAACCAATTACAACTGCTGCCCATGGTGCGACAAATGCGCATGCTGGCGTAATGGCAACTAAGCCGGCAACTGCTCCGGATGCAACACCTAATGATGTTGGGTGACCATCTCGAATTTTTTCAACAAGAAGCCATCCCAATGCTGCGGCTGCGGTTGCAACTTGAGTGTTTAATAAGGCCAAAGCTGCGGTGCCATTTGCTCCCAATGCTGATCCGGCATTAAATCCAAACCAACCAAACCAAAGCAAACCAGCGCCAATTAATACCAATGGCAATGAGTGTGGTCGCATTGATTCTCGTCGCCATCCCACTCGCCTACCAAGAATGATTGCCATTGCAAGACCAGCTGCGCCAGCATTTATATGAACCGCTGTACCACCTGCAAAATCTTGCACACCTCTGGCTGCTAAGAATCCTGCGCCCGTTACCGTTTCGCCAACCTTATTCCCAAAGGCAAAGACCCAGTGTGCAACTGGGAAATAAACCAATGTCACCCAGACAGTTACAAAAACTGCCCATGCAGTGAACTTAGTTCTATCTGCAATTGCACCAGATATCAAAGCTGGAGTAATAATTGCAAACATAAGTTGGAAAGCAGCGAATGCTAGTAATGGAATTGGATACACGCCACCATTATTAGTTAACTCATTTACCGCACTACCCAAACCGGATAGAGATATTTCTCCATACCATTGGGAGTTTGCTTCATAGCCAAAGGCTAATTTGAATCCATAGATAACCCACAACACGCTAACGATGCCAATTGTTACCATTGACATTAACATCATATTCAAAACACTTTTAGCACGAACCATGCCACCATAAAAAAGAGCTAAACCTGGTGTCATCAAAAGTACTAATGCAGTGCTCGCTAATACCCAAGCAGTATCACCAGTATTTAAAACTACTTCTGCCATTTGATCTCCAATTACCAATAACTGCTTTCACAGTCTTCATATCGTGGGAAACCTCGCCATTGAGATGGCCATACTCTGACTTGAGCGGGTTAAATCAGGTGGTTTTTTAAGTTTCCAACTGGTGACAGTTTTAATGCAATTGTTAAAAGTATGTTACTTAATCAAATAAAGAGGCAATGTAATGCTCGGGATCAAAGGGGGTAAGGTCTGAGATCTGTTCCCCCGTGCCAATAAACTTAATAGGCAAACCAAACTCCTTCTCAATCGCAAGGCCTATCCCACCCTTTGCCGAACCATCTAATTTAGTGAGAATAAATCCAGTCACACCAGCTGCCTCAATAAAAACCTTTGCTTGATTAATTCCATTTTGCCCAGTGGTGGCATCTACTACCAATAAAATTTCATCAACAGGTGAGTGCTTTTCGATAACTCTAATAACTTTTCCCAATTCCTGCATCAAATTTTCTTTGGTGTGTAATCTGCCAGCGGTGTCCACAAGAAGATAGTCGTAATTTTCAGATTTAGCCTTGGTAATTGCTGAAAATGCCACAGCTGCAGGATCACCATTTGCTGCCCCACTTACAACCTCTACATCTATTCGCTTCGCCCAAGTTTGCAATTGATCAACAGCAGCTGCGCGAAAGGTGTCAGCTGCTGCCAACAAAACACTATTTCCTTCATTCTTAATTAAATTAGCTAGCTTTGCAGTTGAAGTGGTTTTACCCGTTCCATTAACCCCAACAACCAATATGGTGGTTACCCGATCCGAATTCTTAGCCGTTGCCCTATCTTTACTACTTAGCCATGGCCCAATCACTTTTGTAATTGATTGCTGTGCATTCTCAGGCTTTGCCAACTTCGCCTCTGCAATAACTTGATCAACTAGCCTTACCCCAAGATCAGCTGAGATTAAATTGCTTCGAATCTCATCCCACTGCTCATTAGAAACTGAGCCAGATCTAACTGCATTGAATAATCGTTTAAATAAACTCATCTACTTTTTAAGAAACTGCGTCAACTTCACGAATTCGCTGTGATATTACTTCGCTAACACCATCACCGCGCATAGTCACACCATAGAGTGCATCAGCAATCTCCATAGTCCGCTTTTGGTGGGTGATAATAATTAGCTGTGATTTTTCGCGTAACTCTTCAAAAACACCTAATAATCTTCCCAGGTTTGTATCATCAAGTGCGGCCTCAACCTCATCCATTACATAAAATGGAGAAGGTCTTGCTTTAAATATCGCAATTAACAAAGCCACAGCTACGAGTGATCGCTCACCACCTGATAGAAGTGAAAGTCGCTTAACTCGTTTGCCAGGTGGCCGAGCTTCTACATCAACGCCTGATGTCAACATATCTGAAGGGTTAGTAAGAATTAACTTTCCATCACCACCAGGAAATAGTCGAGCAAATACAAGTTCAAACTCGCGGGCTGTATCTTCATATGCTTGCGTGAATATCTGTTGTACCCGATCATCCACCTCTTTGATAATGTCTAGCAAATCTTTTTTAGTTTTCTTCAAATCCTCTAATTGCTCTGCCAAATAACGTAACCGCTCTTCTAAAGATGAGTACTCCTCAAGGGCTAACGGATTAATCTTGCCAAGTAAGGTAAGTGAGCGCTCGGCTTGTGCTAAACGTTTTTCTTGTTGATCTCTACGATATGGGATTAGATCTCCAGGCACAAATTCACCTTGCTCATTTTCATAAAATGTCGGTACATCATTACTTGGGCCATACTCAGTTAAAAGAGTTGAGACATCAACACCTAACTCCTCCACCGCTTTGCTTTCAAGTTGCTCAATTCTCAATCTCTGTTCGGCACGTGCAATCTCATCTTTGTGAACACTGGAGGTTAGTCTTTCTAGCTCAATTGCCAACTCTCTACCAATAGTTCTTAAGCTTAAAATCTCACCCTCTCGATCAGATCGTGATTTCTCAAGTCGCTCACGCTCTGCACCAGCTTTTGAAATCGAAGATTCAATTTGAATTAATGCCTCATATGCAGTGTCCGCTATTTCTTGTGCAGTAATGGCAGCCTGAGCTCGATTCTCTCTGCGAGAAATTGATTTTGAAGCTGCATCTCGCTCAGCACTTGCTTGGTTTTCCAATGCAATCGCCCGCTGTGCAATAGCATCTCGCCGCTCTTCGATTGTGCGCAGGCTTAATCTTGCTTCAACCTCTTTTGAGCGAGCACTAGAAACCTGCGACCTTAAATCTTCTAGGTGGGTTAAATCTGGTTCTAGTGGAGTTTGATGTGACTCAAATTGGGCAATAGCAGCAGCTAGATCTCGTTCATCAAAGGTGCGCTGTTCATTTGCTGCATCCAGAGCAGAGATTAAGCGATCTAACTCCTCACCTGTGTTCTTAACATTCTGGCCCGCAACCGCTAATTGCTCTGCCAATCCAGTCATAGCGGCATCTGAATCATTTAACTTAGAAAGTGCTATCTCATACTCGCGGTTGATTGCATCAAAACCGCTTTGTGAAGCGGTCAATTCAAACTTAATGCGATCACAATCTGCTGAAACCTTTGATACTTCGGCCTCGCAATTAGATGTTAACACCGAAATTTTCTCAATTAAATTGGCATTCTGTGATGCGGCCACCAACTCTGTTATTTCAGTGAATGCAGTTAGTCTTCCAAGTGAGCCAGCTCTCAATTTTTCAGTAGATTGCAACTTATCTGTTAACACCTTTAACTCTGCTTCTGCAGACTTTAAATCACCCTTTAATTTATTAAATTGATTATCTAGGCCTGGCTCTGTTGCCGTTAGAGATGAAATTTGAGTTTCAATTAATGCAAAACTTTCACGATAACCTCGCAGTCTGCCTTCAGCGGAATCTTTGGCAGTGGTTAATCGAGTTATCTCGCCAGTGGTGGCATCAATTCTTGATCGAAGTCCATTTATATGACCTTCTTGCCTTGCAGTTCCTTCACGTTGATCTGCAATCGCTCGTAGTGAAGCAGAAACGCGATTTTCTTCTAATGCTAGCTGCTCCTCAATTGCCTTTAATGAATTTGAATCTACTTGTAATTGTTCTTGTGAAGTTTTAACCTGCGAAGCAAGTGTTGACTCCTCTTGTCTTAAAACTAAAGCTTCATCCTCTAATGCCTTTGGATCTCGACCAATTGCTTTAGCTTCTTCTGCCTCTTCGGCTAGGAATCTGGCTCGCTCAGAGGATAAATTCTGAACGCCACGAATTTGTTCGCGTTGGGCAGTTAATCTATAAAAGTTTTCTTGCGCAGCAATTAATTGTGGATTCTCACTTGCAGCAATCGCATCTAACTCAACCTCACGTGATCTTGCAGTGTTTAGCTCTCGTTCCACCTGCTCTTTTCGCTCACGCAAGACATTTTCATCAGCAACTTCAACCTCCATCTCAGATCTCATCCGAGTCAGGTCATCAGCTAGTAAGCGGAGCTTTGAATCTCTAACATCTGATTGAATTACCGAAGCTTTTCTTGCTACCTCAGCCTGCTTGCCTAGCGGTCTTAATTGGCGCCGAAGCTCAACTGTGAGATCTTGAATACGAGCAAGGTTAGTTTGCATTGAATCTAATTTTCGTATTGCTTTTTCTTTTCGCTTGCGGTGTTTTAAAACACCTGCAGCCTCTTCGATAAATGCTCGACGTTCCTCTGGATTTGCCAGCAAGATGGCATCTAATTGACCTTGTCCAACAATCACATGCATTTCCCGACCAATACCGCTATCACTGAGCAACTCTTGAATATCCAATAATCTTGTCGTTTCACCATTTAATAAATACTCAGATGAACCATTTCTAAATAAAACACGAGTGATTGTTACTTCAGAAAAATCAATTGGTAGAACACCATCTGCATTATCAATTGTTACTGAAACTTCAGCACGGCCTAGGGGTGCACGACCAGAGGTGCCAGCAAAAATTACATCTTCCATCTTTCCGCCACGTAAAGATTTTGCCCCTTGTTCTCCCATTACCCAAGAGAGTGCGTCAACCACATTTGATTTACCAGATCCATTGGGGCCAACCACGCAAGTAATGCCCTGCTCAAAATTTAAGGTGGTCGAGGAGGCAAAGGATTTGAACCCTTTTAGATTCATACTCTTTAGATACATAGCTTCGCCCTCATAGGCGCAAACCTATCTAAAAACTGCCGAAAATCTGGGCTACTTACCCTTGGCAACGCGGGCAAAAATGGGATGAGCGATTGGCAAAGGCAATTCTGTGGATAGTGCTGCCACATCGTGAACATTTTTCGCCCTCACGGCCATATACCTTCAATGACCTTGAGAAATATCCACTTTCGCCATTTACATTTTTGTACTGCTGATCAAATGATGTACCACCAGCTTTTATGGCTGATTTCATTACCGAGATTGCAGATGTAATTACTTTCTTAATCTCTGCCTCTGATAAATCCTCGCAAATTACTTCTGGATGTATTTTTGCTCGCCAGAGCGCCTCATCGGCATAAATATTTCCAACTCCACTTATCACCTCTTGATTGAGAATGGCAGGCTTAATTGCACATTTTTTCAATTTGATTTTGGCAACAACCTGCTTTATATCAAACTCAGTCTCAAATGGATCAAAAGCAATATGTTCAACACATCTAGGTATACCGTTGTTTTGCTCTTCAATGGAAAGCCAACCAAAGGTTCGCTGGTCAATGAATCTAATTTCATCTTTGCCTTTGCCTAGCCGGCCAGCTAATGACAATCTCGCTCGCATATGGGTCTGAATTGGCGCAGTTGATGGTTGTACAAGTAGCTGACCGCTCATACCAAGGTGTGCCACTAAGGTGAAATCGCGATCTAGCTCTAGCCATAGAAATTTTCCGCGACGTTTAACTGCTTGAATCTTTGAATCAACTGCAGCAGATAGTGGGGCAATTGAGCCTGGCTTAACAGTTCGCGGGTGAAAGGTTTGCGCGGTAGAAATTCTCTTACCAACCACATATTTTTCAAGTCCGCTTCGAACAGTTTCAACCTCAGGCAACTCTGGCATTACGCGCTCAGATTTTTTACTTCTTGTTAACTCTACTACTTAATACTTCATGAGCTAACTTAGCTGCGGATTGTTCAGCCTCGCGCTTGCTCTTTCCCTCACCGCTTGGAAATTTCTCGCCACCGACAATTGCTATTGCAACAAAACTTTTATCATGGTCTGGACCGGATTCAGTAATTTCATATTCAGGTGCTGACAAATTCAAGGTAGCGGCAATTTCTTGTAATGCAGTTTTGCCATCAAGTGCTGCACCTAAGGTAGAAACTGAACTTAATGATGGCTGCATCCACTTTAAAACTATTTCCGCCGTCTTTGTGTAATCATATTGAAGATAAATTGCACCAACTAAAGCTTCTAAAGAATCTGCAAGGATCGAGTTTTTATCTCGACCATTAGTTGCCTCTTCACCCTTGCCAATTCGAAGATGCTCACCTAATTTTAAATCACGGGCAATTTGCGCTAGGGCTCGCATATTTACTACGCCAGATCTAAGTGGACTTAATCTGCTTTCATCTAAGTCAGGGAATTTTTTATAAAGTTCATCGGTAACTACCAAACCTAAAACTGAATCGCCTAAAAACTCTAAGCGCTCATTAGTTGGAATGCCACCTGCCTCATATGAAAAGGAACGATGGGTTAATGCAAGTTCAAGCAACTCTTCCTTAACCGATATTCCGAGTTGCTCGGTTAGGTCAGAGTACAGATCAGACCTCTAAAACCTGGCGACGGTTATAAGTTCCGCAGGTTGGACAGGCTGTGTGTTGCAACTTTGGTTGTTGGCATTGTTCACATGTTGCCAAGTGAGCAGGAGTTGTCTTCCACATGCTACGACGAGAGCGAGTGCGTGCTCGCGACATTTTTCGCTTTGGTACTGGCATGATCATTACTCCTTATATAACTGCGCTTTGCGCAAGATGAGAATTATCTACGAAAAGTTGGATCTTGTAAAAACGATTAGTTTTTAAGCGGGAAATCCTTCAGGGCAGCCCATCTTTGATCGGCGGGGGTTTGTTCTTGCTCTGCTGACAAATACGCCCAACTTTGCCCCTGCTTTTCTTCAAGACCTGGGCAATCCTCAGTACAAAGTGGATTGACCGCCAAATTTAAAATAACTGCATCGCGAATTGCCGGTTCTAGATCAATATCATCGCCAACCATAAAACTTAAATCATCCTCCTCTAAATCAATCTCCTCATCCTTACCGGATTTAGATTTAGATCCTCGCTTGCCAGTAGCAAGTTCGTAGTAATAGAGCTCAGTAAAGTTTTCATCAATTGGCCAGGTAATTGGCTTTAGACACCTTGTGCACTCACCAGTTGCGGTGGCCATTACTCGAGCGGTAGCAAGAACTCCTTCATCGACTGATTGCAGGCGTAGATCAACCTCAATGACTTCACCTGGCTTTACCGAGAGCAGATCAACACCAACTGGCTCTGGAATCTTTAAATCTAATTGATGCTCCCGCATCTCACCGGCCCGATGGGGCAGGTCATGGGTATTAAAGATATAAATTGAACGTGCCATCAAACTACTTGTTTAGATCAGAGAGTGCGTGTTTGGTTTCAACTCCACCTAATTGATCTCTACCTTTGCTAATTACATCTAAGGTTTTATTCAAAATTACCTCAAGAGTTGCCAATCTGGCATCTACATACTCATCAATCTCTTCACGATTCTTTTTGCCATCCGCACTAGCCTCAGCAAGAATTCGCGTTGCCTCTTTTCGTGCATTTGAAACAATGGTGGTTTGCTCAACCAAACGAGCGACTTCATCCCTGGCTTGCGCAATGATTCCATCAGCTTGGGTGTGAGCATTTTCTAAAATCATATCTTTGTCTCTAAGAATCGAAATTGCCTTGGCTAGATCATTTGGAAATGAAAGTTTGATTTGATCAAGTAACTGCAACATTTCGCCACGGTTTAAAACACAGGATGCAGATAGCGGAACTGATCGAGCCTCTTCTACAGCAGCAATTGCGGCCTCTAAATTCTCAATAACATCCATCGCTAATCCCTCCGCTTGACTCTAGATTTTAACTTATCAACGATAGCAGCGGGCATATAAGCTGAAACATCGCCACCATAACTTGCTATCTCCTTCACCAATGAGGATGACAAAAATGAATGAGATGGTGCAGTAGACATAAACAAGGTCTCGACCCCTTGCAATTGTAGATTTACTTGGCTCATTTGCAGTTCATAATCAAAATCACTTACTGCTCTTAAACCTTTAACTATTGTTGGAATCTTATTTGTTCGACAGTAATCAACCAATAAACCACTCCATGAATCAACCTTTACATTGCTGTATCTGGCAGTTACCTCCTTGATCATGGCAATTCGCTCATCCACTGTGAACAATGAACTTTTGGTTTGATTAACCAATACTGCAATAACAACCTCATCAAATAAGGTGCAGGCTCTAGCGATAATATCTAGGTGACCATTAGTAATTGGATCAAAAGAACCTGGACAAACAACGCGTCTCATGAGTAAAACGCTAGCAACTTATTGCGCAGTTAGCCATTTTCTTTAGCCAATGCGCTCAGTTAAGACGCCATAGTGAATAGCACCAGCGCCATATGAGCGAACCTTTAACTCAGATAATCCATCAGGCCAGGTGAAAGATTTAGCCTTTGCATCTCGCTCTATTGCCACCACGCCGAATTTACTAAGTAATCCAAGTACTAAAATCTTTTTAAGTATTTTCTCAACCTCAAGATTATCAACCTCATAAGGTGGATCTATATAAATAATTTCATACGGCTTACTGGCGGTATGGTTTAAGAATTCAAATACTGTTTTAGCATGAACTTTAAATTTACCAACACCTTCTAATTTAGAGATTAGAGCAAAATTGTCTTCACAAACTTGGGCGCTAATTGAATTACTCTCAACCGCCTCAACGAGTGCTGCACCTCGGGAAAGGGCTTCGACGCCAACCGCGCCAGAGCCAGCGTAAAGATCTAAGAAATGTAATCCATCCAATGTTGAAAATGTTGAGGTTAATGATGAAAACAATCCCTCACGGGCTCGATCTGAGGTTGGCCTAGTTATTGAGGGAGGTGATAACAACTTTCTACCTTTACCAAGGCCGGCAATTATTCGCATGCTCATGATTTATCCATAAATCTCGCCGCCTCATCTGATTTAAGTTTTTCAACCTCAGCATTTAACTCAGGCAAATTACTTAGCTCTGGATCTGTTTTCAAAATTTTCACCGCAACCTCACGTGCTTGGTCAATTAGATTTTCATCTCGCAAAACTCTAAGTAAGCGAAGGTGGGATTTACCACCAGATTGTGATCTACCAAGCACATCACCCTCTTTGCGCTGTTCCAAATCTATTCTGGCTAATTCAAAACCATCTAAGGTGGCAGCGACTGAATTTAATCGTTGCATTGAAGGTGAATCCTCCTGCGCGCTACTTACCAATAAACAAAGACCAGGTGCACTTCCTCTGCCAACTCGACCACGTAATTGATGAAGTTGAGATACGCCAAATCGATCAGCATCCATGATTACCATCATTGAAGCATTTGGCACATCCACGCCCACCTCAATGACTGTAGTTGCAATCAAAACTTGTATTTGACCCGCAGCAAAGGCTGCCATTGTTTGATCCTTAACTTCACTAGATTGTTTTCCATGCAAAACTGCAATCTTTAAGCCAGAAAGTGCGCCACTTGCTAATTGCGGCGCTAACTCCTCAACTGCCACCATCTCTTCATTGTCTAATAGCTCCTCCCCTAGCAATAAAGCAGCAGCAATCTCTCGCTCAGTTAACTTCTTATTTGGATTAGCAATTCTTGGGGCAACGATATAAACCTGATGGCCTTTAGCCACCTCCTCTTTCACCCGTTGCCATGCCCGATCTAAGAAGTGTGGTTTCTCTAGTACTGGAATTACATGAGTTGTGATTGCAACTCGCCCACTCGGCAACTCTTTTAGGGTTGATATATCTAAATCACCAAAGACAGTCATTGCCACAGTTCTTGGAATTGGCGTTGCAGTCATAACCAACAGGTGAGGTGGCTGTTTTGCTTTCATACGCAGTGCATCTCGTTGCTCAACACCAAATCGATGTTGCTCATCAACTATTACTAACCCAAGATCATCAAACGCAACACCATCTGAAATTAATGCATGTGTGCCAATAACTATCCCAGTTTGACCTGTTGCTAATTTGGCATGAATCTCTTTTTTCTCAGCGGTAGATAATGATCCAGTTAATAATTCAACCTGGGTACCAATCTCACCAGCCTGTAAAGTTCCAGCCTGTGCTAACTCGCCTAAAATTTTAGTAATTGTTCGATAGTGCTGTTGCGCTAAAACTTCAGTTGGCGCAAGTAATGCCGCCTGGCCAGATGAGTCAACCACTGAGAGCATGGCACGAAGTGCAACTACTGTTTTTCCTGAGCCAACCTCACCTTGCAATAAGCGGTGCATCGGGTATTTATTTGATAAATCTTTTTCAATTTGAGAATTAACCTCAATTTGCCCGGCTGTGTATTTAAATGGCAATTTCTTCTCAAAGGCTGTAACCAATTTCGGAGTATTTGGAGTTCTAGATTTGGTGCTCAATTTGGTTATCTCTGCACGACGTTGCACCAGTAGTAATTGCAACAGCAGCGCTTCATCAAATGTTAGGCGCTGCCTAGCATTTTCAGCACTTTCTAAATCAGGTGGTTGGTGAATATCTAAAAATGCTTTTTTCAATGATGGATACTTAAACTGTTCAGTGATCTGGGCAGGTAGGTAATCTGGTAAATCATCGAGCGAATCAATTGCTAATTTCATGCACTGCATGATCTTCCAGGAAGGTAATTTTCCAGTTGCTGGATAGACCGGTAAATACTTCCCAGCAAACTCAGCTACCGCCGCATCTACATCATCGCCATCTGGAATCAGTTGATAATCTGGGTGAGCCAACTGACGCCTACCTTTAAATACTCCAACTTTGCCAGCAAATAGGCCAACTCTTCCTGCTCTTAAATCCTTCTCGCGCCAGGCTTGGTTGAAGAAAGTTAAGGATAAATTCGCGCTGCCATCGGTGACTACTACTTCAAGAATATTTTTACCATTTGCACGTCGAAGCTTTACCGCTTCAATCTCTGCCAAAATTGTTACCTCATCATCGGCAACCAAGGTTGAAATATCAGTTAATTCACCTCGAACTACATACCTGCGTGGATAGTGCCGAAGTAATTCATTTACAGTGGTTATGCCAAAAGATTTCTCTAAGACCTGCGCTGTTCGGTCGCCCACGATATTTGTTAATCGGGTTGAAAGAGTGGCCATAGTGGAAGTATCTAACGCCCGGTGGCTATCTGTGCGTAATTACCCACTGGATTAGCCAATTAATACCCTGGCAAGGTAATCTTTCGCCTCTATTAAGTGAGTTAAACCAATGACAAGGGAGTACGTAAAGTGTCTTCAGTATGCGATATCTGTGGCAAAGCACCTAGCTTTGGCAATAACGTCTCACACTCAAAGCGCGCTACTCGCCGTCGTTGGAATCCAAATATTCAAAAGATTCGCACCATTATCAATGGTCAAACAAAGCGTAAGAATGTTTGCGCCTCCTGCTTGAAGGCTGGAAAAGTCTCTCGTTAATTAAAAGTGCTGGTATCCAGCCTTTGTAATCGCTTTACCATCTAAATTCACAACACCACTTCCGGCTTCAACCTTTCCAACTAATAAGCCAAGATCATCACTGGCTTTATCGGCCGAGACTGTAGTTAAGAAGAAATGATCCTCACCGCCAGTTAGTATCCAATCAAAAACATCCTCACCTAATTCAGTAGCAAGTTCAGCAAGATCTTTGTAATCATCTGATTTCTGCAGTAGCTCTTTACTTAGCTCTAAATTCACCCCCGATGCTCTTGCGATATTTCCTGCATCAGTAACTAAGCCATCACTTATGTCACACATCGCGTTCGCAGCCTTCATTAATTTATTTGGAGCCACTAATTTTGGATTTAGGTGTGCCTCAACAACATATTTTGGTCGGTTAAGTCCTCTAGTTAAAATCGCTAGACCTGCGGCGGATAAACCTGGCAGCGCACTTAGGTAAACCAGATCACCGACCTTTGCACCATCTCTTGTTATCGCTTTGCCAGTTAGCTCACCGAGCGCGGTGATGCTTAGGTTCATTTTTTCAGCCTTGCTTAAATCCCCACCAATTACAGAAACTTTAAACTTGTCAGCAACTGATCTAATCCCATTTGCAAGATCGGTAACAGTTTGGGAGTTATTGACCTCTGTTATCGCAGCAGCCACAAGTAAGTATTTCGGCGTTGATCCCATGGCAAAAAGATCAGCTAAGTTTGCGGTAGTTAACTTTGCGCCAATTTGGAAGGGTGTGGACCACTCTCTTTTAAAGTGGATCTCCTCCACCGCCATGTCTACAGTTGCTACTAATTTATTGTTATTGGCAGCAATAACCGCACCATCATCACCAATTCCAACCTCAACCCCATTTTCAAATGAGGTGTGAAATAGATCGCGCAAGCGCTCTATCAACCCAGATTCTGATTCAATCAATGGCACTCCCCAATTAACTCGCTATAGGCTACCCTTTAATGTCACAACCGTTCATTGTTGAACTGGTAAATGTAAATTGAAAGGCTACATATGTCTGTCCAGGCTTATATTTTGATTCAAACTGAAGTTGGCAAGGCTTCAAGTGTTGCCAAAGCTGTATCTGCCATTGCCGGGGTAACCATCGCTGAAGGAGTTACCGGCCCATACGATGTAATCATGCGAGCCGAATCTGCCAGCATGGAAGATTTAGGTCGAACAGTATTGGCAAAGGTGCAAGGTGTTCCTGGCATAACTAGAACTCTTACCTGTCCAGTAACTACTTTCTAAAAATTTTAGTAGTAATTGCTCTCTTAAACTGATTAATAATTAGATAGAGAGCAATTCCTACCGCGATTCCCCAGATTAAATCAATACTGACTGTAACTAAAGCAGTAATGATGTATATAAATATATTCCTTTTGGATGATCTGAAAATTTCAAGCATAGATGCTTTATTAAATATCCTAAAACTTGTTCCAATTAAAACTCCTGCAATCGCAGCACTTGGTATGCGAGAAAAAATCGGCGCAAGGAAAACCACAATAAGAAGTAAGAAAATTGAATGAACCATCGCTGAAACGCGAGTAATTGCCCCAGACCGAACATTCACATTAGTGCGCGCTATCGCCCCTGTTGCTGGCATCCCACCAAAGATTGATGCCACAGCTGTTGCGCTGCCCTGACCAAACAACTCCTGATTAGGTCTAAATTGTTTATCGAGAGGTGTATTGGAAATGTCATCTGCAACCCTGGCTGAAAGTAATGATTCTATGGCGACCAAAATTGCTATCGAAAATGCTGGAAGAAGCAAACTTAGGTAATCACCACTATCTAAAAATGGTGAGGTATATGTGGAAACATTTCTTGGAATATCACCAATAAAGCTAACATCCATATCAAAGGCATTAACTATCAAGGTAGTTAAAAATAAGGCTGAAAAACTAGCTGGAAAATACATTTTCATCTTAAATGATTCCACTATTCGCACGATATTAAACTTAATAAGTAAAGTTACTACTACCACTAAAATTGTTTGCCACTTAAGTCCAATATGAAGTGCAGATTGAATTGTATTTGCAGCAATCTCTAAAGTTCGCTCCCCTTGCCCTTTGGACACTCCCAGCGCGTAGGGAATTTGTTGCAGTGAGATAACAAGTGCGATTCCAACAGTAAAGCCTTCGACAACTGGTATTGGTACTTTTTTAATCAGATTTCCAAGTTTAAAAAGTGCCATAAGTAAGACCATGGCGCCAGCCATAAATCCTAAGGTTGGAATTGCGACAATTCCGTAATTATGGATTACCGGAATTAGCACTACTGTCATTGCACCAGTTGGTCCACTAACTTGAAAACGTGAGCCACCTAATAGGCCAGCAATAAATCCAGCAATAATTGCAGTTGAAATACCAGCCGCCGCACTCATTCCTGATGTAATACCAAATCCAATTGCAAGCGGCAGAGCAACAATTGCCACAGTTATACCAGAGATAAAATCTTTTAAGAAAGCTTTTCGATCGGTTGGAAAATCTTGCCTACTTAAAATTCGCACTAAAACCAGCGAATCATTCCAATTACTCCAGCTGTTGCGTAAAAGAATTGCAAAAACAATATTCCCTTGTGCTTACCTAAGAATGCCCAAATTCCAATGAATGCAGAGGAGGCCAGTAACAGGGTAAAGCCAATAAACTCAGCTCCAATGTTGGCCGCAACAAGTAATGAATAGACGATCGCAGTAACAACACCTAACCATTCAAACAATCTTGATTTATTAATGTTCATTTAGACACCATACCAACCATCATCGATTTTGCTCCTGTGCAACCCAACAATTCACTGTAACTAGTAGGAAAGACCGCATGCGGGTGCCCGGCTGCCGCCCAGATAACATCGTAATCATTTAGTGCTTCATCGATCAAAGTTATAGAAGGAGCGTTGATCCACCCAATTGGCGCTACGCCACCAATTGAAAAACCTGAATTTTCTTTTACATAATCAGCATCAACTCGCTCTAATTTTTCAATGCCTAAATTACCTGCAACCAACTCAGTATCAACACGATGTCGGCCAGAGGTAATTACTAATAATGGTGAATTGTTTGGCAGTTTAAAGATTATCGAGGAGGCAATCTGCCCAACTTCGATTCCTAGCCCTGCGGCAGCCTCTGCTGCACTTTTTGCAGTTTCAGTTAACACCTTGATTTGACCAGAGATACCAAACTTTTCCTTTGCAGCTACTACCCGTTTAACTGCTAATTTTTCCAATACCCCGTCCATAATTACTAACGGGTGATACTAAGCGATCGATTTTGAGCTGTTTGAATTAATTTTGTAATTAACTGCTGATAGCTGATCCCACTTTTTTCGATTAATTTTGGATAAACAGAGGTTGGTGTAAAGCCAGGCATAGTGTTGATTTCATTAATGATGATTTCACCTTGATCTGAATAGAAGAAATCAATCCGTGCTAAACCTTCACAACCAGCTGCCTTAAATGCTACTAAAGCGGCTTGTTGGATTTTTGCCTCTATCCCAGCAGGTAGATCTGCTGGCACAACTAGTTGCATGGAATTATCTAAATACTTTGCTTGAAAGTCATAAAATTCAAACTTGTCGGATAAAAGAATTTGTCCCGCTTGGGAAACGGTTAACTTTCCATCTGCTTGTAATACGGCGCACTCAATTTCTTTACCAACCACGCTTTGTTCAATAATAACTTTGGTATCAAATTCAAGAGCGTTGTTAACTGCTGCAGCTAGCTCTGATTCCTGCTTAACCTTTGTGGTACCCCGACTTGAGCCACTTCGGGCTGGCTTAACAAATAATGGAAAGGTTAGATTCCTTGGCAATTCAAAATCGCCAGATGTAACCACAATCCCAGGGGCAACTTTTAAGCCAGCAGCGGCAAAGATTGGCTTTGCATAAGATTTATCCATACTTACAGCACTTGCAAGTACACCAGAGCCAACATAGGAAATTGCAATCATTTCAAAGAGTCCTTGAATAGTTCCATCTTCACCATATGGACCATGCAGGATTGGAAATGCAATATCAATTGCTAAAGCTTTACCGCCTGAAAATAACCCTTGACTGGTAATACTGATCTCAACACCAGATTCAGGCACGGTAGGAAGTGCGCCATTGATAATTGCAAAATTTGTATCATTTGGAAGTAGAAGCCACTTACCGCTTTTAGTAATACCTATTAAAACTGGCTCAAATAAATTTCGATCAATTGAATTTAAAATGCCATTTGCAGATACACATGAAATCTCATGTTCACTACTTTTGCCACCGCAAATAATTGCAACCCGTGCTTTACTCATCAAATTTCAGCCTTAATACTCACAGTCATTAATCGGGTCATTGCATCCTTTGGATTCAAAGTACCGGCAACTACATCAGAGACAGCCTCGATAATTGGCACCTCAACACCAACACGGTGAGCTAGTTCCAGCATCGCACCAGCTGAATAAACTCCTTCAACTGTTTTTACTACCTGAGCTCTGGCTTTTGTGATTGAACCTGATTTACCAAGAACCTCACCAAAACTTCTATTTCTTGAAAGTGGTGATTGCGCACTTGCTACCAAGTCGCCAATTCCAGCAAGTCCTAAGAATGTAAGTGGATTAGCACCGTAAGCACCACCAAGCCGAGCAACCTCAGAAAGACCGCGGGTAATCATTAATCCTTGAGTGTTTTCGCCATAACCCATACCAACTGCAATACCTACTGCAAGTGCAATCACACTCTTTGCTGCGCCTGCAAATTCACAACCAACTAAATCATCTGATGGATAAATTCGGAAGTAATTTGTCGAAAACATATCCTGCATGATTTCAATATTTGCTGGATTCTCCGAGGCCGCTACCGCACCCGCTGGCTGGCGCATAATGATTTCATTTGCCAAGTTTGGACCAGTGATTAACCCAAATTGAGATTTATCAATACCAAGTACCTCCCCAGCGACCTCAGTCATTCGAAGTTGAGTTTGGACCTCAATTCCCTTTAAGGTACTAATTACTGGTAAATCTCTCGGGAAAAAGCTCTTCCATGAATCCAAATTCTCACGCAAGGTTTGGGAAGGAATGGCTAATAAAATCACATCCGCAAACTCAAGCACTGCCTTAATATCAGTCGTGGCCTTCAACTCTTTTGGTAAATCAATTCCCTTTAAGAATCTTCGATTTGAGTGACGGCGGTTAATTTCCCGCACCACTTTTTTATTTCTTCCCCAGATTAATACCTGTTGTCCGGAATCCACCATTACCTGACCTAAGGTTGTTCCCCACGCACCTGATCCAAGAACTGCAACTTTTTTCATTTGTCATCCTTTTTAAAATTACCGATTCTTGGTAAGGCTGATTTTTTTGGATCAAATACTTCACTAGGCGCAATCTCACCTCGAATGTTTTCTAATAATTTAGTTATCGCGCTCATCACGTAAGCGGTTGCCTCCTGAAGCGCAACTGGATCTTCAGCTCGGCCAGCCCACTTTGAAAAATTAAGTGGCTCACCAGCTACAACTGTCACTTTAGTTCGTGGGAATAATTTTGGCTTCTTGCTATAAGCCGGCAGAATTTTCTGTGCTCCCCATTGCGCGCAAGGAATAACTGGTACCTGCGACAAAATGGCAAGACGAGCAATTCCAGTCTTTGCCTTCATTGGCCAGTAATTTTCATCTCTAGTTAAGGTGCCTTCTGGGTAAACACCTAATAAGTGACCTGCTTTTAAAAAAGCAACTGCATGTTGTAAAGATTGGGAGGCTACTGCACTCTCTCGCTCGACTGGAATTTGCCCTGCACCGAGTAATACTTTGCCAATAACCGGTAGTTTAAATAAGGAAGCTTTGCCTAAATATCTTGGAGCTCTGCCATTGTCATAAAGGAAGTGGGTAAAAAGCAGTGGGTCCATATATGAAATGTGATTGCAGACCACAATCGCAGCCCCACTCTTTGGCAGATTTTCCGCTCCTCGCCAATCCCGCTTTGCAATGAGATTAAGTAGTGGTCGAACCAATGTTGCGCCGAATCTAAACCAAGCTGTAACACCAAGTGGTTTTCCTGTTGGAGGCGCGTATGAAATCTTCAACTCAGTTGACACCGTGCAATTCTACGACCAATACGGGAAATGGGTATAAATGAGCGTAAAAAAACGGGATCCCACGCATGAGATCCCGTTTCTTAATTACTTAATTAGCGACGCTTTGACTTCTTCGCTTTCTTTACTACTTTGCGAGCAACCTTCTTTGCCTTACCAACTTTCTTTGCAGCCTTTGCAGGTGCTGCCTTAGCTGGTGGTGTTGGTGCTGCACCTAATTTACGGGCGCCAGAGATTACCTCTTTCAAACCCTTTGCAGGCAAAAAGCGAACTTTCTTGCTTGCTTTAATTTGGATTGACTCTCCGGTAAATGGATTACGTCCCTTACGTGCTGGACGATCTACTTTCTTAAACTTACCGAAATCATTAATCATTACATCATCACCCTTAGAGATGTTGCGAACAATCGCATCAAAAACAACCTCTACGGCGCGAGCAGCTTCCTTCTTACTATCACCAAATTGTGGTGCTAGATAAGCGATGAACTGGGCCTTGTTCATTTGATCCCCTTATTTTTACGCGTAAACATTAAGCATTCGCTTAACTAAGGGTTAATCTATGGGTGAGTAGTAATTCTTTGATGTATTTATTGGGTGTGTCGCAAGCAAATTCTTATTGTAAATCAAGGCTTTTAAGCAATTATTCGAAACTCTAAATAATTACTTTAGAGTTTTAGTTTACTTAATTGGCAGTGTTTTAGGCTTAAAACTCGCTCTTTTTTCTTCAAACTTACTTACCGAATCAATCTTCGTGAAGGTAAGGCCAATGTCATCTAGCCCCTCCATCAACCGCCAGCGGGTGTAATCATCAATGGCAAAGTCCAAGGTTTTGCTCTCATAGGAAACAGTTTTGCTCTCAAGATCAACAGTTATCTGAGTATCTGCCTTATTTTCAACAGTTTGCCAAATCTTTTCAATCTCATCTTGGCTCAAAATTACCGTTAACAAACCCATTTTTTGGGAGTTGCCGCGAAAGATGTCAGCAAATCGACTAGATAGAACAACTTTAAATCCATAATTTTGCAGCGCCCAAACTGCATGCTCACGGGAGGATCCAGTTCCAAAATCAGGACCGGCAACCAGGATCGTTGCTTTTTTATACTGTGGTTGATTTAACTCAAAGGCTGGATCATTTCGCCAGGCTGCGAATAATCCATCTTCAAAACCACTTTTCGTTATCCGCTTTAAGTAAACAGCTGGAATTATTTGATCGGTATCAACATTGCTCCTGCGCAGAGGTAGGGCGCTACCGGAGTGCTTTATAAATTTTTCCATATTACAAATCCGCCGGTGAAGCTAATGTGCCCTTTAACGCAGTAGCAGCGGCTACTAATGGGCTCACTAAATGAGTACGTCCGCCTTTTCCTTGGCGGCCTTCAAAGTTTCTATTACTTGTGGAGGCAGCACGCTCTCCTGGCTTTAACTGATCAGGGTTCATTCCTAAACACATTGAGCAGCCAGCACTTCGCCACTCAGCACCTGCATCTAAAAATACTTTATCTAGCCCTTCAGATTCTGCTTGTAATCTCACCCGAGCTGATCCTGGAACTACTAGTAATCGCAGTGAGGATGCAATTTTCTTACCCTTAATAATTGAGGCAGCAGATCGCAAATCTTCAATTCGACCATTAGTACATGAACCTAAGAAAACTGTGTCAACCTTAATTGATTTAAGTGGTGTGCCTGGCTTTAAATCCATATATTCAAGTGCTCGCTCGGCAGCGCCACGATCTTCAGCATTAGTAAAATCTGCTGGGTTTGGAACTGCAGCACTTAATGGCAATCCTTGTCCTGGATTAGTTCCCCAGGTTACAAATGGTGCCAATTCATCAGCATTTAGATCAACCTCTTTATCAAATTTTGCATCAGCATCAGTTGTTAATGTCTTCCAGTATGCAACAGCAGCATCCCAGTCAGCACCTGTTGGTGCGTGTGGCTTTCCTTTAACATAATCGATAGTGATTTGATCTGGAGCAATTAATCCAGCTCTGGCTCCTGCTTCAATGGACATGTTGCAAATTGTCATTCGTGCCTCCATGGATAATTCTCGGATAGCACTTCCACGATACTCAAGAATGTAACCCTGGCCGCCACCAGTTCCAATTTTGGCAATTACTGCCAAGATAATATCTTTACTTGTCACACCAGGCTTTAACTTACCTTCAACATTAATAGCCATAGTTTTAGGGCGCAACAGCGGCAGAGTTTGCGTGGCCAATACATGTTCGACCTCACTTGTACCAATACCAAATGCGAGCGCACCAAAAGCACCATGAGTTGAGGTGTGAGAGTCGCCGCAGACAATGGTCATGCCCGGTTGGGTAATTCCTAACTGCGGTCCAACCACATGAACAATTCCCTGCTCCACATCACCTAATGAGTGAAGGCGTACGCCAAACTCGGCACAATTTTTACGCAGCGTATCAACCTGTAATTTAGATACTGGATCAGCAATTGGCTTATCGATATTTAAGGTTGGCACATTGTGGTCTTCAGTTGCAATAGTCAGCTCTGGCCGGCGCACCTTTCGATTTGCCAGGCGTAGGCCATCAAATGCTTGTGGGCTAGTTACCTCATGAATGAGGTGTAGATCAATATAAAGTAAATCTGGTTCACCAGCAGTGGCAGAGACAATGTGCTCTGTCCAAATTTTCTCCGCTAATGTCTTGCCCATTTTAAAACTAGCTCCCTTTAAGAAATCTTGTAGGTCTGCACTTAGATTTGCTTCTCACTAGTTGAGATGGCATTATCAGAGTGTGGACGGTAAGAATAGCGGAGTTGGTGTATTAGATAAAGCGGTGAAAATTCTTGCCGCCCTTGAAGCCGGCCCGCAATCCTTAAGTGATTTAGTTTCTGCAACAGGCATTGCCCGGCCAACTGCCCATCGCTTGGCGGTAGCCCTGGAGCACCACCGATTGGTAAGTCGAGATTTTTCTGGAAGATTTGTGCTTGGCAGCAGATCAGCTGAGTTAGCTGCCGCTGCTGGTGAAGATAAATTATTGGCGATTGCCTCCCCGGCCCTTACCGCTCTACGAGATGCAACAAGTGAAAGTGCTCAGTTGTATCGTCGCCAAGGTGATCTAAGAATCTGTGTTGCAACAGCAGAGCGATTAACTGGCTTGCGAGATTCAGTACCAGTTGGAACTGTCTTAACCATGCAAGCGGGCTCAGCTGCGCAAATATTATTAGCTTGGCAAGAGCCAGATAAACTTCATCGCGGGTTAGTAAATGCAAAATTTACGGCAGCAAATCTTTCAGCAGTTAGGCGTCGCGGTTGGGCGCAATCAGTTGGCGAGAGGGAGGCTGGTGTTGCATCAGTTTCTGCGCCAGTTCGTGGGCCAAATAATAAAGTTATCGCTGCAGTTAGTATCAGTGGACCGATTGAAAGATTAAGTAGACAACCTGGCAGAATTCACTCCGCAGCTGTTGTTGCTACCGCTGCCAGATTAAGTGATTACTTACTTAAAAACAGTAAGTAATTAATGTAGCTCCGAGGGGATTCGAACCCCCGTAGCTGGCTTGAGAAGCCAGAGTCCTAGGCCACTAGACGACGGAGCCGTACGGTAAAACTTTACTTTATCGCTGGGGTACCAGGACTCGAACCTAGACAAGCTGAACCAGAATCAGCTGGGCTACCAATTACCCCATACCCCAATAGTAAATTTCTTACAGGCTAAGAATACCCTGCACCACAATTTATTTGGAAATTACCGCCTTTATTCGAGCGATCGAGCGCTCTTTACCTAATAATTCAAGTGATTCAAATAATGGTGGTGAGATGTGAGAACCAGTTACTGCAATCCGCAATGCACTAAAGGCGATGCGAGGTTTTAAACCAAGTTCATCAATTAACGCACTTCGTAATACCGCTTCAATGCCAGCGTGATCCCAAGATTGCAATGGCTCAACTTTCATCAATGCCACCTTTAATACATTTTGCGAGGATTCATCTTGCAATTTACCCAGCTCCTCAGCCTCAACCTTAAAATCCTTCACAAATAGGAAGTTAAGCATGGCTGGGATCTCAGCCAACTTAACTATGCGCTCTTGAATAATTGGCAAGGCAGATTTAACAACTGCAATCTCCTGCTCATTTCCGGTAATTACCTTGGCGTTTAGTAAAAAGGGTAGCGACCACTCAAGAAACTTATCTAAAGTAAGAGCTCGAATCTTGTCGCCATTAATAGCCTCTAGTTTCTTCATATCAAATCGAGCCGGGCTGCTATTTACCCTTTCCACAGTAAACAGATCAACTAACTCTTGCATTGTGATATTTTCTTTGTCATCTCCTGGTGACCAACCAAGGAGTGCTAAATAATTACAAATTGCCTCAGGCAAGAAGCCTTGCTCTCGATACCAAGCAATTGAAACCTCACCATTTCGCTTAGATAGCTTGGCATTATCTTGTCCCATAACAAATGGCAGGTGAGCAAAGATTGGATATTCAGATTCGGCAACACCCATAGCTTGATAAACTCGAATTTGTCTTGGAGTTGAAGATAATAAATCCTCACCCCTTAAAACATGAGTTATCTTCATCAGTACATCATCAACTGCAACTGCCAAGGTATAAAGCGGTGAGCCATCAGCTCTTGCTAAAACAAAATCTGGCACATACTTATGCTCAAACTTAACCTCACCCCGAATTGCATCCACAAATGAAGTTTCACCATCTGGCATTCTCATTCTGACAACTGGTTTTCGACCTAATGATTTATATTCGCTGACTTGTTGCGCTGATAAATCTCGGCATTTACCGTCATATCCAGGTGCTTGATTGCTTTTCATCTGCGCAGTTCGACGCTCTTCTAACTCCTCTGCGCTGCAATAGCAATGATAGGCATCACCTTGATCTAAAAATTTCTGTGCCCAGGTGGCATAAATTTCTAATCGTTGAGATTGCAAATAAGGTCCGTACTCCCCGCCAACTTCAGGTCCCTCATCCCAATTTAAGCCAAGCCACTTCAACGTATCAATGGCAGCTTTTATATATTGATCAGTTACTCGTTCAGTATCGGTATCTTCTATTCGGAATATTAATTTCCCACCGGTATGTCTGGCATAAGCCCAATCAAACAATGCGGTTCTAATGTTTCCAACATGCAGATCACCCGTTGGTGACGGGGCGAATCTAACTCTAACTTGTGATTTATTGGACACGAGAGGAGACCTTATTGGTAAGAGTGCCTAAACCATCAATTGCTACCGAAATAGTTGAACCCGCTGGCATAGCACCAATACCAGCTGGAGTTCCAGTCAAAATTACATCCCCAGGAAGTAAGGTCATAACATTGGTAACAAACTCAATAATCTGTGGAATCTTAAATATCATTTCCGAAAGTTTTGATGACTGCTTTACCTCACCATTTAAAGTAGCTGTTATCCCTTGCTCTGCTGGAACAAACTCGGTTTCAATCCATGGTCCTAGTGGGCAAAAAGTGTCAAAGCCTTTAGCGCGGCTCCACTGGCCATCCTTTTTTTGCAAATCACGTGCAGTCACATCATTTGCCAAGGTGTATCCAAAAATTACATCCTTATATTTAGCAGCCGGCACCTCTTTGCAAATCCGGCCAATAACAATGGCAAGCTCTGCCTCATGATCAACTCGCTCACTCATGCGGGGCCAAACAATTGTTTCATTTGGACCTATTACTGAAGTATTTGGCTTGATAAAAATAATTGGCTCACTTGGCACTACAGAATCCATCTCTGCAGCATGGTCGGCATAATTCTTACCGATGCAAACAACTTTACTTCTAGGAATAACTGGCGCTAGTAGTTTCACATCACTTAATTTCAAAGTCTTATCTTGAGGGACGATCCCTGCATAAATCGGATCACCGCGTAAAACTAAAATTGAATCTTTATCGTTTAATACTCCAAATAATGGTTCATTTCCAACACCTAATTCCACTGGTGCGGTAAATCTAACGATACGCATTAGATCATCTTACAACTGATCGGTTA
>JACCDT010790664.1_pt1 | contig 38262 bp, 29 predicted proteins | sample 7446291 | NCBI WGS metagenome assembly JACCDT01 (sample SAMN15323446, study PRJNA562643) | freshwater metagenome | isolation source: river surface water | place: USA:Blue River Watershed | collected 2017-08-17
TGACCTTCGCCGCCGCCCTCCGCGCGATGCACCGTCAGGCGCCCAACATCGTGATGATCGGTGAAATCCGCGACCTTGAGACCGCCGAGATCGCGATCAACGCGGCCCTGACCGGTCACATGGTGTTCTCGACGCTCCACACCAACGACTCCGTCTCGGCCGTGACCCGACTCGTGGACATCGGCGTCAAGCCGTTCCTCGTGTCCGCCGCCCTCCGCGGCGCCCTCGCCCAGCGCCTCGTGCGCCGCGTCTGTCAGAACTGCGCCCAGCCGCACACGCCCTCCTCCAAGGAGCTGATGTCCGTCGGCCTCACCGAGAAGGACCTCGCCGGCGCCACCCCGATGAAGGGGGCCGGCTGCGCGAAGTGCGGCGAACGCGGCTACAAGGGCCGGCGCGGCGTCTTCGAGCTCTTCGTCATCACCGAGGAGATCCAGGAGATGATCTACTCCGGCGCCACGCTCGTCGACCTCCGTCGCAAGGCCCGCGAGGCCGGCATGCGCACCATGCGCGAGGACGGCATGCGCAAGATCCTCTCCGGCATGACCACCGTCGAGGAGGTCATCAGCGCCACCGTGGCGGACGACGTGCTCTGACCGCCATGGCCTACGATCTCGACCAGCTGCTGGAGGCGATGCTCGAGAACGGGGCTTCCGACCTGCATCTGCACGTCGGCCGTCCCCCGTCCCTCCGCATCAACGGCGACATCGTCCCCCTCGAGGGTCCGGCCCTCGTGTCGGCCGAGACCGAGGCGCTCGCCGCTCGGATCGTGCCGGCCCACCTCCGCGAGCGTCTCACCCGTGAGGGCGGCTGTGACTTCGCCTTCGCTTTCCAGAAGAAGGGCCGCCTCCGCTGCAACGCCTTCCGGGCCACCGGGGAGACCGGGCTCGTCCTGCGTCTGCTGCCGACCCGCATGTTCAGCCTCGAGCAGCTGCGCCTTCCTCCCGTCATCAAGGACCAGCTGCGCCGGGCCCGCGGGCTCGTGCTCGTCACCGGCCCCACCGGTTCCGGCAAGTCCACGACTCTGGCGTCGATGATCGACTGGATCAACCAGCACGAATCGGGCCACATCATCACCCTCGAGGACCCGATCGAGTACGTCCACCCGCACAAGAAGTGCACCGTCACGCAGCGCGAGGTGGGGCCGGACATGCCCTCCTTCGCCGAAGGCGTGCGCGCGGCGCTCCGTCAGGACCCCGACGTCATCCTCATCGGCGAAATGCGCGACCTCGAGACCATCGAGGCCGCGCTCACCGCGGCCGAGACCGGCCACCTCGTGCTCGGCACCCTGCACACCTCGGGCGCGGCCCGCACCATCGAGCGCATCGTCGACGCTTTCCCCACCGGCAGCCGCGACCAGGTGCAGGTGCAGCTCGCCTCCTCGCTCAGCATGGTCATCTCGCAGAGCCTGCTGCACACGCTCGACGACCGTCGCGTCGCCGCGTTCGAGATCCTCATCAACACCGTGGGCGTCGCCGCCAAGATCCGCGACAAGAAGACCTTCCAGATCGCCTCCGACATCGAGACCGGCGCCGCCCGCGGCATGCGCTCCCTCGACGCCGACCTGCTCTCCCTGCTCGCCCAGGGCGTCGTCTCCGAGGAGGAGGTCTACAATTACTGCCAGGACCCCGAGGCCATCCGCGCGCGGATCGGCGGCAAGGGCTCCGCCAACTCCTGACCTCCATGTTCGAAGACCACAGCGACATCATCCGTGACATCGCCCTCGAGGCCGGCCTCGTCGACGCCGCCCAGGCCGGCGAGCTCTGGGAGTCGCACGCGACCACCGGCAAGTCCTTCGCCGACGCCCTGCTCGACTCCGGAATGGCCGACCGGCCCACGCTGCTCCAGGCGATCGCCGACCACCTGCAGGTCCAGTTTTACTCCGCCGTGCCCGCCGACTCCGCCTCGGAGATCGTCCGCGTCCTCAAGCCCGCCCAGGCCCACAAGTACGTGGTGGTGCCCGTCGCCGACGAAGCCGGCAAGCTCGTGCTGGTCGCCAAGGATCCCTTCAATTCGGCCGCCGTCGGCGAGCTGACCTTCATCCTGCAGCGTGACGTCGAGTTCGCCGTGGCCGATCCGGACCAGGTGGACTCCGCCGTGATCCGCGCCTACGGTGAGCCCTCCGCCTCCTCCATGGAGGACCTGCTCGGGGAGTTCGACCAGGCCGAGGCCGTGCAGACCGAGGAGGACGTCGCCGCCGCCGCCAGCCAGGCGCCCATCATCCGGTTCGTCGACCTCGTGCTCCAGGAGGCCGTGAAGGCCAAGGCCTCGGACATCCATTTCGAGCCCTTCGAGGATCAGTTCCGCATCCGCTACCGCATCGACGGCTCGCTCTACGAGATGGCGCCGCCGCCCAAGAACCTGGCGGCCGCAGTCATCGCCCGCGTCAAGGTGCTTTCGGCCCTCAACATCGCCGAGCGACGCGTCCCCCAGGACGGACGCATCAAGACCACCATCGGCGGACGTGCCATCGACCTCCGCGTCTCGACCCTGCCCACGCAGTTCGGCGAGTCCGTCGTGCTCCGAATCCTGGACAAGACCGTCGTCAACCTGAGCCTCGACGCGCTCTCGATGCAGGACGACATCAAGGAGGGCATCCGCCAGATGGTGAACCGTCCGAACGGGATCTTCATCGTCACCGGTCCGACCGGCTCCGGCAAGACGACCACCCTCTACTCCGCGCTCCGCGAGGTGAACACCGAGGACATCAAGATCCTCACCGCCGAGGACCCCGTCGAGTACGAGGTCGAAGGCATCATGCAGGTGCCCATCAACCACCAGGTGGGGCTCACCTTCGCCGCCGCGCTCCGCTCCTTCCTACGTCAGGACCCGGACACCATCATGGTGGGCGAGATCCGCGACCTTGAGACCGCCCAGATCGCCGTCCAGGCGTCGCTCACGGGCCACGTCGTGCTCTCCACCCTCCACACCAACGACGCGCCCGGTGCCGTGACCCGTCTCATCGACATGGGGCTGGAGCCGTTCCTCATCTCCGCCTCCCTCGAGGGCGTCCTCGCCCAGCGCCTCCTGCGTCGCATCTGCCGTTCCTGCAAGACGGCCTACGAGCCCGACAAGGAGGTGGTCTCGATGCTCGAGGTCGACGCGCTTGAGATCGCGGGCAAGCAGTTCTTCTTCGGCAAGGGCTGCCCCGAGTGCAACCGCTCCGGCTACCGCGGCCGCCAGGGCCTGTTCGAGCTGATGCCCATCAACGACGGCATCCGCACCCTCATCACGCAGAAGGCGCCCACGCTGGTGCTCAAGCAGAAGTCCGTCGAGTCCGGCATGCGGCCCCTCCGCGAGGACGGACTCCGCTGCATCTTCGACGGCCTCACGACCATCGAGGAAGTCCTCAAGTACACCTGAACCCCCTTCACCGCATCACCATGCCCGACTACAAGTACACCGCCCTCGACAAGAACGGCGCCCAGACCACCGGTTCCATCACCGCCCCTGACGAGGCGCAGGCCCGTCAGAAGCTCATGGCCCGCGGCCTCATGGTCACCGGCCTCACCGCCGACGGCGGCGCTGCCAAGCCGGCGGCCGCCGCGCCCGCCGCCCGCAAGAAGGGCGGCTTCGGCTTCCGCGCCAAGGTCACGCAGGACGACGTCACGGTCATGACCCGTCAGCTCGCCACGCTGATCACCGCCGGCCTGCCGCTCCTCCGCGCGCTTGAGCTGATCGCCAAGCAGGAGCGCAACCTCGCCTTCAAGGACATCCTGACCAACGTCGCGGAGAGCGTCGCCCAGGGCAACAACCTGTCCGAGGCCCTGCAGTCCCACCCCAAGGTCTTCGACAAGCTCTACGTGAACATGATCCGCGCCGGCGAGGCCGGAGGCGTGCTCGACAAGGTCCTGGACCGTCTCGCCAAGTTCCGCGAGAAGGCCTCCCGCATCGCGAAGAAGGTCAAGTCGGCGATGGTCTACCCGGGCGTCGTGCTCTCCGTCGCCATCATCATCGTCTACATCCTGATGGTGAAGGTCGTGCCCTCGTTCCAGAAGCTGCTCGACGGCCAGAAGACCCAGATGCCGCCCCTCACCGAGTTCGTCGTGGGCATCTCCAAGGCCCTCACGGAATTCTGGTACATCACTCCGGTGCTCGTCGCCGGCCTCTGGTTCGGCCTCAAGTACTGGCTGGCCACCCCGAAGGGCAAGGCGCTGTTCGACCGCATGATCTTCCGCCTGCCCAAGGTCGGCTCGTTCGTGCAGATCGTCTCGGTCTCACGCTTCGCCCGCACGTTCGGCACGCTCATGGCCTCGGGCGTGCCCATCCTGCAGTCCATCTCCATCACCCGTGACACGCTCGACAACGTCGTCATCGCGAAGTCGCTGGAGCGCGTCCATGACCGGGTGCGTGACGGCGAGCCGCTCTCGGTGCCGCTCGAGCAGTCGGGAGTCTTCCCGCAGATGGTCACCTCGATGATCCAGGTGGGCGAGGAGACCGGCCAGCTGCCCGAGATGCTCAACCGCGTGGCCGACATCTACGACGAGGAGGTCGACAACGCCGTGACCGCCCTGACCTCGATCATCGAGCCGGTCCTCATCGTGTTCCTGGCCGTCGTGGTCGGCACGATCGTGCTCGCCATGTTCCTGCCGCTCATCGCGCTCATCACCAAGATGACCGGCGGAGGCTGAGGTCCGGTCTTCACGACCCCCGAAAAAGGAGGCGGCTTGCATACCCCTATGCAAGCCGCCTGTTTTTTACTGCTTTATCTTACTTACCCCATTGCCCCGTAGGGCAAATTTAACTGTGGTTATCGTGCTATTAAACGACGCGGGTTGCAAGTCGCATCTGCTTAATTATCACAAACTGCTGTCATTCAACGTCTTGAAATTGGGTGCAGGGGTAGGATTTGAACCTACGACCTTCAGGTTATGAGCCTGACGAGCTAACCGGGCTGCTCCACCCTGCAATCAGTGGGAAGTGCAGAGAAAAGGCCGTTCGGCCGCCCTCGCAAGCCATTTCTGAACGAGGCCCTGGGCAAGGAAATGGGTTGAAGCACTCCGGTGCCGCTCAATGATTGTATTCCCCCTTCTGCGATGAGCGAAACCCCGCCCCCGCCCCCCTCCGGAGACGCTCCTGAGGTCAAGCCCGCCAAGACCGAGTCGGTGGTCACGGTGCGCCCCCGTGGCTCTTTCTGGCGCCGTCTCGGCGGTGAAGGCCTCACGGTCTCCCTCGCCATCCACGCGCTCCTGGTCCTTCTGGCCGCCGCCTGGGTGGTGTCCGAAATCACGACGCAGACCAAGAAGGATCCCAACACGTTCGCCACCGGCGCCGGGGGCGGCAGCGGCGGCGAACGGGTCAACAACCAGCCCCGCAAGGTGCAGCCCAAGAACGTGAAGAACATGGCCAAGACCACGGCCAGGATCACGTCCAAGAGCTCGACGTCCTCCATCGCTCTCCCCGATCTTCCGCCCGCGGCCTCCATGTCCTCGATGATCTCGGGCATGATGGGCGGCGGCTCCTCCAAGGGCTTCGGCGGCGGTTCCGGCGGCGGCATCGGCGCCGGACGCGGCATGGGCGTGGGCGGCGGCAAGAACTTCGTGGCCAAGCCCATGATGGGCGCCCAGGTCTTCGCCCAGAGCATCGCGGTCTACTTCGACTCCTCCGACTCGCTCATCGACTACCTCGACGCGGTGCAGTCCGAGATCAAGAAGTCGTTCCCGGACGCCGACGTGTTCATCTACGAGCAGCCGGCCATCACCATCCAGGACGGGGACGTGGTGGGCGGCAAGGACTTCATGAAGAACAAGGTGCGCTCCGCCCGCGGGGTGAACACCAACACCAAGCGCCCTGACGGCAAGACGCTCAAGCCGGTCACTGAGCCCAAGACGCTTTCGGGCAAGGGCCGCACGATGCTCACGCGCTACGACCAGCACTTCCGGACCGGCCGGCTCGGCGCCTGGCTCGACATCATGCGCGACGAGAAGACCTACGACGCGCTGGTCGTCTTCACGGACTTCGCGGACTACGGCCTGACGCAGATCCGCGTCAAGGGAGTCAAGGCGGAGAAGGGCTTCGCGCCGACGCCGCTCGTGCTTTTCTCCGACGACACCAACTACGGGGTCGGACGTGGCGTCGACAATCGCAAGCCTTCGGAGAAGGAATGGGAGCAGGACTGGATCAAGTCCTTCTCGCCCCAGGCCAACGGGCCCAAGCTCTACGTGTTCACGACGCGCAACAATCCGGGAGCTTTCATCACGTCTCTCGCCACGGCCTCCGGCGGCGCGGTGACCAAGATCAATCCCGCCAATCTCGGCAAGGGCGACTCCAAGGCGCCCGGCGTGCCGCAGGGGGCCGGCGCGGTCAAGCCGGTCCGCTGAGCCTCCTCAGCGGTCGGCGGCGAACCTGAAGGGGCTGCCGCCGAGGATATCGGCGCTGGTCAGCGTCGGGCACCAGTGGCGCTCGACGTGCTCGACCATGAGCCGCGTGCCCTCGAAGTGGCTGACCTTCGGTGCACGCTCAGGATTGTACATGGTGTCCGTGAGATCACGCATGAGGAAGGTGCTCAGGCCCTGTGACACGAGCTGGCGGATGCCGAAGGAACGGCCCAGCACGCACATGTTCAGGTGCACGCCCATGATGATGGCCGTGTCCCGGCCTTGCGAGACCATGAGGTCGTAGGCCTCCCGGCTGTCCGTGACGGCGTCGCCTGGCTCGATGGCGATGGCGGCGATCTGGCGGGTCCAAGGGTAGGGGTCGCCGGGCTTCCAGGTCCGCGGTCCGTCGCAGCCTCCGTCGGAATCGTCGATGGGCAGGGCGCCCTCGCGTTCCGGCATGAGCCGGATCCAGCGCTGCAAGGGCGTCTTGGTGGGCGCCTGAGGCGCCGATTGGGCCAGTTTCCTGCCCGGAGAGCCCTCGTAGAACTTCATGGTGTCGCTGGGACAGTGGATGATGAGGACTCCGCGCTGCCGCAGCTCCCTCAGCACACGGTCCATGCGTGGAGCCATTTCCGCCACCCGCGCCGCCGCCGCGGGACAGGTGTGGGTGTCCCACATGTCGCAGACGATCGCGGCCGTGCGCTTGGGTTCGACGCGCGTCCTGGCCAAGACGGGTTCGGTGCGGGCGACGTCCTTCGGTCGCGTGCGGACCTCCACTTCGAAGGGCTCCGCCATCAACATCGCGGTCGACGCAAGCAGCAGGAAGAGCAGGGCGGGGCGCATGTCCTGAGACTGCGTCGTCGCCGCCTCATCACAATCTGAAAGGTCCCGCCATGGGGTTGGCCCTGCCCGCGGCAGGGTTGTCATGCTCAGGACGGCGTGGTTGAGCGAAGCAGTCTCCGGCTTGAAGTCATCCGGATGGGGCCGGATCTCCTGTTCAGGCGGGCGCGACGGGAACGCGATTGGCGCGGAGCTGCGGCGTCCGTGGCCGTCCACGCCTGCCTGGTCGTGCTGGCCTGCTGGATCGTGATGCGTGAGCCGCCACCGCCTTCACATCCGCGGAGCAGCGCCTGTGTCGGCCCCGGCGGAGGCTCAACGTCGGCGGCGCCGCGTCAGGCCATCCCAGTGAAGAGGCCGCCGACAGGTCACGTCCCCAAGCGGATCGCGGCCGTGGGGCGTCCGGCGGGCGTGAAGTTGCCCCCGCTTGCGTCCGTGCCGTCGACGCTGTCATCCGTGCTTGAATCGGCGCTGGCCGGCAGATCCGCAGGCAGGGGCATGGGCTTGGGACACGCGGCCGGCAGGGGCGCCGGGGTCGGCATGGGGACGGCCCGCGAGTCTCGTTCCGTGATGGGGCTTCGCATGCGGGCGACCAAGGTCGCGGTCTATCTGGACTGCTCCGGTTCGATGCGGCCTTACTTGCCGAAGGTCGAGGCTGAGATACGTGCGCAGTATCCGGATGCGGACGTGTTCAGGTTCGACGGCGCCCGCATCGTGGGGCTCGATGACCGGGTCGTGCATGGCCGCGGTTTCACGGGCGACCCGCCTCGCCTCCGCGAAGAACGGACCCTGACCGACCCGGGGGCGCTCACGCCCGCCGGCCGCGCGGCTTTCCTCTCCCTGCGGACCGCCTGTGAAAAAGGATCTCTCGGCGCCTGGATCGACCGCATGCTGCACGAGCCCTACGACGCCCTGGTGGTCTTCTCCGACTTCCAGGACGGGGTGCGCATCTACCATCGCACTCCGAAAGGACCTCGTCAGGTCTACTCGGACAGCGCCTATGCGCCCATGAAGGGCGACGTCCGCGCCTCCTACCGATGGCAGGCCGTCTGGCTGGAGGCCTTCGGCCGCGCCGGCCGGGGCCGGGGGCCACGGCTCTACCTTTTCACCGTCCAAAGGGAGCCGCAGGACTTGCTGCGGCGTTGCGTCGAGGCTTCGGGCGGAGGCAGCGCTTCGGTCGCCTGGCTGCGGCGAAAGGGCAGGTGACGGCTTGGCGGTTGCGCCCGACGCTTCGGACGATTGGATGAGGCCATGACCCCGTTCGTCACCGAGCATCGCGCCAACTTCGCCGATACGGATGCCGCCGGCATCGTCCATTTCTCCACGGTGTTCTTCTGGGTCGAGGCCACCGAGGAGGCGCTCTTCCGCGAGCTCAGGCTGCCGTTCCTCCGTGCCGAAGGCGTCAAGCTCACCGGCTTCCCCCGCGTGCGCGTCGAGTGCGACTTCCTTTCGCCGATCTACCGCGAGGACGTCGTGACTGTCGCGCTGACGCCGGTCGAGATCGGGGACAAGAAGCTCGTCTGGGGCTTCACCGCCGCCGTCAGTGAACGGGCCGTCGCCAAGGGGTCTCTGACCACCGTCTACGCCTGGCGTGAGGCCCAGGGGCCGATGTCGGCCGCGCTCGTGCCGCTCGAGATCAAGACGGCCCTGCAGAAGCGCTTCGGCCTCTGAGCCATGACGAAGCTCGGCCGGATTCTCAAAGTGGGTCTGCTGGCCGCCGGCGCCCTGCTCTGGCTGGTCGCGATGGATCTCGTCGGCTCCGCGTTGCATTCGCCCGTGGGCATCCTCTTCGCAATCCAGCAGCCCGAGCCCTCCCTGCACGCCGACGAGGCCGTGCAGTGGTCGTTCGCCAGGGACTCCGCCGCGGGCGCAGCTTACAGCGATAATCAGGACAAGTTCCACGGGCCGGCGCTCGCCCTTGCGGCCAGGGGCGTCTTCGCCCTGCGAGGATTGAGCTTCGATGACGCCACCGAGTCGGACCTGCGCGTGGTGCCGTTCCTTTTCTATCTTTTGGTCTGCGCCGCACCGCTCGCCCTGCGCGACGTCTCCTGGCTGACGAGGGGATCGGCCGCCCTCCTCCTGTTTCTGAGTTCGGCCGGATGTTATTTCGGACATTATTACATCCAGGAGGCTTTGCTCGTCGCCGGCTTCGTCTGGGGCGCGTTGCTTTGGATGGAGTCCGCCGCCGCTCCTGCTTGCGGGTGGAAGCCGGCCCTGGCTGGCGCCGGCTTCGGCCTGGCGCTGGCCTGCAAGGTGACCGCCGCCGCCTACCTGGGCGTTTTCCTGCTGACTCTCATCATCCTCGCCCGTGAGACGCTGACCTGGCGTCGCATCGCATGGACGGCCGCGGGGGCGACGGCGGTCTGGCTCGCCCTGCAGACCTGGCTGTTCACCGACCTCAACGGCGTCACCGCCTGGGGTCGCCAGTTCTGGCGCTCCTTCGGCGTGGCCTCGGGCAACGAGGAGACGCTTCCGCTGACGAACTCAGGCTACTGGTGGGCGGTCGGGCTGTGGCTCGCCGTCCTGGTCGTCGCGCGCTTGGTCCGTTCCGGGACGCGTTCGGTCCGGGACGTGCCGCTCGCCTTCGCCGTCGGCTGCTTCCTCTTCCACCTCGCGCTGCCCTACAAGACCCCCTGGCTGCTGTTCCTGCCCGTCTGCCTGAGTCTGTCCGTCGCCTGGCCTCTGCTGGCCGAAGGATCGGTCGGCAGGCTGGCCGTTTCATTGAGCCTTGCGACGGCCTTCGTGTTCGCCTCCGGCATCGTGCTGGAGCGACACACGCGCACCCGCTTCCATGGGAACATGCTGACCGGGGAGATCGCGGAATACGGCGCGTCATGGCAGCGGGCGAATCCCGGAAAACCTTTCTATGTGGCGGTCTCGGGCGGACACTATTGGCCGCTGCCGTATTACCTGCGCTCCTTCCAGGTGGGTTTCGGAGAGTTCGAAGGCGCGGAGAAGGCCCCCGTCAGGTTCCTCCCGGCCTACGACGCCAGCCGCCCGTCCGTGCCCGGTCACCGAACCTATTCACTGACCGTCCGTGACGGGGAGCAGTTCTGGCTGCTTTTGCAGGACGTCAAGGGCGTCAAGGCGCAGCTCGACGCCCCCGGCCTGCGGTAGGCCCTTGGTTGCCAAAGCCGTCCGAAACGTTTTCGTCCTCAGGCAGGCATGGAATCGACCCCCAGCATCCACAGCTTCTCCCACGACGCCTTGGGCTCGAAGTTCTGGGTCCGCATCGCGGACGAGGACGCCGTGTACGCCCGCAACGCCGCGGAGGCGCTGTTCCAGCGCCTGGATGAGGTCGCCCGCCTTGCCCCCGACGCCGAGGGCGGGCCGGTGGCGGCCGTCAATGCCCTCGGCCTCGGCGCCTCCTGCTCCGTCACGGAGGATTTCCGTTCGCTCTGGGATTTCTCCGCCACCTTCCGTGATGACACCGGCGGAGCCTTCGACTGCTCCGCCGGGGCGCTCTTCCGCTATTGGAAGCTCCGCGGGGAAGCCCCGTTCGATCCCGATGACGCCGCCTGGGCCGACGCCATGAAGGCCAATCGCGAAGGTCTTCTGGCTTGCGAAGGGGACAAGGTCGTCTGCGCGCGTCCCGGACGGTCCGTGGATTTCAGCGCGGTCATACGGGGCTTCGCCTTGGACCGCATGGCCGACCTGCTCGAGAACACCTGGGGCATCCATCGCGCCCTGATCATGGCCTCGGGCTCGGTCACTCTTACTTTGGACCCCCCGGGGGATTCCAACGGCTGGAGGATCGGCGTCGGGTCGGACAAGGAGATGCGTCTCTGCCGTTATGCCCTGGCAAGCAGGTCGCGACCTCTCGTGGACGCCCGTGCCGGAACCCTGGCCGTGCCCGCGGGCCCCGTCCGCGCCCTCGCGACTTCCGCCATGGAGGCGGAAGGGATCTCGGCGGCCTCCGTCCTCCTGGGGTCTTCCGAAGTCGAGGACCTGGTGAACCGCGGCTGCAGCCGCGGCGTCTGGCTTGCCGACGGGACCAAGTCGGGTTCGCTGGGCTACTACGAGATCACCGACCGCGCTTAGTCGGTCAGGCGCCCGATGTCGTCGAGCAGCTTCTCCCGGCCTTCCGAGAAGAGGTAGGCGTCCGAGCTCAGCTTCCTCTGCGCCGCCGTCAGCACGTCCTTGGGAGGGCGCCGCGAGGCCATCAGCCTTCGCAGGTAGGTCTCGAGGTCGGAAGCCAGCGCCGGGGTGTCGAGCTTGAGGCGGACGATCTGCATGAGGACCGCCTGGTTGGATTCGTTCATCAGGTGCGCCCGCACCAGCACTTCGTCGGCCTCGGCCGTGCGCCGGGCGGCGATGAGCTTGCGGGCGGCCGAAAGCAGCAGCTGCGGGGGCGCCTTCGGATTGTCCAGCGTCCGGCGCAGGTTGATCATCCCCACTTCGGGCTGTCCGTCGGCGAAATAGGCCACGGCGCGGAGCGCCTCGAAGGCGGTGCGCGTCTCCGGCAGCCACTGTTCGCGTTCCGACCGCCGCTGCAGTTCGTCCAGCATCAGGATCGTCTCCCGCACCCGGCCCGCGTTGATCATGCATTCCACGTGGACGAGCACGAAGCGCTCGCGGTTCGGGAACCGGCGGGCCTCGGCATGGCGCAGCATCCTCTCCGTCAGGGCGGTGTCCGCGGTGTCATTGCCGTAGCGGGCGACGTCGAGCATCGCCTGCTCGCGGCCTCCGAACTCACGGAGGCAGCGTTCCACGACCAGGTCGCGGCGACTGCGGTTGGCCTCGCCGGGCAGCAGGTAGAGCGATTGCACGACGGGCGCCGGCTGGGACGGGTCGCTGATGGCGAGCAGTTCGAGGCAGTCGCGGGCGCCGGCGAGGTTGCCCGTCTCCTTGTGCCACCGCGCCTTCATTTCCAGCAGCGGGGCGGCCGACGGGTGCAGTCGCAGCGCCTCCTCCAGCCGTTGCATCGCTTCGGAGCGTTCGCCCGCCTCCCAGAGCGTCTGGCAGTTCAGCAGGTAGCCCTCCGCCGTGGCGGTCAGCGAACGCTCACGGATGAAGGTGAGCGTCGCCGCATAGTCGCCCCGGAGGAAGAGCGCCTGGGCCTTGGCCAGTTCGAGTTCGCCGCGCACCTCGGGCGAGAGCGCGGGGTCCGGGAGCAGGCGCGCCGCCGCCGCCAGCACCCGTGCGTCCTGGTCCATCATCAGGCAGCGCTGGATGAAATGCCGTACGTGCTCCCGGTCCCGCTTCGCGAACTCCAGCGATTCCTCCAGCAGCTGGTAGGAGTCGAGCGGCCGTCCGAAGGCGAAGAAGAGATCGGCGCACAGCCGTTGCGCCTCGAGGTCGGCAGGGGACATCTGGGCGCCCGTGCCGATGAACTTGGCGAACTCCGCGTAGTCCTGGCGGGCCAGGGCCGCCTTGGCGATCTCCACGTAGTAGGCGCCCTTGCGACGCAGGTGGGCGTCGCGCCCCGGGCGGGTCGGAGGCAAGAGCAGCCGCGCCCTCGCCCTGGCTCTGGCCTCCTCGGCGCTCATGAACTTGGAAAGAACCCATTCGCCGGCGCTGTCGGGCAGGTAGAGGTACATGTCGGCACGCGTGGTGGTGGCCACGCCGTTGATGTACTTCTCCTTGAAGAGATAGGCCTCGGAAGAGAGCACCCAGAGGACGATGGCGGCCAGCGGAGCCGCCACGGAAAGCCGACGCCAGTCCGGCCGGTATTTCTTCTGCCGATAGCCGAACTGTTCCACGATGATGAGCCCGAACAGCATCCTGCCCCGGGAACGGTCATCCGCCCGCTGACCGTAGACGAAGTGGGGCTTTTCCGCCATCGTGAGGATGTTCTGCCCGCGGCCGGGGCGGGCAAGCGCGTAGTGCCCTCAGACGTGTGCCGCCGCCTGCTCGGGTGAATTTTCCGGAGGCAGGCAGGTGCGGCCGACGCAGACCTGCCAGCCCTTCGCCGCCGTCGAAGGGACGAGGTGCACGGGGCGCCAGGGCAGGGCGTGCGGCCGGGCCGATCCGTCGCCGAGGAGCGATTTCCGCAAGGCCTCCCAGTCGGCGTCCGGCCCGGCCTTCACGGTGACCATGCCGGTCGCTTCGCGCACGATTCCTTCCAAGGCGTGCGCCACGCCCGAGGGGACGTTGCGGCAGGCGCCGCCGTAGGCGCCGACGTGTTCGGCGAGCTCTTCCGTCCAGCCGCCGTCGGGGTCGAGCGCCGCGAGCGCCGCGAGCACGTGGATGAGAGAGGAGTTCGCGGCGGGCGTGGCGTTATCGAACCAGTCCTTCTGCCGCACCGCGAGGTCATCGCGTCCGGCGTCCGTGAGGAACCATCCCTTCTCATGCGGATCGCGGAAACGTCCGCGCGCTTCGCGCATGACACGGACGGCATGATCGCGGAGTGCGGCCGGGTCGGGCCCTCCGGCCCAGGCCGAACTGGACGCCGTCGCAAGCAGCGCCTCCGCGACCCAGACGTGGTCCGTGAGCGGGGCGGACGGGCGGGCGTCGAGCGCCTGCAGCGCCCCTGCGGCGGCTCCGGCCGCCAACGCATGCCAGTCCTTCCTGCCGAAGATCCACGCCGCCTTGGCGAGTCCGGTCGCGAGCAGCGCGTTCCATCCGGCCAGCGGGCCGTCGTCGCGCGCCGGCTGCGTCCGGCTGTTCCGCAGCGCGAGCAGCTTCTGTCGCTCGGCCCGGAAGCGGCCGCGCAGACCCGGACGCGGCGTCAGGCGCAGCACGTTGGCTCCCTCGAAATTCCCCCGTTCGGTCACCCCGTAGGCCTCGGCGAACGCCGTGGCCGAATCCCCCAGCGCCGCCCGAAGTTCGGCGGGGGTCCACACGTAGGTAGTGCCCTCGTGATGGTCGGTGTCGGCGTCGAGCGAGGAGGCGAACAGCCCGTCCGCCGCCGACATCTCCCGCGTCAGCCACCCGACCGTCTCTTCGCAGACCTCCGCCAGCAGCGGGTCGCGATAGCGCGCCCAGGCCTCGGCGTAGACGCCCAGCAGCTGGGCGTTGTCGTAGAGCATCTTCTCGAAATGCGGCACCGTCCAGGTGCGGTCCACGCAGTAGCGGTGGAAGCCGCCCCCGACCTGGTCGTAGAGCCCGCCCCGCGCCATCGCGCCGAGCGTGACCGTGAGCGCCGAATCGAGCCGCGCCGTCAGGGCCCGGTCGGCGCCGGCGGCCGCGGTGTTGCGCACGGCGAGGAGGAAGCCGAGCGTGGGCGGAGAAGGGAACTTGGGCGCGCCGCCGAATCCGCCGTGCTCGTCGTCGTGCCGGGAGCAGATCTCCCGCGCGGCTTCCAGCAGCAGGGCGGGCGAGGGCGCCGTGCCGTCGGCGTCCGGCGCGCGGGTCATGTGCGCGAGATTCCGGGAGATCGCGTCGGCGTTCGCCTCCAGCTCGGTCTTGCTGCGATGATAGAAGTCCGAGACGCGCATGAGCAGCTGCGGCCAGGGAACCACCCCGCCGCCGCGGTCCTCCGGCGGGAAGTACGTGCCGCCGAAGAACGGCCGGCCGTCGGGCAGGCAGAAGCAGTTGAGCGGCCAGCCTCCGTGCCCCTGCACCATCTGCACGGCGTCCATCATCAGCTTGTCCACTTCGGGCAGCTCCTCCCGGTCGACCTTGACGCAGATGAAGTGCCGGTTCATCAGGTCCGCGATCCAGGGCTGCTCGAACGACTCACGGGCCATGACGTGGCACCAGTGGCAGGAGGAATAGCCGACCGACACCAGCAGCGGCCTGTCCTTGGCCTTGGCCTCGGCGAAGGCCTCGTCCCCCCAGGGGCGCCATTCGACGGGGTTGTCCGCGTGCTGTCGCAGGTAAAGGGATCGCTCCTTGGCCAGTAGGTTCGGCACGGAAGCAACCTTGCCGTGATGCGGCCGGGCGCAACAAAGACCGCAGGTCCGAGGGCTTGCGGCTGGTCCCGTCGCTCCCCATTCTGCCCCGGATGCCAGCCCGTTCCCCCACCTTCTGCGCCCACGACGGGCCGATGCGGGCGCAGACCTGACCCGCCCATGGCTTCGATAAGGGTCCTGGAGGACAAGGTCGCCAACCAGATCGCGGCCGGCGAGGTGGTCGAGCGCCCCGCGGCGGTGGTGAAGGAGCTGCTGGAGAATTCCCTGGACGCGGGCGCGACCCGGGTGGTCATCGACTTCTCACGGGGAGGCAAGGCGCTGATCGTGGTCGAGGACGACGGACGCGGCATGACCGCGGAGGAGGCCTCCCTCTGCCTGCTGCGGCATGCCACGAGCAAGATCCGGGTCGCCTCCGACCTCGACCGCGTCGCGACCTTCGGCTTCCGCGGGGAGGCCATTCCCTCGATCGCCAGCGTGTCCCGGTTCACCCTTCAGACCCGCGCCGCCGGAGAGCCTTCCGGAACCGAGGTCCTGGTGCTCGGCGGACGCACCGCGCACGCGCGCGATCACGGGATGGCGGTCGGCACCCGCATCGAGGTCGCCAATCTCTTCCATCCCGTGCCGGCTCGCCTGAAGTTCCTCAAGTCGGAGGAAACCGAGTCCGCCCACATCATCCGTCTCGTGCGCCTTTACGCCGTGGCCCATCCCGCCGTGGGCTTCCTGCTGCGCGAGGACGGCCGTGAGGTTTTCCGCTCGCCCGGTGACGCCCCGCTGCTCGAACGGGTGCGGGAGATCTGGGGCCGTCAGGTCGCGGAGGAGGTCACGGTCATGCCCGCCTTCCAGCGCGAAGGGATGCGGCTGACCGGCCTGCTCGGGAAGCCCGGCGTGAGCCGCGGCACCAGGCAGGACCTCGTCACCGTGGTGAACGGCCGTCCGGTCGACAGCCGGACGATGGCCTTCGCGCTCACCGAGAGCTACCATACCCTCATTCCCAAGGGCCGGTATCCTCTCGCCTTCGTGTTCCTCGAGATCGATCCGGCCTGGGTCGACGTGAACGTCCATCCCGCCAAGCGCGAGGTGCGCTTCCGCGATGAAGCGAAGGTCAGGGGGTTCATCATCGGCTCCGTGCTGGCCGCCCTTCGCGCCCGCGGCGGCGACGGCCTGCCCGTGGAGACCCTGCCGGCCGCCGTGCCCGCGGCCACGCCGGCCGCCCCCGCCCTTGCGGGGCCTTCCATGCCGCCGCCGGCGGTCGTGCCCGTTCCGCCCGCCGCTTCCGTCAGCGCGGGCGAGGCGTCGCGCTCCGCCGCCCCCCTGCGACTGGGGTGGAGGCTGGTCGGACGGCTGAGGGAGGAACGTGTCGCGTTCGAGACTCCTGCCGGACTGGTCGTGATGGACCTCGGAGCGGCCCACCAGAGGGTCCTCTACGAGGACATACTCTCCCGCTTCACCACCGGTTCCGCCGTCAGCCAGCCGCTGCTGGTTCCGCTGGCCCTCGAGCTGGAGCCCCTGCCGGCCGCCGTGCTCAAGGAGCGCTCGTCCCTCCTTGCTTCGGCCGGCTTCGAGTTCGAAGAGTACGGCCGCAACTTCTGGCGCGTGGCCGCGCTGCCTTCCTGGCTCGATCCGGCCGGCGCGGAGGCCTTCCTCCGCGACCTCCTCGCCGAGATGGCGCGGAGGGAGGGGGATTTCGGCAGGTCGGAGCTCGCCTATGACGCCCTGGCGCGGCACGCCGTGCGCGGCGCGCGCCGAAAGGGGGACGCCATGTCCGATCCGGAGATCCTCGCCTTGGCCGAGGCGCTTTTCCGGACCTCGCAGCCCGGCGTCTGTCCGCGCGGCCGCCGCACCTTCGTGGAGTGGACCGACGCCGACCTCGGCCGGAGGTTCGGCTGATCAGCGCCGTCGGCGCCGTCCCGGCGCCGCCGGCTTGCCCGTGCGGAGCGCCTCGATCTGGTCGCGCAGCGCGGCGGCCTTCTCGAACTGGAGTTCGTCCGCGGCGGCGAGCATCTCCCGTTCCATGTCCGCGAGCACCGCGGCCACGTCACGGTCGGCCGAGCCTTCGCCGACCGCGAGCGCTTCCCCGGCGTCCGCCTCCACCAGACTCTCTTCAATCCGCCGCGTCACGCTCCGGGGCGTGATGCCATGCTTCGCGTTGTGGGCTTCCTGCCGCTTACGGCGGTCGCGGCAGACCGTCAGGGCCCGCGTCAACGAGCGCGTCATCACGTCGGCGTAGAGCAGGACCCGTCCTTCGACGTGACGCGCCGCCCGGCCCGCCGTCTGGATCAGGCTCGTCTCGCTGCGCAGGAAGCCCTCCTTGTCCGCGTCCAGGATCCCCACTAGGCCGACCTCCGGGAGGTCGAGCCCTTCGCGGAGCAGGTTGACCCCGACCAGCACGTCGAACGCGCCCGTCCGCAGCCGGCGCAGGATTTCGACCCGCTCGATCGCGTCGATGTCCGAGTGCAGATACTCCACCTTGAGCCCCTGCTCGCGCATGAACGCCGTCAGCTCCTCCGACATCCGTTTCGTGAGCGTGGTGACGAGCGTGCGCATGCCGCGTCCGGCCGTCGCCTTCGCCTCGCCGATCACGTCCTCCACCTGCCCCGACGTCGGCCGCACCTCCATGACCGGGTCCAGCAGGCCCGTCGGGCGGATGACCTGTTCGGCGACCACCTTGGACACCTCGTATTCATGCGGCGCCGGGGTGGCGGAGACGTAGACCACCTGCCCGACCACCTGCTCGAACTCGTCCGGCCGCAGCGGCCGGTTCTCTAGCGCGGACGGCAGCCTGAAGCCGAATTCCACCAGCCTCTCCTTGCGGGCCCGGTCGCCGTGATACATGCCGCCGATCTGCGGCCAGGTCACGTGGCTTTCGTCGATGAACGTGAGCCGGTCCTCCGGGAAGAAGTCCAGCAGGCAGCAGGGCCGCTCCCCGGGGGCGCGTCCTGACAGGTGCATGGAGTAGTTCTCCACGCCGGGGCAGAAGCCGGTCTCCCGCAGCATCTCCAGGTCGTGCTCGACCCGCATGCGGATGCGCTGGGCCTCCACCAGCCGGTTCTCACGTTCGAAGCGCGCGACCTGCGCCTCCAGCTCGGCGCGGATGGATTCCTGGGCCGACTTGAGCCGGCCCGGAGCGGTCACGTACTGGTTGGCGGGGTAGAGGTCGAACTTCTCCAGCCGCCGTCCCGGCCGGACGCTGACCGGGTCGAGTTCGCGGATGCCCTCCAGCGTGTCCCCCCAGAACTCGAGCCGGACCGCGGACTCCATGTAGGCGGGCCAGACGTCGACCGTCTCCCCGCGGGCGCGGAAGGTGCAGCGCTCCAGCACCGCGTCATTGCGCGAATACTGGTTGGCGACCATGCGGGCGAGCAGTTCGTCCCGCCGCAGCGTCATGCCGGCCCGGAGCGGGATCATCGCGGCGAGGAAGTCCTCCGGGGAGCCCAGTCCGTAGATGCACGACACCGAGGCCACCACGATGACGTCGCGGCGCGAGAGCAGCGCGCTGCTGGCGCTGATGCGCAGGCGCTCGATGTCCTCGTTGATGGCGGCGTCCTTCTCGATGAAGGTGTCCGTCTGCGGCACGTAGGCCTCGGGCTGGTAGTAGTCGTAGTAGCTGACGAAGTACTCCACGGCGTTCTCGGGGAAGAACCGCTTGAACTCCGCGAAGAGCTGGGCCGCGAGGGTCTTGTTGTGCGAGATCACCAGCGCCGGCCGCTGGCGGCGCGCGATGAGGTTCGCCATCGTGAAGGTCTTGCCGGAGCCGGTCACGCCGAGGAGCGTCTGGCGCCCGTGCCCCGCGCGCAGCGAGGCGTCCAGCGCCTCGATGGCCGCGGGCTGGTCGCCGGCAGGAGCGTGCTCCGAGTGCAGACGGAACTCCATGCTCAGCCCGGCAGTCCCCGGACGATCCACGCGGGATCGACCTCGGAGAGGTTCTTGACGATGCGATGGGGCCGCAGCGACGCGAGGGCCCCGGGCGCGTTCGTGGTGGCGAGCGCCACCGTCGTGAATCCTCCGGCCAGTCCCGCCTGGATGCCGGAGAAGGAGTCCTCGAAGACGAAGGACAGGGCGGGGTCTCCGCCCGCCAGCGCGCAGGCCTTGAGGAAGACCTCCGGGTCGGGCTTGCCCCTCGTGACGTCCTCGCTCGCCACCGCGCCGGCGAACATCCCTTCCAGTCCCTCGAACAGGCTGAACGACATCCGGAGGTTCTCCCGCGGGGTCGAAGTGCCGATGACGCAGGGGACGCCCAGGCTTCGCAGGCCGGCGGTGAGCTCCATCACGCCCGGCAGCAGGCGGATTTCACCCGTGCCGGCCGCCCGCCCGCGGCGGGCGTGTTCACGGTAGAGCGCCTCCTTGCGGTCGGCCAGCCGACGGATCTCGGCCGGATCACGGGTCCAGCCCAGGATCTCCGGGATGATGAATTCATTCCGCTTGCCGAAGCCGCGCTCAAAGTGGTCAGGGGGCAGCGGCAGCCCTTCGGACGCCGCCAGTCCCTCCCAGGAGAGCTCATGGGCGCGGGCGGAGTCGATCACGACCCCGTCCCAGTCGAAGACGGCGACGGCGCGTGCCATGCTCAGCGATGGTCCCAGGGCAGGGTCACCTTCACCGGGCGGTGCTCCCAGACGTTCATGGGCTCGAAGATCTGTCCCGGCGCGAGGATGCCGTTGGGGTCCAGCGCGCGTTTGACGGCCAGCATCGCGCCGACCTCCGCGGGCGTGTGCTGGAGGCGGAGGAAGGGCGACTTGGCGATGCCGATGCCGTGCTCCCCCGTGATGGCTCCGCCGAGCTCCACCACCTTCGTCATGACCTCATGGATCGCCGTCTCGGCCTTGCGGCGGTGCTCCGCGTCATCGCGGTCGTACATGATGTGGACGTGGAAGTTGCCGTCCGCCGCGTGCCCGAAGGTGGGCGTCGCAAGGCCCAGCCGGTCGCGCAGCTCCCGCGTGTAGCGGATGAGCGGCACGTAGCTGCGGAAGGGCACCACCACGTCCTCATTGAGCTTGGCGTTGCCCAGGGCGTACATCGCCTGGGAGCAGGTGCGCCTGATTTCCCAGAGCTTCTCGGCTTCGGCGGGGTCGTCGGTCTGCCGCGAGGCCGCTCCGTGCCGGGCGATCCACTGGCCGACCTTGGCCGCGTCCTCCGCCAGCGCGGCGGGGTGCCCGTCCAGTTCGAGCAGCAGGACGGCGTGGGTCGCGTCCGAACCCAGTTCGGCCGACGGGAAGACCTGGGAGCCCAGCCTGCGTTCGGCGGCGGCCACCGTCTGCGTGTCGAGGAATTCCAGGACCGACGGATTGAGCCGCAGCCGCATCAGCTCGGCGGCGGCCTCGAGCGCGCCTTCGTCCGTCCGGCAGGCGACGAGGAACGTGCGACGTGCGGCGGGGAGGGGCACCAGCTTGAGCGTGGCCGAGGTGATGACGCCGAGCGTCCCTTCGGAGCCGACCCAGAGGTCGCGCAGGTTCAGTCCGCTCACGAACTTCCGCAGCGGGGCGCCCCAACGGACCTTTTCGCCCGTGGGGAGGAAGCCTTCGAGCGCGTACACGTGGTCCCGCACCACGCCGTATTTGGCCGCGCGCAGGCCGCCGGCGTTGGTCGCGATGTTGCCGCCGATGCTGCAGTGCTTGATCGAGGAGGGGTCAGGCGGGAAGAAAAGTCCGTGTTCCGCGGCGAGCTCGTTGATGCGCGCGGTGATCGCGCCCGGCTGCACGGTCGCCATCGCGGAGACCGGGTCGATCTCGATGCGCTCCCAGTGGTCGAGGCGGATGACCCAGCCGCCGCGGATCGGGGAGCTGGCGCCCGTGTTGCCGGTGCCCCGCCCGCGCACGGTGACGGGCACCCGGAGGCGGTTCGCCAGCCTCAGCACGACGCCGATGTCCTCCTCCGCCTCGGGGCGGATCACCGCCTCCGGCATGAAGGAGAGCCGCATGTTGTCGAAGGAGGCCGCGAAGCAGGCGTCCTCGTCCGTCAGCACCCGTCCGGCCCCGAGTTGCTTCAGGAGCTCACGGGTGGCCTCGGGATGGGTCTGCACGGGCGACGTCACCCCTTCACCAATGCAGGGTCAGCCCAGTTCGGCAAGCCACGCCGCCGCCTCGGCGTCGGAGGGCATGCGCCAGTCGCCGCGGGGCGAGAGGGCCACCGAGCCCACCTTGGGGCCGTCCGGCATGGCCGACCGCTTGTACTGCTGCGAGAAGAAGCGCGTGAGGAAGGTCCGGAGCCAGTGGCGCAGCTCCTTGGCGTCATGGCGGCCGGCGAAGGCGTGTTCGGCGAGCCAGAGCACCTTGGCCGGCCGGAAGCCGTTGCGGACGACGTGGAAGAGGAAGAAGTCGTGCAGCTCGTAGGGTCCCACGATGAGCTCGGTCTGCTGGGCGATCGCGCCGTCCGCGCCGGGCGGGAGCAGTTCAGGGCTGACCGGGGTCGCCACGATGTCTTCGAGCACCGCCCGCTCGGGACCGACGTGCCGCGCGTGGGCGGCCCACGAGACCAGATGCCGCACGAGGGTCTTGGGCACGCCGATGTTCACGTGGTACATCGACATGTGGTCGGCGTTGAAGGTGCACCAGCCGAGGGCGGCCTCGGAGAGGTCGCCGGTGCCGATGACGAAGCCCCCGATCTGGTTGGCGGCGTCCATCAGGATCTGGGTGCGCTCGCGGGCCTGGGCGTTCTCGAAGGTGACGTCGTGCCGTCCCGCCGGATGGTGCAGGTCGCGGAGGTGCAGTTCCACGGCCGGCCCGATCGGCACCTCGCGGGACGACACGCCGAGCGTCTCCATCAGCTTGAGCGCGTTGAGGCGCGTGCGGGCCGTCGTGCCGGGTCCCGGCATCGTGACGCCCACGATTCCCTTGCGGTCGAGGCCCAGGCGGCCGAAGGCCTCCAGGGTCACGAGCAGGGCGAGCGTCGAGTCGAGGCCTCCGGACGCCCCGAGGATGACGTGCTTCGAGCCGGTATGGCGGAGCCGGCGGGCGAGTCCGGTCGACTGGATCGCGAAGATCTCCTGGCAGTGCTCGTCCCGGCGCTGTGCGTCGGAGGGCACGAAGGGGTGCTGGCTGAACCTGCGACGGAGGCGCGGAGTCTGGCCGGCCGGATGTCCGAGCTCGAATCGGACCTCGCGCACGGCCCGCGGGGCCGGCGTCCCGAAGAAGGTGCTGTTGCGCCGGCGTTCGGCCGCGAGGCGGTCGACGTCGACCTGCGAGACGATCAGGGCCAGGTCGAACCGGAAGCGCTCCGACTCGCCGAGGACGACGCCGTTCTCGGCGATCAGTCCGTGGCCGCTGTACACGACGTCGGTGCTGGACTCGCCCGCTCCGGCCGCGGCGTAGACGTAGGCCGCGAGGCAGCGCGCCGACTGCGACTTCACGAGGTCGCGCCGGTAGGCGGCCTTGGTCAGGAGCTCGTCGCTGGCGGAGAGGTTGCAGAGCAGGGTGGCGCCCGCCAGGGCGAGAGCGCCGCTCGGAGGTTCCACCGCCCAGAGGTCCTCGCAGAGTTCGACGCCCACGACGCAGTCGGGAACGTCCGTGGCGCGGAAGAGGAGGTCGGCCCCGAAGGGAGTGCGCGCACCGAGCAGGTCGATCTCCCTGAGGCCGGCGACGCGGGCCGAGGCGAACCAGCGCTGCTCGTAGAATTCGCCGGTGTTGGGCAGGTGGGTCTTGGGGATGACCCCCAGGACTTTGCCGCGGGACACGAAGGCCGCCGCGTTGAAGAGCCGTCCGTCCGTCTCCAAGGGCAGTCCTACCAGGCAGGTCAGCCCCAGCTTCTGGGTGGCCTCGGCGATGACCCCTAGGGCCTTCAGGGCGCCCTGCAGGAGCGTTCGCTGGCCGAAGAGATCGCCGCAGGTGTAGCCGGTGAGGCAAAGTTCGGGCAGGACGACCAGTTCCGCGCCCTCCTGGGCTGCCTTTTCCAGGGCTTGCACGCACAGGGCGGCATTGGCGGCAGGGTCGGCCAGCCGCAGGGCGGGGGACGCCGCCGCCACGGTCACGAAGCCGTTCTGGTGTAGAACCTTGGACATCTTGGACGCTGCAACCTCCATGTTCACCGTTGACCCTCGGCGGGGCAACCCGAAAGGTCTGCCAGCGCCGCAAGAAACGGCAAAACATGGGCAAATCAGCGTTGAATGAAGTCCGGGTGTTCTCACCTGCCACCGTGGCGAACGTCGCCTGCGGTTTCGACGTGCTCGGTTTCGCCATCGAGCGCCCCGGGGATGAGATCGTCGCCCGGCTGTCTTCCAAGCCGGGTCTCAGGATCGCCAAAATTACTGGAGACGACGGCCGCCTGCCGCTCGACCCCTCCAAGAACACTGCCGGGGTGGCCGCGCTGGGTCTGCTGCGTCACCTCGCCAGGCCGGAAGTCGGGGTCGAGCTCGAGATCCACAAGAAGATGCCTTTCGGCAGCGGCCTTGGATCGAGCGCCGCGAGCGCGGTCGGCGGAGCCTTCGTCGTCAACCATCTGCTCGGCTCTCCGCTGACCCGTCAGCAGCTTCTGCCCTTCGTCGTGGCCGGCGAGGCCGCCGCGGACGGGGCGTGGCACGCGGACAACGTGGCGCCCTGCCTGCTCGGGGGCATCACCCTCATCCGTTCCAACGCCGAACTGGACGTCATGGACGTGCCGATTCCGGACCGCCTCTGGGCCGCCGTCGTGCACCCCGACATCGTCGTCCTGACCAAGGTCGCGCGGGAGATCATGCCCCGTCACGTCCAGCTGGAGACTTCCACGCAGCAGAGCGGCAACCTGGGCGGGCTGCTGTGCGGCTTCTTCAAGTCCGATTACGGCCTGATCGGACGCTCGTTGCATGATCTCATCGCGGAGCCCCATCGTCAGCGGCTGATTCCCGAGTTCTACCGGGCGAAGCGCGCCGCGATGGAGGCCGGAGCGCTCGGCTTTTCGATTTCCGGCGCTGGCCCCAGCGTGTTCGCGCTCTGCGAGGGCGAGGCCTCCGCCCGACGGGCGGCCGAAGCCGTCGCCGCCGTGTTCACCGCTGCGCAGCTGAAGGCCACTCCTTACGTCTCCCGCATCAATCCCAAGGGCGTCCATGTCGTCTCCGAGTCCTGAGCTGGAGTTCGTCTCCACCTCCAACCCGGGCCTGCGAGCCGGCCTGCGCGAGGTGCTGCTGTCCTCCGTTCCTCCGGGCGGCGGACTCTGGGTGCCCGTCCGCATACCCCGCCTCCCCGCCGACTTTCTCGAGGCGCATGCGGATTCCGACTACGCCGCGTTGGCTGAAGCGGTCATCGGTCCGTTCCTTGCCAAGGAGCTCGGGCCGGACGTCCTGAAGGCCCTCTGCCAGGAGGCCTTCAACTTTCCGGTGCCTCTGGTCCGACCCCCGGGGCTGCCTGCGGCCTCGGCGGGCAGGATTTCCGTCCTGGAGCTCTTCCACGGCCCTTCCGCCGCCTTCAAGGACTTCGCGGTCCGTCTGCTGGTGCGTGTGACCGCCCGGGTGCTCTCCGCGGAGCATCCCCGCTTCACCATTCTCGCCGCCACCTCCGGCGACACCGGTGGCGCCGTGACCGAGGCGTGCGACGGCGTCCCCGGCGTGCGCGCGGTGGTCCTCTATCCCCGTGTCGGGGTGAGTCCGGTGCAGGAGTCCCAGATCGCCCGCCGTCGGGCCAACGTGGTGGCGCTCTCCGTCGACGGTACCTTTGACGACTGTCAGGCGCTGGTGAAGCGGGCCCTGGCCGATGAGTCGCTCCGCCGGTCGGAGCCGCTCCTGACCGCCAACTCGATCAACCCGGTGCGACTGATCGCGCAGGTCCCCTTCGCCTTCCATGCCCGTCGTCTGGTGCCGCGCGGCCGCTCCCTGGCGGTCGTGGTGCCTTCCGGCAACCTGGGCAATGTCGGCGCCGTCCAGCTGGCGCGTCGCATGGGCCTGGACCTGGCGGCGCTCGTCGCCGCGACCAACGTCAATTCGCCCTTGCCGGAACTCTTCCGCACCGGCGTCTACCGCCCGCGCCGATCCGAACCGACCTTGTCCAACGCGATGGACATCGGCGCGCCCAACAATCTCGACCGCCTGCTGGCCTGGCGGGAGGGCGGTCCGGCCGTGTCCTCCGTGACGGTCGATGACGCGCAGACTCTTGAGGCGATGCGGCGCGTCCGTTCGGCCGGAGGCTACGTGATGTGCCCGCACACCGCCGTCGGCTGGAAGGCGGCCGAGGACCTCCTGGCCTCCGCCGGGGCCCCGGATGAGGCCGTCGTCTTCGGCACGGCCCACCCGGCCAAGTTCCCGGACGTGCTGCGTGAGGCCTTCGGCGATCCCTCCGTCTCGGCCTTCCCCGGGGAACTGCCTCCGCCCGCGCCCGTGAAGGTGGGCAACGATTTCGGAGCCCTGCGCGACGTGCTGCTTTCCGGGGCCGGCAGGGGCTGAAAAGCCGAAGGGCCGGAAGTCCGGCCCTTCGTTCAGACGCTCCGTATACGCGGGGCGTCACTCCGTCTCCGACACTGCGAAGGTCACGTTGGTGATCTCGGCGCGGGCGAGGACGTCGAGCACGTTCATCACGCGCTCGTAGCGGGCGGCCTCCTCGGCCTGCACCGTGATGAGCATCTTCGTCTTGGCCTGTTCGGCGGCCTTGCGCATCTGCACCATCTGGGAGTAGAGCCCTTCGAGCACCTTGTCCTGGGGGGCGCCCAGCGGGTCCTCGTTGAGCGTGACCTCGCCGGTCTCGGAAATGCCGATCGTGACCTCGTCGGGGAGCTCCGTCTCCTGCGCCGTCTCGGCGTTGCCCGGGAGCGTGGTCTTGAGCTCGTGCTCCACCTTCACCGCGCCCGCCATGACCATGAAGAAGAGCATGATCACGAAGACCACGTCGATCATCGGTGCGATCTGGAATCCGGCGTCGGCCGGCGCCTCCTTGGGTGCCTGTTTCATGGGTTCATTCCTCGCGGTTCAGGCCGGAGAAGGCGATGTTGTCGATGCCCGCCTCGGCGCCCCATTCGAGGGCCTTGGAGATGTACTTGGCGTGGCAGTTGCGGTCGGCGCGGATGAGCAGGCGGAACTTCTCGTTGCCGCCCTTGCGTCGCTCGAGCTCCTTGGAGATGCCGTCCTTGTCGTTCGGATCCAGCTCGCGGTCGTCCAGCTTGTACTTCGCCTGGCCCGTGGTGGTGTCCCAGGAGATGTTGATGAGGCCGGCCGCGGCCTTGTCGTCACGCTTCACGCCGTGGCTGGCGACGGGCAGCGAGATGTTCTTGTCGACCTTGAGCACCTGCGACGACGTGATCGACATGAAGAAGATCAGGAGCACCAGGAGCACGTCGATCATCGGTGCGACCTGGAATTCCGGTTCTCCGTCCCCGCCTCCGCCTCCGCCTGCCATGGTGCTGGGTGCCCTTGAAGGTTAGGGTGGGGCGCTCAGGCCTGGGGCTGGCTGGCGGCGGCGTTCCAGTCCGGCTTCGCGGCGTAGATCTCCTCGTCGCCGATCTTGTGTCCGGAGACTTCTTCGTAGGGGAAGCTGCGGAAGAGCCCGCCGACCACTTCCTGGACGTCGTGGATGCCGTTCGAGATGCGGTTGCGCAGCAGGTAGTAGGCGATGAACGCAGGGATGGCGATGAAGAGGCCGGAGGCGGTGGCGACGAGCACTTCGCCGATGGCGCCGGAGAGCTTGGAGGGGTCGCCCACGCCGGAGGAGCTGAGGGTCTCGAACGCGCTCATCATGCCGGTCACGGTGCCCGTGAGGCCGATCATCGGGGTGCAGACCCCGATCACCGAGAGGTAGGAGGCGCTGCCCATCAGGTCGCCCTGGACGCGGGTGATTTCCGAGACGATCGACTCCTCGGTCATGTTCTTGCCGTCGGGGGCGAGGGCGACGCCGGCGCGGACCACGTCGCAGATCGGCGAGGCGTTGGACTTGGCGAAGGCGTAGGCGCCGACGTAGTTGCCGGCCTTGAAGAGCTCGCGGAGCTGGGTCACGTGCTCGACCGGAAGCAGCCGCTTGCGGCTGGTGTTGATGAAGCCCTGGACGATGAACCAGATCATGGCCACCGAGGCGATCGCGATCGGGTACATGACCCAGCCGCCCTCGTGGAAGAGGTCCATGAGGGTCTTCTTGGTGTGCGTCGCGGCGGGAGCGGCGGCGGCTGCGGCGGGGGCCGCCTCCTGGGCGCCGGCGAGGGCGGTGAGGAGCGCGAGCGCCAGGGTGGGCGTAAGCAGGGAGCGGAGGGTCGTCTTCATGAGTCTGACGTGGGGGTGTCGGGTTGGTATAGGAGGGGTTGGGTGAGTGGGCAAGGACAGTTAGCGGTTGGCGGACTGGTCGTCCTCGGGGCGGACCGCGTTCTTCTTGATGGTCGCATTGTCGGGCAGGAGTCCGGCCGCCGCCATCTTCTTCTGTTCGGCTTCGGCCTTGGCGACCTCCTCCTTGGGGAGGATCTTGCGGGCCTCATCGGCCTCCTTGGAGACCGGATAGGTGATGAGGATGTCGCGCAGGTAGCGGTAGGACGTCTCCTCGAGCTTCTGTTCGCGGACGGCGGGACCGTCCATGCCGCGGAAGGCCTGGGCCGCTCCCAGCAGGGCCTTGGGCACCTGGTCCTGTTCGGTGCCGTAGAAGACCGGCACGCGGAGGTAGGCGTTCATGGCCGCCTCATACTTGCGGGTGGCCAGGAGCGAGGCGCCCTTGACGATGTGCAGCCTGGCGAGCACGCCGGCGTCGTCCATCTTGCCGATGAGCTCGTCGGCCTCGCGGATGACGGACTCGTGCTCTCCGCGCCGGGAGCGCTGGAGAAGGCGGGAGAGCTGGATCTTCGTGGCGAGCTCGGGCTGGGAGGCGGCCTCGTCCTTCTCAAGGGTGTCCAGGAATCCTCCCAGGGCCGCGTCGTTGTTGAGGCGGTCGAGGGCGTCGAGCTTGATCACGGTGGCCTCGAGCCAGAGGCTGCCGGGGACCTTCTTCAGGGGTTCGAAGAGCTTGATGACCGCCTCCACGTTGTCGCGGGCCTTGGCCGGTTCGCCGCGGTTGACGAACGCGCGGGCCTCGACGAGCTTCGGCATCTCGGGCCAGATGACCTGGAGCACGTCCGAGAGCTTGCGGGTGTTGGTCACCTCCACGCCGCCCTGCAGGACGGAGCGCTGCACGGTGGCCTGGACCTGGTTGATGATGGCCTTCTTCGGATCCACGAGGGGCTTCGGCGGCATCACCGAGGTGTCCATCTTGAAGGGGTCGTTCACTTCCCACCGGTCGTTGCGGAAGACGAAGGTCTGGGCCGAGGCGGCGGCGGCGAGGAGCACGGCCGGCAGGATGGTGCGGAGGGTGCGCATGACGTTCAGAGCGAGAGGGAGAGGGTCTTGGCTTCGGTCGCCTCGGGGGTGTCCTTGATGCGGTCCTTCGAGAGCATCTCGGTGAGCAGCAGCTTGGCGTCGGGCCGCTGGTTGAGCTTCACGAGGAGCTTGGCGGCGCCCAGGTAGGCCTTGGCGGACCAGGACTCGTAGCGGCGCCAGCCCTGGTAGCAGCGGCGGTAGTACGCCACGGCTTCGGGCAGGCGGCCCTGGCGTTCCTCGATGAGTCCGAGCCAGTAGAGCGAGCCGGCGGTCTTCTCGCCGCGCCATTCCTTGGTCTTGGCGATCTCCTCGAAGCCCTTCTTGGCCTCGTCGTACTTCTGGGTCTCGGCCAGGCACTGGGCGCGGACGAACATGACGTTCAGCTCCTTGGACATGAGCGCGCGCGCCTCGATGGCCTCGTCGCAGAGCGCGAGGGCCTCCTTGAACTTCTTGCGGCGCAGCAGGATCTCGGCCTGGCCGGCGTAGCCGTAGTCGGCGTATTCCGACGAGCGGGCCACGGTCAGGATCGCGGCGAAGTAGCCCTCGGCCTTGGCGAGGTCGCCCTTCTCCAGCAGGTGGTCGCCCACGACGGCGAGGATGGTCGGGCTCAGCTCCTCGGGCTTGTAGTTGGCGGCGATCTTGCTGAAGTTCAGTTCCGTCTTGGCGGGCTCGCGGGTGAAGACGGCGAGCTGGCCGAGCGCGTAGAAGCCGCGGGCCTGGGCCACCAGCGAGTCCTTGTTCTGGTCAAGGCGCAGGAGCTTGCGCATCTCGGCCTCGGCGTCGGCGGAAGTGTAGGCGCCGGGTTCGGGCGTGGCGCCCGGGCGGACGCGCTTGACCTTCTTGGCGACCTTCTCCGCGAGGAAGCCGATCAGCTTCTCCGCGCCTTCCTGACGGCGGTCGTTGATGTTCTCGGCGACGGCGTCGGAAAGGATCTTGAGGGCGTTGTCCTTGGCGCGGGCGATGGAGGCCTGGCGCTCCTTCTCGATCACGGCCAGTTCGTCGGCCAGCTTGGCGGAGAGGGCCTTGACCTCGTTCTTGGCGGCGTCGATCGAAGGCTGCACGGGCGGGTTGGCGCGCTCGAGCTGGTCGACTTTCTGGCGGGCCTTGGCGAGCTCGCCGCTGAACTTCTTCTGCACTTCCTCGGACCGGTCGGCGAACTCCTTGCGGTCGCCCATGCGCTCCGTGGCGCGGATCACCTCGTAGAGGTAGGTGAGGGCCTTGGGGTCCTTGGTGTCCCAGTTGTAGAGCTCCATGTAGAGCTCGCGCATGCGGCGGTGCTCGCCGCGTCCGGGGAGCATCTTGTTGAGCTCGCGCAGCACGAACTCAAGGGCGTTGGCGTTGCGGCGGCCGAGCTTGGCGGCGGCGATGTAAGCCTCGATGGCCTTGGCGGTGAAGACCTCCTTCTGCTTCTCGATCTCGGACTTCTTGGCCTGCGCCTGGGCGCGGCCGGCGGGGGTCTGGGCGGCGCGGACGGCGAGGTCGGCCTCGCGGATGGCCTTGTCGAAGCCCTCCGCCAGGCGGATGTTGGCGTCGCCGACGAGGGTGTGCACGTCCGGCAGCTGCACCTGGATCTCGTCGGACTTGTCGTTGCCGTAGTCCTTCAGCCACTCCTCGCACATCTTGATGGTCTCCTCGGTCTCGGGGGGCTGGATGCCGAACCGCACGATGGCCTGGCGGTAGCGGACGTCGGGGATGAACAGGCCCTTCGGGTATTCGGCCTGATAGCGGTCGAAGCCCTCCTTGGTCTCCTTGTACTTGCCCTGGTAGAACCAGCAGAGCGCGCCCATGTAGAGGACCTGCTGCCGGACCGGGGAGCGCTCGTACTTCGCGGAGAAGGCGTCGAAGGCCTTGCGGGCCTCGTCCCACTCATACTGCGAGAACAGGCAGGCGGCGATCCGGAAGTCCAGTTCCATGGCCGCGTCGGGCGTCAGGTTGGTGACGTTGGAACGGGCCCACTTGTAGTGTTCGATGGCCTCCTTGTAGTCCTCGTTGTCCTGTGAGATCTCGCCGAGGGTGATGGCGATCGGCGACGTCTCGTCGGCCTTGGGGTACTTCTGCAGGAACTGCTTGCAGACGTCCTGGGCCTCGGTGCGGCGGCCCATCTGGCGCAGCGTGATGACGTAGTAGTAGTAGGCCCCGGTGATGCGGGAGAAGCCCGGGCTGCGGTCAAAGATGTCCTTGAAGGCGACGAACGCCTCCCAGGGGCGGCCGAGCTCGAGCAGGCAGAGGCCGATGCGGTAGGAGATGAACGCGTCGTAGTCCTTGTTGGCCTTGAAGTCGGCGTCGATCTTCTTGAACCCCTCGAGGTCCTGGCGCGCCTGCTCGATGCGCACCTTCATCTCGTCGTTGGGCTTGGGGTTCGCCTTGGTGAGGGCCTCGAGGGCCTCCTCTTTGGAGCCGATCGCCTTGGCGAGGTCGCGTGCGACGGCGGCGGCCCGCATCGTGCCCTGGTAGCTGGCGAGGGCCTGGCGGTAGAGCGTGCCGCGCACGGCCTCGTCGACCGCGGAGTCGGCCGAGGTGAAGCGCGCGTCGCCGATGCTGAGGAGCTGGAAGTTCGAACGGATCAGGTCGGCGGGAGAGCCGGTCTTGAAGGCGTCGACCTTCGCCTTCAGCTGCTCCGCCTCCTTGGGGAGGCCGAGCTTGGTGTAGATTTCGACGAGCTGGATGGCGGCCTCGCGGCGCTCGGGGGTGTTGACGCCCTCGCCGATGGCCTGCTGCAGGAAGCCGACGGCCTGCGAGTAGCCGGCCTTCTTGGCCTCCTCGGTGCCCGTCTTCACGCGGTCGACGCTGATCTTCGCGGAGAGCGCGAAGGCGTTGACGCGCACATCCGGGCGCTCGGTGATGCTGTTGCGAATCTTCTCGAGCCGGGCGAGGGCGGCGTCCCACTTGCCCTGGTTGGAGAAGGACTCGATGAGGGTCAGCTCGGCCACGCCGCGCCGGTTGTCGGCGTCGAAGAAGTCCTCGGTGCCCTTGGGGTATTTGGCGAGGAAGGAGGTGAGTTCGGCCTCGGTGCGGGGCCAGTCCTTGATGAAGTAGTAGCAGCTGGCCTTGCGGAAGGAGACCACGGCCTTGTACATGTCCTGCGCCGCCTCGGACTTCTTCTCGAGCTCAACGTACTTCTCCAGGGCCTCGCGGTACTTCTTGGCTTCGTAGAGCTGCTCGGCGGACTTGAACAGCGCCACGACGGGATCTTCGTCCGCCTTGGCGCCGGCGACGACCGCTCCGGCGGCCTGGGCCCGGAGCAGCGAAGGAGCCGGGGTGACGGCGATCAGGACTGCGAGGATGGCCGCCTTGGCCAGTCGATAGGTGCGTGACTCGGTGTGGGCCGTCATGATTCAGATGGGTCCGTGGGGTGGGGCTTGGAAAGTAACCCTTCCGCTCGAGGATTGCCAAGCCATAAGCCCCCAGGCGGAGGGCCCTGCGAATGTGAATAACCTCAGCGACCCGCCTTGACTCCTGTCGCCAGGAGGGTCTCGAAGTGGGGCTCCTTGGGCTCCCGGGCCACGACGCGCACGGCGGACTCACGGAAGCCGGCCTCCTCGATCCAGTCGTGGAGCTCGTTCTCCTGGAACCCCAGCCAGCGGTCCGCATACAGCTCCCTCGCCTTCTCGAAGCGATGGGCTTTGAGGTCCAGGACCAGCAGGCGTCCGCCGGGCCGGAGGATGCGGTGGGCTTCGGCCAGCGCCTGGCGGGGGTTTTCGGCGTGATGCAGGGCCTGGCTCAGCAGGGCCAGGTCCACGCTCCCGTCGGCCAAGGGCACTTTCTCCATGTCGCCGAGCACGTAAGTGACGTTATCCAGCCGCTCCTTGCGGGCGAGCGACCGGCCCACTTGGACCATGCGGCGGGAATTGTCGACGCAGTGCACGCTTTCCGCGCCCCGGGCCAGCAGGCGGGAGAGCGTCCCGTCGCCGGCTCCGAGGTCGGCGATGCGCACGCGGGGGGTGAGCAGCAGCAGCATCTGGCCCACGGCCTCCCAGGAGCGGCCGGGGCAATACTGCCGCCCGAGGCGTCCGGCGACGCGGTCGAAGTGCATCTCCGCCTTGCGGCGCCGGCGCTCCACGATCCTCCGGAGGGCCCGTTGGTCGGCGGCCGACTGCGGCTCCTCCGCGGCCGCCTCGCACGCGGCCTCGACCAGGGCGGCCACCCGGGAGGGCAGTCCGTGGGCGAGGGAATAATAGGTGCGCTTCCCGTCGCGGCGGTCGTCTGCAAGGCCGGCCTTGCGCAGCTGCGCCAGGTGCGTCGAGATGCGCGACTGGCCCATGGAGAGCACTTCCTGCAGCTCACCGACCGCGAGCTCGGCGCGGCGCAGCAACGCCACGATCCGCGCCCTCGTGGGGTCGGCCAGAAGGCGCAGTGATTCCCAGGGCGAGGGCATCTTGGGGCTCTCTTCTGTCCGCGGCGGGCCGCCGTGTCAAAAGCGGAAGCCCTGTCCGGGCCTCAGCGGGCGTCGATCCAGCGGGTCACCGAGAGCACGGTCCAGTTCTCGGTCCGGCCGTTGATGTTGGTGGCGAAGGTGTCGCCGGTCCGGCGGTTGAGGAACTGCTTGGCGAGAGGGGAGATGTAGGCCAGCGCGCCTTCCTCGGGCTTTCCGTCCCAGGCTCCGAGGATGTGGTAGGTCACGCGGGACTTGTCGGAGCCGCGCTCCAGGGTGGCGGTCGAGCCGATGCCGATCACGTCGGCCTTGGCTTCGGTGAAGTCGGTCACGCGGGCCTTCTTGAGCAGGCCTTCGAGTTCCGCGCGACGGGCGCTGAGCGTGTCGTGGTCCTGACGGGCCATCTTGTACTCCGAGTTCTCGCGCAGGTAGCCGTGCTCCTTGGCCACCTGGATGGCCTCCTTGACCGCGGGGAGCTTGACCTGGATGATCTCGGTGAGCTCGCGCTCCTTCTCCTCCTTGCTGGACTGCGAGACGACCAGCTCCTTCTCGGCCGACTCGTCATCGTCGCGCTTGCTCTTGGTCAGGCGCTGGACGAGGGGCTCGATCTTGGCCATGCGGCTCAGCAGCTTGAGGCGCGTCATGTCGTCGAAGCCCTGGCTGTCGCGGAGGGAGCGCGCGAGGTCGAAGATGGTCTCGGTGTCCGCCTTGCGGCCGTCGGCCGGAGCGATGAGCTCCGGGATGAGATTCTTGTCCTTCACCAGCTCGAAGGCCAGCGGGATGCGGGCGGAGGAGTTGGACTCGAGGGCTTCGGTGTCGACCGAGGAAAGGATGGCTCCGAGCAGCGAGGGGCCGACGAGAGGAGCGACGACCTCGGCGTACTTCCGGGAGGCGCGGTTCTTGATGACCCAGATGATGACGGGAGCGCGGAGTTCGCGGGACTCGAGCCACTGGGCGAAACGGGCGGCCACCTCGGCGGTCAGGCCGGCGTCGCACAGGTAGGAGACCGTCTCGGACACCAGCTTGGCGGAGCCGCTCTTGGCGGATCCGATCTCGCGGCTCTTGAGCAGGTCGAAGGCGCGGTCGGCCCACTTGTCGCCGTGGTGGGCCCGCACGAGGTCGAGGAGTCCGCGGATCTTCTCGCTGGTGTGCGGGATGTTCAGCGCGAGGACGGCCAGATCCTGCTCGTTGCAGAGGGCGATGACGTCGGAGGCCGTGGGGCTGGTCGTCTCGACGTTCTCGACGGCGGAGCGGAGGAGTTTGTCGCGGTTCCAGATGCCGACCAGGGCGGCCGGCAGTCCTTCACGTCGTCGACCGGGAGCCGAGGCCGCGGAGACGGCCTTGGCCAGGTCGGAGGAGACTTTGGCGAGGTTGGATTCGGTCGCGGCGGAGCGGGTCTCGGAAGCGGGGCTTTCCGCCAGTTCGGCGAGAAGAGCGAGCCGGCGTTCCAGTCCCGGGGAGGACTCGTACTGGGCGAAGAGGTCCTCGCCGAGGTCCTTGGGGGCCTCCAGCAGGGCGTAGAGCCCGCCCTTGCGCTCCGGAACCAGAATGGCACGGTCGCGACGGAGGGCGGCGCGGGCCTTGGTCCACCAGGACTTGAAGGCCGTGGCGCGCTCCTTGCCGGCGGCGAGGGAGGCGAAGTGGATGCGGTCCAGGGCGGCTTCGAGCGCGTAGGAGGTGCACTCTCCCGTGGGGTATTCCGCCAGGAGGGACTTCACGAGACCGGCAGGGTCTTCCGACAGGGCCTGGGCCACGGCGGCCTTGCCGGCGTCGGAGTAGGCACGGGCGATGATTCCTTCGGGGTTGAGGAAGTCGATTTTGGCCACGAAGAACGCGGAATCGATGACGTGCCCCTTCTTGTTCTGTTCCGGGAAGTCCACCGTGAAGAGCTTCTTGTCGGCGTCGTAGGCACGGATGATGCCGATGCCCCAGGTCTGATGGATGCAGAAGGCTTCCTGTCCCCCCGAGACCCGGTCGATCGCCGACTGCAGGTGCTGCGCTTTGGTGGCTTGCGGGTTGGAGGCCTTGTTGCTCATTGCAAAAGGGGGTTGTGGGCATAAGAAAACCCTCTTGCAAGCAGGAAGGCGGGACGCCCGCCGACGCTTCTCCCGGCCCCGCAGGTCCCCATCCAAGCCATGGCCTTCAAGCCCGAAAAACCGCCGATTCACGGTGAAACCCCAGACACCCTGGCGGAGCGGCTGGTCGCGGACGGCCACCCCCGCTACCGGGCGGGGCAGATCATGGAGTGGGTCTACGCCCGGAGGGCCGAGTCCCCTGCGGTCATGACCAATCTCCCCGCCGGTCTCAGGTCATGGCTCGAGTCGACCTTTGACTTCTCCCCCACCGAGTTGGTCGGCAAGCGCACGGCCTCGGACGTCACCCAGAAGGTGCTGCAGCGGCTCCGCGACGGGTCGTTCATCGAGACGGTCATCATCCGCGCCCCGATGGAGGGGGTGGGGCAGGACCGTTCCCGCCGCACGATCTGCATCTCGACCCAGGTCGGCTGCGCCTACGGGTGCAAGTTCTGCGCCTCGGGCCTGGAAGGATGGAAGCGCGACCTCTCCGCGGGCGAAATCGTGTCGCAGCTGGTGCAGGTCTGCCGCATCGAGGATGAGGCCGACCCCGCCCGCGCCTCCAAGGGGCTGGCGTCCTTCGACAACATCGTGGTGATGGGCATGGGTGAGCCGCTCGCCAATTACGACAATCTGATGGCCGCCCTCCGCACGGCCAACGCGAGCTGGGGCTTCGGCTTCGGCGCGCGGCGCATCACCATCTCGACTTCCGGCGTCGTGCCCCGTATCCACCGCCTCGCCGAGGAGCCGCTGGGGTTCCGTCTGGCGATCAGCCTGCACGGCGCGACGAACGAGGTCCGGGAGCAGATCATGCCCGTGAACCGGAAGTACCCCCTCGAGGAGCTGCTGCCGGCGGCCAAGGCCTTCGCGCGCCGGCACGGACGCATGCTCACGTTGGAATTCATCCTGATCCAGGACGTGAACGATTCGCTCGACCAGGCCCGCCGTCTGGGCGCGATCGCCCGTGACCTGCACGCCCACGTCAATCTGATCCCCTACAACACCGTCGAAGGGCTGCCTTGGAAACGTCCCTCGCTCACGCGTCAGGACCGTTTCGTGAAGGAGCTGCGCAACGCCGGCGTCACGGCCACTCTCCGCCGCGAGAAGGGCCATGACATCGATGCGGCCTGCGGACAGCTGCGCCTCCGCAAGGAGCGCGAGGCGGCGGGGCCGGCCTAGGCCGACATCGCCCGGGCGAAGGCGCGCCTGTCGGGCGCCTTGAAGAAGGCCGTGCCGGTGACGAAGGTGTCGGCTCCGGCATCCCGGCACCGGGCGGCGGTCTCAAGGTTGATCCCGCCGTCGACCTCCAGACGGAAGCCCAGGTTCTTCCGCCGGCGTTCACCGTCGAGGGTCCTCAGGCTGTCCAGCACCGAGGGGATGAAGGACTGTCCGCCGAAGCCGGGGAAGACCGTCATGCAGAGGACCAGATCCGCCTTTTCCAGGAAGGGCATGGCCCTTGCCGGGTCGCAGTCGGGATTGAGCGCGAGTCCGGCCGGCAGTCCGGCCGCACGGATGGCGTCAAGCGTCGCGCCGACGTCGTGCTGGGCTTCGACATGCACGGTGATGCGGTCGGCGCCGGCCTTCACGAAGGCGTCCACGAAGCGGTCGGGGCGCGACAGCATCAGATGCACGTCGAAGTGCAGCTTGGTCCTCGGCCGCAGGTCGGCCACCACCTGCGGGCCGAAGCTGATGTTGGGCACGAAGTGCCCGTCCATGATGTCCAGATGCAGCCAGGGGGCTCCCGATTCCTCGACGGCACGGACGCCGCCCGCGAAGTCGCCGTGGTCGGCGGCCAGCAGGGAGGGCGCTACGACGCGGGAGGGCATGGTCACCAGGAGGAAGTGGCGGCCTCCCTGATCTGTGCGGCGATGTCCGCGTAGGCGGCGGGCCCGAGGCTCAGCTCGCCCGCGGCGGTGTCTCCGGTCGGCTGGAAGACGAAGGAACCGGTGAAGCTCCTGTCCTTGAAGACGGTCCTGGCCCCGCCTTCCGTGGTCAGGGTGCAGCGCACGACGTAAGTGATGCGGTGGCTGGAGAAATCGCGCGCGTCGTCGGGCCGGGCGGAGAGGGCCGCCCGCTGGAAGCTGACGAGCTCGGCCTCCAGCCGCGCCCCGCCCGGTCCCAGGCGGACGCGGGGGTCCATCGTGAAGGCCTCCGCGAGGCGGGTGTGCAGCGCCGCGTGCACGCCGGTGCGCGAGGTCGAATTGCGGACCGGCGCGATGTCGACGGACCGGAAGGGCGGCGGCGGGCCTCCGGCCTTGTAGGCGGAGCAGCCTGCGAGCAGGGCGAGGAGGGCGGTGAGGCCGAGGCGCATCAGCGTCGCTCGTTGTCGATGACGGGCCGTGCGTCGTCACCGCGGAAGCCCACCGGATCGACTCCTTCGCCCACGGGGGCGGGCTTGGCGTCGTTGGCCTTGCGCGGCCGCGGATAAGGTCCGAGGACGCTGTCCGCGAGGCTGCGCGGCGGCTCGCCGAGCTTCTCAATCTCCGCGATGAGCGCCTCCGCCTCCTTGGCGGCCTCCGACTCGGGCGCGATGGTGCGGCACGCGTTGGCCATCAGCCGGGCGGCGTCGGGATTGTTGCGGCTCGTCCAGTAGAACTTGGCCAGAAGAAGCCGGGAGCGGGCGGCCCGGTCGCGCAGGGACTTGACCTGCTCGGCGGCCACCTTGGCGCGCGGGTCCGACGGGAACTGCTCGATGATCGTCCGCCAATGCTCCGCCGACTCCAGGCAGGCGGCCTGGTCCCAGGCGGCGCCGAGGGATTCGGAACTGCGCAGGCGCGCCAGCATCTCCAGGGCCTCAGGGAGGTGCTGCGAGCCCGGGTAGTCGCTCACGAGACGGTCGAGCGCGGTGTCGGCGCGCGCCACGTCTTCGATCGTGAGGGCCAGCCGGGCCGAGCGGATCAGCGCCTCGTCAGCGAGCGGTCCGTTGGGAGCGAGCTTCACGGCCTTCTCCCACTCCGTGAAGGCCGAGGCCTTGTCCCTGAACCAAGGGAACCATCCTCCGAGCTTGCGCGCTTCACCGGCCGCATAGGCCGCCCCGATGTCGAACTGCACCTGCACCGCTTCGTCGAAGCGGCTGAAGGAGCCGTGCTTGGCCGCGACGCGCGCCACCAGTTCCGCGGCGTCGTCGAAGCTGCCCTCCTTCAGGCGGATCCGCGCCAGCTCGACCAGCGCCCGGCCGGCGGATTCGGAATTGATCTCGGCGTCGGCGATGCGTTCCCACGTCTCGGCCGCGAGCTTGACGTCGCCGGCGTCCTGGGCCGCCGAGGCCTCGTCCATCTTGGCGAGCACGACTTTCTCGTCGGCGTCGGGCTGGCCGGTCTTGACGCGCCAGCGTCCGCCGTCGCGCACGTATTCGGAGGCGTCGAGGGCGCCCGTCAGGGCCGCCGTCAGCAGCAGGATGAGGATTTCAGTTCTTGGGTTCATGCCAGCGGAGAAGGGTGGCTCCCCAGGTGAGTCCGGCGCCGAAGGCGACGAGGAGCACGAGGTCGCCATGGCGGATGCGGCCGTTGCGCCAGGCCTCCTCGAGGGCGAGGGGGATGGACGCGGCGGAGGTGTTGCCGAAACGGTCGAGGTTGGTGGGGAATCGGTCCATGCCCACCTTCAGCTGGTCGGCCACCGCCTCAATGATGCGGATGTTCGCCTGATGGGGGATGAAGCA